>JADMIO010784979.1_pt1 | contig 74425 bp, 74 predicted proteins | sample 8958161 | NCBI WGS metagenome assembly JADMIO01 (sample SAMN16585339, study PRJNA669376) | soil metagenome | isolation source: Crop rotation soil | place: USA: Cullars Rotation, Alabama | collected 2011 | reverse complement strand
CTTTCCCAAAATCGCAAAGTCATCAAAAAACCGCAAAGTTGTTTAAAATAAGAGCAACACTACAAAAGGAGATAAGAAGAGCACATACCTCAGTCACTTATTATCACTAGCGCTCGCCGCAGCCGTGTAACCGAGCATAGCGAGCGAACTGGCGAGGAAGCAAAGAAGAACTGTTCTGTCAGATAGCTCTTACGCTCAGCGCAAGAAGAAATATCCACCGTGGGAAAAACTCCAGGTAGAGGTACACACGCGGATAGCCAATTCAGAGTAATAAACTGTGATAATCAACCCTCATCAATGATGACGAACTAACCCCCGATATCAAGTCACATGACGAAGGGAAAGAGAAGGAAATCAACTGTGACAAACTGCCCTCAAATTTGGCTTCCTTAAAAATTACAGTTCAAAAAGTATGAGAAAATCCATGCAGGCTGAAGGAAACAGCAAAACTGTGACAAATTACCCTCAGTAGGTCAGAACAAATGTGACGAACCACCCTCAAATCTGTGACAGATAACCCTCAGACTATCCTGTCGTCATGGAAGTGATATCGCGGAAGGAAAATACGATATGAGTCGTCTGGCGGCCTTTCTTTTTCTCAATGTATGAGAGGCGCATTGGAGTTCTGCTGTTGATCTCATTAACACAGACCTGCAGGAAGCGGCGGCGGAAGTCAGGCATACGCTGGTAACTTTGAGGCAGCTGGTAACGCTCTATGATCCAGTCGATTTTCAGAGAGACGATGCCTGAGCCATCCGGCTTACGATACTGACACAGGGATTCGTATAAACGCATGGCATACGGATTGGTGATTTCTTTTGTTTCACTAAGCCGAAACTGCGTAAACCGGTTCTGTAACCCGATAAAGAAGGGAATGAGATATGGGTTGATATGTACACTGTAAAGCCCTCTGGATGGACTGTGCGCACGTTTGATAAACCAAGGAAAAGATTCATAGCCTTTTTCATCGCCGGCATCCTCTTCAGGGCGATAAAAAACCACTTCCTTCCCCGCGAAACTCTTCAATGCCTGCCGTATATCCTTACTGGCTTCCGCAGAGGTCAATCCGAATATTTCAGCATATTTAGCAACATGGATCTCGCAGATACCGTCATGTTCCTGTAGGGTGCCATCAGATTTTCTGATCTGGTCAACGAACAGATACAGCATACGTTTTTGATCCCGGGAGAGACTATATGCCGCCTCAGTGAGGTCGTTTGACTGGACGATTCGCGGGCTATTTTTACGTTTCTTGTGATTGATAACCGCTGTTTCCGCCATGACAGATCCATGTGAAGTGTGACAAGTTTTTAGATTGTCACACTAAATAAAAAAGAGTCAATAAGCAGGGATAACTTTGTGAAAAAACAGCTTCTTCTGAGGGCAATTTGTCACAGGGTTAAGGGCAATTTGTCACAGACAGGACTGTCATTTGAGGGTGATTTGTCACACTGAAAGGGCAATTTGTCACAACACCTTCTCTAGAACCAGCATGGATAAAGGCCTACAAGGCGCTCTAAAAAAGAAGATCTAAAAACTATAAAAAAAATAATTATAAAAATATCCCCGTGGATAAGTGGATAACCCCAAGGGAAGTTTTTTCAGGCATCGTGTGTAAGCAGAATATATAAGTGCTGTTCCCTGGTGCTTCCTCGCTCACTCGACCGGGAGGGTTCGAGAAGGGGGGGCACCCCCCTTCGGCGTGCGCGGTCACGCGCACAGGGCGCAGCCCTGGTTAAAAACAAGGTTTATAAATATTGGTTTAAAAGCAGGTTAAAAGACAGGTTAGCGGTGGCCGAAAAACGGGCGGAAACCCTTGCAAATGCTGGATTTTCTGCCTGTGGACAGCCCCTCAAATGTCAATAGGTGCGCCCCTCATCTGTCAGCACTCTGCCCCTCAAGTGTCAAGGATCGCGCCCCTCATCTGTCAGTAGTCGCGCCCCTCAAGTGTCAATACCGCAGGGCACTTATCCCCAGGCTTGTCCACATCATCTGTGGGAAACTCGCGTAAAATCAGGCGTTTTCGCCGATTTGCGAGGCTGGCCAGCTCCACGTCGCCGGCCGAAATCGAGCCTGCCCCTCATCTGTCAACGCCGCGCCGGGTGAGTCGGCCCCTCAAGTGTCAACGTCCGCCCCTCATCTGTCAGTGAGGGCCAAGTTTTCCGCGAGGTATCCACAACGCCGGCGGCCGGCCGCGGTGTCTCGCACACGGCTTCGACGGCGTTTCTGGCGCGTTTGCAGGGCCATAGACGGCCGCCAGCCCAGCGGCGAGGGCAACCAGCCGAGGGCTTCGCCCTGTCGCTCGACTGCGGCGAGCACTACTGGCTGTAAAAGGACAGACCACATCATGGTTCTGTGTTCATTAGGTTGTTCTGTCCATTGCTGACATAATCCGCTCCACTTCAACGTAACACCGCACGAAGATTTCTATTGTTCCTGAAGGCATATTCAAATCGTTTTCGTTACCGCTTGCAGGCATCATGACAGAACACTACTTCCTATAAACGCTACACAGGCTCCTGAGATTAATAATGCGGATCTCTACGATAATGGGAGATTTTCCCGACTGTTTCGTTCGCTTCTCAGTGGATAACAGCCAGCTTCTCTGTTTAACAGACAAAAACAGCATATCCACTCAGTTCCACATTTCCATATAAAGGCCAAGGCATTTATTCTCAGGATAATTGTTTCAGCATCGCAACCGCATCAGACTCCGGCATCGCAAACTGCACCCGGTGCCGGGCAGCCACATCCAGCGCAAAAACCTTCGTGTAGACTTCCGTTGAACTGATGGACTTATGTCCCATCAGGCTTTGCAGAACTTTCAGCGGTATACCGGCATACAGCATGTGCATCGCATAGGAATGGCGGAACGTATGTGGTGTGACCGGAACAGAGAACGTCACACCGTCAGCAGCAGCGGCGGCAACCGCCTCCCCAATCCAGGTCCTGACCGTTCTGTCCGTCACTTCCCAGATCCGCGCTTTCTCTGTCCTTCCTGTGCGACGGTTACGCCGCTCCATGAGCTTATCGGGTCCACTCGCGAACGCAGAAAGGCCCACCCGAAGGTGAGCCAGTGTGATTACATTTGCGGCCTAACTGTGGCCAGTCCAGTTACGCTGGAGTCACTAGTATTTAGGTGACACTATAGAAGCGGCCGCGACAACTTGTCCACGTGGAATTCTAAGCTTAGGATCCCAATGTGCTGGAAAGGATGAGAGTGTGCGGGATGCCCGCTTTAGTCAGGTCGTAGGCTGCCGATAGTCCGGCAATCCCGCCTCCGACGATAATAACCTGGCCCCTGGCCACTGGCCCCTACAGTTTGAATTCGCGCACGATCTCGACGCACGCCTTCACGTTTTCGACCGGAGTTTCAGGAAGAATGCCGTGGCCGAGGTTGAAGATGTGGCCCGGACGCGATCCGGTGCGCTTCAGCAGCTCATGCACGCGCATGCGCAGCTCGGGAAGCGGCGCGAACAGCACCGCCGGGTCGAGATTGCCCTGCACGGCCGACCGGTAACTGATGTCCATCCACGCCTGGTCGATGTTCACGCGCCAGTCGACGCCCATCACGTCGCCGCCGGCGGCGTGCAGCTCGCGGAAAAAGCCCGCCGCGCCGGTGCCGAAGTGGATTACCGGAACGCTGGCCGCGCGGATGCGTTCCAGCAGCGCGCGGGAATATGGAGCCACGAAGCGAACGTAATCGTCGGGTCCCAGAGCGCCCACCCAGCTATCGAATACCTGAATGACGCGCGCCCCGGCGGAAACTTGCAGCACGGCGAACGCGCCCAACACATCCACCAGCTTGCCCATCAGGCGGCGCCACAGCGTTTCGTCGTGATACATCATCTGCTTGGTCTTGATGTAGTTGCGCGACGGACCGCCTTCGATCATGTAGCTCGCCATGGTGAACGGAGCGCCCACGAATCCGATTACCGGAACGCGCCCGGCCAATGCCGCAACTACGCGTTGGATCGCTTCGCCCACATATCCCAGGTCGTCGGTGTTCGAAATCGAAAGGCTATCGATATCGTTCGAAGTCCGCACCGGGTTGTCGATCACCGGACCTTCGCCGGCGGCGAAGCGCAGCTTCAAGCCCATCGGCTCGATGGGAAGCAGGAGATCGGCGAAGATAATGGCGGCATCCACGTCCAGGATTTCCACCGGCTGGAGCGTTACCTGCGCCGCCAGATCGGGGCGCTTGCAGATTTCGAGGATCCCGTGGTGCTGGCGAATCTCACGATACTGCTTCATGTAGCGGCCGGCTTGCCGCATGAACCACACCGGACGGACGTCGGTCGGCCGGCGCCGGCATGCGTCTAGAAAGCGGCTTGTCATTGGAGCCACGCGCATCGATCTTGTTTAACTCCCCTATTGTTGCGGCTAAACGGTTATGGGCGCTGTCGCCGTAAGTATCGCGCCCGGAAGAAAAGCTGGCTAGACCCGTTGGCCTGTTTCTTTCACCAAGTTAGCACGGTTGGGGTCAGGAAATCGGGTTTTTTTCTTCCTTAGGCCGGCCGCGCCGGATCCTCTTCAGGATCTGGGGAGCTTTGGCCGCGAGACTCGCCGAAAGGTCGGCTTCGAAGTGCAATTCGGGCATGCGATAGAGCTGCAGCCGATCGTTTAACTCCCGCTTTAAGAATGGCTTAGCGTGGTTTATCCCGGCCAGTGTATCGGCCTGCTCCTCGGGCGTGCCAAGGAGGGAAAGCCGGATGTGAGCGTGGCGAAAGTCGGGCGAAACCAAGGCTTCTGTGATCGAGGCGCTGCCGACCCTGGGGTCGGCCAACTCGCAGTTGATCAGCTCTTCCAGTTCTTCCCGGAGGCTTTCGGCGACGCGTTCGTGCCGATGGGGATCCACGTCTTCAGGATACAATACGTTCGTGAAAACGGCGGCGCTCTTACTCCTGATGTCGGCATCGTTTGCCGCAAATGCCCAGCCGCTGCGCGTCTATTCGGAATTCGCCAAAATCGACGCGGCCGGCAAAGTCACGGCGCCTGCCGAGCCTCGGGAGATCCTGTCGCCGGCCATCGCCCGCAATGCGTTCTCGTCGTTCCAGGTGGTGGTGGACGTGCCGCGAGGGACGCCGTATCAGCTCTATATTGCCCAGAACCCGGAAAACGCGGTCGAGGTGACGCTGTATCGCGAAAACGGCGACAAGCTCGAACGTGTCGAGCAGCCGGTTTCCGGCAACGCCACGCAAGTCTTCTGGATGGACCTGTGGACGGCTCGTGATTCGCCGGTCCAGCGGATCAAGGTCGAGCCGCAGTTGCATGTGAACAATGACTGGGTGATTTATCCGATGGAGGCTCGGGTGATGGCTGCGACGGTCACGCCCGGCGCTGGCACTCCCGATCCGGTTTGCAGCCCGCAAGCCGGGGCCTCTTCCGATCTGGCCAAGTTCCGGAATCGGAACGCGCAACAGGATGCCGCGCTTGCCGCCACGGCGCCCAAAGACGAGCTACAGAAGCTTACCGGAGCGTGTAGCGAACCGAATCCCGAATCGTACCTTCGCATCCGCGACTACCTCCTCCGCCCGCATTAGTGTTCGGACCCATTTCGGTCGATGAGGTGGGCATGAAGCTTGTATTCCTGTTCGCCCTGGCGACCTGCGGGGTTTGGGCCGAGCAGCCTGCGCCAGTGAAGGTGCTGTCCCACCGGCCCGGGCTCGCGTTCGTGCGATTCACCGACCCCCGTGAAAACGCCTTCACGACCGAGGTCCCCAAGGGCTGGAAAACTTCGGGCGGCCTGTTCCGCATGGCTTCGGTGGATACGCGCGGAGCCGTGGAATCGGTTTCGCCCGAAGGCGACATCCGTGTGAGCGCTGGTGACGCCGACGTTCCGCCTTTCACGATTCCGAATCAGGTCCTGGCCATGGGAGGCTTCCGCGAAGGCTCCTGGTATTCGCCCGGCTACGGAGTCCGCATGATGGTGCGGCGCTACCAGCCGGGTGCGGTGTTTGCCGAGGATTACGTGCGAACCAGGGTGGCGGCGAAGATCGGGTGCTCGGGTGTCACGATCACGGGCAAGGCGCCGAGGCCGGATTTGATGCAGTCGATCAACGCCCTCTACGCCCAGTTCGGCGCGCAGGGTGTGAACGTGCGCGAAGATGCCGGCGAGGTTTGGTTTTCCTGTACTCGCAACGGAGAGTCATGGAAAGGCTACTACCTGGTCGCGACCCAGATCAGCGAGGGCTCCGGCGGCGGCGTCTGGAATGCCGAGCACATCCTCGGTTATGCGGCTGCCGCGGGCAAGACCGCGCTGGCCGAGGCCGCGATGCTTCACCTGGCGGCCGCCATGCAGGTGAATCCCGAGTGGGTCAAGATGCAGCAGGGCGTGACGATGGCGACATCGCAGATCGTCGCCAAGACCAATGAGCAGATCTCCTCGACGATCCGCAAGACCTTCGAGAACAAGTGGAAGACCGAGGATGAGATTTTCCGGCGAGATGCCAACGCGCGGCGCGGAGTGACGGATGTGCTCGATCCGCAGACCGGCGAATCGTGGAGCGTCCAGAATTCGAGCAACTACTACTGGCGCAAGCCGGGGTCGGACGTGATCGTGGGTACGCAGACGTACGATTCTCCGGGCGTCGGCTACGAACCGTTGCGCGACCTGCGTTAGACTGGGATAGCAAACTGGCGCGGAGAGATGGCCGAGTGGCTGAAGGCGCACGCTTGGAAAGCGTGTTTAGGGGAAACTCTAACCAGGGTTCGAATCCCTGTCTCTCCGCCAGATCTCAAGAATTTAGTCGCCCCTCCCTCCTAGCTCTATACGCAATTTGCGTATAATCGTGGTGTGAAACGCGTCCCGATGACGGTGGTCGAAACCGACCGCTTTCTGAAGGATGCGCGGCACCTGATGCAGGGATCGGATCAAGCGCGCCTGGTCGTCTTCGTGGCTACTAATCCGGAAGCTGGCGAACTCGTTCCCGGAACTGGAGGCGTAAGGAAATTGCGATGGGCGCTCCAGGGCCGAGGCAAGCGAGGCGGTGCCCGAGTCATTTACTACTTCCACAACGAACGAATTCCTGTATTCTTGCTGGCGGCCTATGGAAAGAATGAGAAGGCCAACTTGAGCCAAGCCGAGCGAAATGCAATAGCAAGGCTCATTCCGATGTTGATCGAAGGGTATCTGGGAAGGCAATCATGAAATCGAAGGCAGTGAAAAAAAACGCGCGTACGACAAGGAAGAAGTCGACTGTCGGTAAGCGGATCATCGAAGGGCTCGAGCAGGCTGTTGCCTGGAGCCAGGGTAAGAATGAACGGGTTCGAGTATCACTGGTTCACGTGCCTGAGGTCGATCTCCGCAAACTACGTCAGAAGATGGGGCTCAGCCAGACGCAATTCGCCGCGAAATTCGGCCTTCCGCCCGCAACACTTCGCAATTGGGAACAGGGTCGCGCGCGCCCGGATGCACCGACGAAGGTGCTCTTGGCAGTCATAGCCCGTCATCCCGAGACGGTTGAGGAAGTTCTCAGAAAAGCCGGTTAGCGCGCCTGCTACTCATACCTCAGCGCGACCGTTGGATTCACCGTCACCGCCCGACGCGTCGGGACCAGACACGCCACTAGCGCGACGACCGCCAGCATGGCCGACACCGCGGCGTAGGTTGCCGGATCGGTGGCCGTCACCTCATACAGCGCCGACGAAAGATAGCGCGTGAGCGCGATCGAGCCCGCGATCCCCAGGACCAATCCCGCGCCGAAAAGAACCAGGGACCGCAGCGCGACCAGCCGGAAAACGTCCCCGGCCTTCGCTCCCAGCGCCATCCGGATGCCGATCTCCCGAGTTCGTTCCGCCACCGAATACGCCATCACCCCGTAAATCCCCACCGCCGCCAGCACCGCCGCGACCGCGCCAAAAACGCCCAGAAGCAGAACGTACAGGCGAACGTAGCGGACCTGTTGGTCCAGTAGATCCTCAACGGTTCGGACATTGGCCACCGGATGCGCGTGATCCACTTCCCCCACGGCCTGCCGCACGCTCGGCACCATGCCCAGAGGCTTGCTTTGGGTCCGCATCACGAAGAACATTCCCGCTCGCATCGCGTATCCCGCGCCCATCCAGCGCGGCGTCTGCTGCTGATACGGGACGTAGATCGTCGGCCGGAGCTGCCTCTGCTGCCGGTTCATGCGGATGTCCGTTACCACGCCGACGATTTCCCTTAGAGGCTCATCAGGCACGTAGTCGAGCCGGATCTGCTTCCCGATCGGGCTCTCGTTGGGCCAATAACGCTTGGCCATGGTCTCGTTGATCACCGCCACGTACGGCGCGCTAGCCGTATCGCGATCGTTGAACTCGCGTCCCGCCAGAACCGGACTGCGCAGGGTCGCGAAATAATCCGCCGTGATCGCGATGTAATTCGCCGTCTGCGATGGCTGCCCGTTCGAATCGGGCGGCGGCGCGGGACGTCCCAGGATCAGGAAGCCCATGTTCAGCGATCCCGATAGCGGCGGAGAACTCGCGCCGGCGACGGAAACGATTCCAGGAACGCTCTTGAGCCGTTCGTAAACGCGTGTGAAGGTCAGCGTCGTCACCGGCAGCACGTCCCACAAGCCCGCGTTCCGATAGCGCGCGTACGGCTTGATCGCCTCATCGCGCGAGAAACGGAAATCGAACGTCAGCAGATCTTTGGGATCGGCGCCCAGGGCGTTGCTTTGAATGCGCACGAAACTGTTGATCATCAGCCCGGCTCCGATCAGGAGCACCAGAGCCATCGCGATCTGCAGAACCACCAGCCCGCTGCGCAGGCGCTGCCGGACCACTCCGTCCGTACCGCTGCGCGACGTTTCCTTGAGCGAGCCGGCCAAATCAGGATTCGACGCCTGTACTGCTGGCGCGATTCCGAACAACACCGCCGCGAGCACCGAGACCACCAGGGTAAACATCAGGACGCTCATGTCGAGCGAAAGCTCGCTTAACCTGGGAAATCCCGGCGGAGCAGCCGCGACAAACAGTTTCAGCCCGCCCCACGCCAGAAGGACCCCCAATGCCCCGCCGAGGATCGCCAGCGGTAAATTCTCAGTCACCAGTTGCCGCACGATCCGGCCCCGTCCCGCGCCGATTGCCGTGCGTACCGCGATCTCGGTCCGCCTGCCTGCCGCCCGCGCGAGCAGCAAGCCAGCGACGTTCGCGCAACCGATCAGCAGCACGATACCGACCGCGCCCTGCAACAACAGCAGCGGCGACCGCAGGCCGCCGTACAGCGATTCCGTCATGGTCTGCACCACCGCGCCGATGTTTTTATCGCGCGGATCGGAGCTTGCCATTTGCGCCGTCAGGCCATCGATCTCCGATTGCGCCTGGCGGATGTCGACACCGGGCTTCAGCCGCGCCGCCACGCCCGACGTGTACTGCGTGCTCTGCATCTCGGTTCGCGTCCAGTTCATGGGCGTCCAGAAATCGGCGTCTTCATCGAACAGGTAGAAATTCGGCGGCATCACGCCGATGACCGTTTTATCTACGCCGTCCACCTTCAGGACTTGCCCGAGCACGTTGCGATCGCCATTGAACCGCCGCTGCCAGAATCGATCGCTGATCAGGAGCACTGGCGCGGGCGTGTCGACCGGGTTTTCGTCGTCGGCGAGCACCCGTCCTAACAGAGGTTTCACGCCAAGTGTCCGAAATAGGGACGGCGTGAAATTCTCACAGTCCACTCGCTCCGGCGGCTGTCCATGCTCGTCTGCCCCGATATTGCAGACGTTATTCCGGATCATCCCCATTTCTTCAAAGGATTTGGCGCGTTCCTGGAGCGCCTGGTAGTTATAAGCCGTAACCCCGTTCAGTTGGTCTTTATGATCGAGCGGGACGGACCAGATCATCACCAGGCGGCCAGCGTCCGGATATGGGAGCGGCCTCAGAAGCGTGGTGTTGATCAGGCTGAAAATGACGGTGTTCGCCCCGATGCCCAGCGCGAGCGAAAGGGCCGCGATGATGGTGAACGTCGGCTTCCGTAGAAGCATCCGGAAACCGAAAAGCAGGTCCTGCCGCCAGCTTGTCATAGGCGAAGAAGCTCCTTCGGGGTAAATTGCTTCTGATTATGACGCAGCCGGGCCTGGTTTGTTCCGGGACTTGTGGACTTTCTGCGAAGAATTTAAGCGGGATTTTAGGACGCTTTCCGGATTAATGCGGTCTCGGCGGCACTGGATGCCGTTTCCTCCCGAATGTCCCGCACGCGCGAGGTGCGTACGAGCCCTTTTTCGGGATGGAAAAACTCCATCCGCATTTCCCGTCCGATGAAGCGCATTTTGAGCATCGGCGTCCCCCACGTCGACCCGTGGAAGCTCACCAGCACTGGAGTGGGGCAGATTTCAGGGTGGCCCGAAATCATTACTTCGCCGTCGCCGCGATTCTCGATCCGGTACACGTTATTGGAGGTTCTGACGTCGAGAATGGCGCCCACGGGGAGTTCGTCGAGAGATACGCCGCCGTCGATCTCCGACTGGCAGATGGCGTGATTAATCCCGTCATCGAAGTTCGGATGCGGCCGGAAGGGCTCGGTCAGGGGCAGCATATTCATAACCGTCTCACTCTCGCCCTTCTAAGATGCACTCAGGTGGCCAAAGGTCGCGACAATGATTCGGAAGGACTTAAGTCGGGTCGCTACCAAATGGCGAATCTCGAATCTGGACATTTCGCGCGAATCGGCGCATGTTCACGGTAGAGCTTTCATGCCGGCTTCGCTGTGCTTCCCCAGGCGCCAGCCGCCGATGAGCGCGATCGCCGAAATCGCCAAAGAGAATCCGCACACGCCCCACCAGCCCGATCGATGCCACCAGTACGTCGCCAGGTACGAGCCGAGCGACCCGCAGGAAAACGTCGCCGTCATGTAGATCATGTTCAGCCGGCTGCGCGCCTCCGGCACCAGCGCGTAGATGCGCGTCTGGTTGGTCACATGGCAAATCTGCATCGCCAGATCGAGCAGGATCACGCCTGCGATCAAGCCCCAGAGCTTCGCGCCCAACAGGCCCAGCACAACGAAAGACACCAGCATGGCCGCCATGCCGAACAGAACACTGGATCGTCCTCCGCGGCGATCGGCCACGCGGCCCGCAACGGGAGCGATCAGCGCTCCCACGGCTCCGATCAGACTGAACAATCCCGCGCCGCGGCTCGTGAAGTAATACGGCGGACCTTCGACGAAGAAAACCATGGCCGTCCAGAATCCGCTGAACACGGCGAACATCAGCGCGCTGGTGAACACCGCTTCGCGCAACACGGGCAATTCGCGCCAGAGCGGCACGGCCGATGCGATCAGCCGTGGCCAACTCAGTTTGACCGTCGGCACACTCTTCGGCAGCGAGGATCGCAGGAGCACGGCCAGCACCAGCATGAGCACGCTGGCGGTCGCGAACACGATGCGCCATCCGAACATCGCGCCCAGGTATCCGCTGAACGTTCGCGCGACCAGAACGCCGATGAGCAACCCGCTGATGACGGTCCCGACCGCGCGGCCGCGCTGAGCGGGGGGAGCCAGTTGCGCGGCGAACGGAATGATCACGTGATTGATGGACGCGGTCATGCCCACCAGCAGCGCCGACGCCATCAGCCAGGCGGTGTTGCGCGCGGTGGCGGTGAGCGCCAGCGCGATCGCCCCGCCCACGATCATGACAGTGATCATCCTGCGGCGTTCGCGGATGTCACCCAAGGGAACGAATAGGAGTTGCCCCAGGCCCGCGCCGGCGGGATTGAGCATGGCGAATACGCCGATCCCCGTCGCGCTCAGGCCAAAGGCCCGGGCAATATCGGGGAGCAGAGGCTGGGCGTAATAGATATTGGCGACGATCGCGCCGACACTCGCGGCCATCAGCCCGATTAAGCGGGTCGGAAGGCCCGGCGGATCAGTCTCCAGACTATCCCTCTACCAGGCGCCGTCCGCGTTCGAAAAGATCCGCGGCATCATCGGCCATCTTGCGGCCTTTTTCAAACAGATCGCGGCCCTTGTCGAGTGCCTCGCGGCTGACATCGCCGACTGCCTCGCGTCCCTGGCGCGCTTTCTTGCCGATATAACGCCGCGTATCCTTGCCGGATTGCGGAGCGTAGAGCAGTGCGACCGCAGCGCCGAGCGCTGCCCCCGTAAGAAACCATACGAGCCTGTCTGTCTTTTCCATGTCTTCATTTTACAGATCCCCAGGGGACCATGCCCCGTTGGTATGCTCAGGTCATGAAGGACGAGAAAAAGATTTCCCACGAGATGGATTCGGTGGTCGTGTTCGAAGGGTCCGGCACCACCGCCGAAATCGAGGCGCTCGGAATCCAATCGGTACTCGAATCAGCGGGAATTCGGGTCGTGATGGGTGGCGAAACCAGCTTCCCGAATCTTCCCTGGTCGGTTTCGGTTGCGAAGGCGGACGCCGCGCGCGCCAGGGAGGTGATTGAGGAAGCCAGGAAGGCCGGCCCCAAGGCTGCGGTGGAAGCGGAAGCCGAGCAGGAACGGTCTGAGAAATAGGCTTGATTGCGTCGGATTCCCCGCCGCGACCTAATGGCCGTCGCTCGACCAATGTGGGGGATCGCTCAGTAGTTTAATTACTGCGTAGGATGCGCCGACCTTATGTAGCTCGGCGTTGCTGCCGTTTTTCAGGCCGGTTTTGATCGTTACGCTCTTGCCTGCCCCGTCGGTGATCGTCAAGTCCGGCGTAGTCCAGCTGATGTCCATGTCGATCGCCTTACCTTCGGTGTGTCGAGAAGCTAGCGCGGGCTCGTAGGCGATCTCATATCCGCTGACCATCATGTCGGCGGCAGTTTTTGAGGCGGGCAGATTCGCCTTGCCTTTATCATCCCGGTGCACCCACTCGATTTCCACGCCTTGCATGGCCGGCACGTTTTCCGGACTGTATCCCGCGGAGATTTTGAAAGACCAGTGCATTAAGTAGGCGCGCTCTTTCGAGCGAAGAGTGGAGCTGATGGACACCGTGGCGCCCGCGTTCCTTAGTGCGGAAATGAACTTCTTCGCGTTGGACTTGAAAGGGTCCACCAGATCGTCGACGCTGATGCTGTTCGGAAACCTTGAAACCCACACCGGACCGCTTAACGTTTTCGCCATTAGATGCTCCTATCCGAAACCTGCATGAATACTACTCGGTATCTGGCTTCGTATCGGCCTCCGTACAATCGGAAGTGACGTCGAATCCAAGGTAGTAATAGTAGTGCCACTTGCGCACTCCCTCAAGAGGCTTGCCCTTCCAGACCGTCAAGTGGACTCCCTCCGCACTGGTGCACGAACGAAAATATGCAGGTTTCCCGTCGCCGTCCAGGTCCGCCACGATGCCGATTCCCGTTGCCGTGAGCGCGCGGCTGAAGTTTGCTATGGCGAAGGCGGGGGCGGCCCTTCGGAACGCACCCTGAGTCGTTTTAAGAGAATAGTGAACCAGGTCGGGCTGTTCTTGCCCGGAACTGTTGCACCTTTCATCTGCCTTCATCACAATTTCCGCCTCACCCGCCGTTTGCGGCGTAGTTGCAGTAACGAATTGCACTCGTTGCCCAGGAGTAAGACTGGAATCGCGGATATAGAGGCAGGCATACCCGGCTTTCTCGATGGCAATTCCGAGATTGCTCTTGTAGTTGAAAGTCTGCGGGGCCGGAGTGTTTTGGCAGGCTACCGAAAACAACGCAAGTAAAAAGGGTCCGAGAACCTTCAAGTTTTTCACCTCTAAACGACCTACGATACCAGAGCGTTGTAGCGCCCGTTTTCGCGTCATGCGCTTCGTGAAAGCACAAGGGTCTAGGTTAAACTCATAGGGACTTATGACCGCGCAACGCGTCGGCATCCTCCATCCCGGTGAGATGGGCAGTGCGGTAGCTGCCACGGTTCGCAACGGCGGCCACGAAGTCGTTTGGGTTTCCGAAGGCCGAAGCCATCGCTCGCGGGCTCGCGCCGAAAGCGCCGGATTTACCGACGCTGGCACGTTGGCTCACCTCTGCGAAACCTGCCCGATCATTCTGAGCGTCTGCCCTCCGGAATTCGCGGCGAACGTTGCCGATCAGGTTCTCGCGACCGGGTTCAGCGGGACGTATCTGGACGCCAACGCGATCTCGCCTCCGCACAAACTGGAGATCGCGGCGCGCATGCAGGCCGCCGGCGTTCGCTTTGTCGATGGTGGGATTATCGGGCTCCCGCCGAAGGCCCGCGGCCAGACCTGGTTGTACCTGAGCGGAGAGCATGCCGATTCCATAGCGTGTCTCTTCGCAGCCGGTCCGATGGAGGCCGAAATCGTCGGCGCCGAAATCGGCAAGGCTTCCGCGCTCAAGATGTGTTACGCCGCTCTGAATAAGGGATCGATCGCGCTGTTCACCGCGGTGATGGGCGCTGCGGATCGCATGGGCGTCCTGGATATCCTGCGGCAGGAGTGGACTCGCGGGCGGGTCGGAGGCCCGACCGAAGCGCACATCTTGCGGGCTGCGCCCAAAGCCTGGCGCTGGAGCGCGGAGATGCATGAGATCGCCGCGACGCTTGAGGCTGCGGGGATGCCGCCCGGGTTCCATGAGGCCGCCGCCGAGATCTACGAACGGCTGCGCGAGTTCAAGGATGCTTCTCCATCCATCGAGGAAGTTCTAAAGAAACTGCAGCGCTCATGATCGCCACGGGCTCGCCCAGCGTGACCAGATACAGGGTGGTCGCGGCCGCCGTGACGCTCGCCGGCGTGACCTATCTCGATCGCGTGTGCGTGGGCGTTCTGGCGCCGGCGATCATGGCGGATCTGCACATCACTCAGTCGCAGATGGCGTGGGTGTTCAGCGCCTTCACCGCCGCGTACGCGCTCTTCGAGATGCCGACCGCCTGGTGGGCGGACCGGATCGGCAGCCGTCGGGTGCTCACGCGCATTGTGCTGTGGTGGTCAGCATTCACCATGCTCACCGCGGCCGCGACCAGCTATGTGGCGATGCTGGCGGTCCGTTTCCTGTTCGGCGTGGGCGAAGCCGGAGCCTGGCCCAGTGCGGCACGGGTGTTTTCGCACTGGATCCCTTTGCGGGAGCGCGGACGCGTGCAAGGACTCTTCTTCGCCGGCGCGCACCTTGCAGGAGGGTTGACTCCGGGGCTGATCGCACTGATGGCGCTCTATCTGCCGTGGCGAATGGTGTTTATCGTTCTCGGATTCGTGGGATTGGCTTGGGCGGTGCTCTGGTATCGATGGTTTCGCGATGAGCCTCGCGAGCATCCTTCGGTAAACGCCGCCGAGGCCGATCTGATCGAGACCACGCGCGGACTGGACGCAGGCGATTCACGCCATGGGACGTGGTCGGAAGTTTTCCGCATCCCCAGCTTGCTTCCGTTGTGCCTCCAATACGTCGCGAACAGCTACGGATACTACTTCTTCATCACCTGGCTGCCGACCTATCTGGCGAAGGCTCGCGGCATGTCGTCGGCCGAGCTGGCGATATTTTCCGGTCTCCCGCTCCTTCTGAGCGTGATCGCCGATGTGACCGGCGGGTTCACCACCGATGCGCTGTGCAGGCGGCTCGGCATTCGTACCGGAATGCGCGTGATCGGCGCGGTAGCCTACGTGTTCGCGGCGGCGGCGATGATCGCGGGCACGCTCGCATCGAATCCGCGCATCGGCGGGACACTGATCGCGATCGGCGGGGCGTTTTCGATGTTTACGCTCGCGCCAAGCTGGTCCACCGCGATCGGCTTGGGCGGGCGCAACACCGCGCTGCTCAGTTCGGTGATGAACACGTCGGGCCAGGTGGGCGCGTTTTTCAGCCCGCTGGTGCTGGCGTTTATCGTCGATCGCACGGGAAGCTGGAGCCTGCCGCTGCACGTGCTCTCGGGTCTTTATGTGATGGCCGCGATTTGTTGGCTGGTGATTCGTCCCGAACGACAGGCGACAAAATCGCCTGTCCTACTCGATTGACTCGAGCACCGCTTCCGCGTGCCCCGCGACCTTCACCTTCGGGAACACGCTAGCGATCTTGCCCTGGGGATCCACCACGAACGTGGTCCGCTCGATGCCCATGTACTTGCGTCCGTACATGCTCTTCTCTTTCCACACTCCGTAGGCTTCGGCGATCTTATGGTCGGGATCGGGGACGAAGGTGTACGGCAGGCCATATTTTTCGGCGAACTTCGCCTGCGCCTCGGGCTTGTCGGGCGAGAGCCCCACGATCTCAGCGTTCTTCTTGGCGAACTTCTTGGCGGAATCGCGGAATTCGCACGATTCCTTGGTGCATCCGGGCGTATCGGCCTTGGGGAAAAAGAACAGAACCACGGACTTGCCCTTCAGTTTCGAGAGCTGGAACGAACCGGCCTTGATTTCCGGGGCGCGATCGCCTGTTTGGAGACTCATATGCCGAGATTGTAAACTAGAAGGCATGAAGACGTCACTGATTGCAGTGGGTGCCCTGGGACTCCTGATGGCGGCGCAGGTGTTCGGCGCGGACGCCAAGAAGGGCAAATCCAACTTCGACGACAACTGCTCGGTCTGTCACAACTCGGATAGCGAGGAGCGGAAGATGGGTCCCGGGTTGAAGGGCTTGTTCAAGCACGAAAAGCTCGCCAACGGCAAGGCTGTGAATGAAGCCAACGTTCAAGGTATGATTAATGAAGGCGGAAACGGAATGCCACCGTTTGCCGACACTCTCACCAAGGCTGAAAAAGACGATATCGTCGCCTTTCTGAAGACTCTGTAAGTTTATTTTGTAGCGATCCACAAGCTGTCCCCATCGTCTAGCCCGGCCTAGGACATCGCCCTTTCACGGCGGTAACGGGGGTTCGAATCCCCCTGGGGACGCCATTCCACCAGATAGAGATAGTGACTTGGTTTCTTTGCCCGGCCACATCTTGGTGACGAAGCGAGCCGAACTCAACCGTAACGAGGGTCTCCTCAACTCGAAGGGCCTTCATGATTGTCTATAATTCCAAAACATGGAAGAGATCCTTCGGAACCCCCGATACCGCCGTATGTTCTTCATTGTGGCGGGTCTCGTTGCGATCGTAATCCTGTTCTGTCGATTCTTCCTGCTTCCTTCGTTCGACGTCGAACTATCGATTTCAAGAGGCGCATTCTTTGCTGCGGTTCTAGATAATCTTTTCTCGACCCTAGTAGTGACAGTGGCTATCGGCACGTTCGTGTTCTGGTTTACCCCCCGCATAATGCCGAGAGCTAAGCTCGAGGCTGTTGAGCCGCGCGACATCGGTCGGCTTCTCCGGAGCGCGGCTGAGAATGCGAATGAGTGGTGGTTCCGCGGAGGGCTCGGTCGCTATACCCGGAGCATTACGCTCCGTACAATGGCGTCGGGCGCACGCAGCCAAAACCTCCGAAGGAGGATCACTATAGAGATTATTGACCCGGACGATCATGCGGTTTGCGCGAAGTATGCGCGATATCGCCAGGGTCTTAGATCCGCCTCAAAGGGCGGCACTACATGGACAGAAGAGAGTGTGCGCATCGAGCTGTTTGCGACAATCCTGGCCGCCTACATCGTAAAAGCACAAGACTCGATGATGGACGTCACAGTGGTGTTGTCGGCCTGGTATTCTTCATTCAGGCTGGATCTGTCATCACTCTATGTGGTTGTCACAAAGGAAGATCCCGCTGCTCCGGCGATGCGATGCGACACTGGAACCTACTTTTATGACGCTTATCGTGACGACGTCGTTCTAACGGCATCGCAGGGGCGAAGACTTGGGAACCCTCCGATAGATTTTGATCCACAGGCCCTCACGCCGAACGTGGTCCGTAGCCTATTTGTCCATCTCGGTCTAGATACAACCGGGGTTGAATTAGAACGAGTGATCGAGAAGGCAAAAGATTCACGGAACCCGTATGGCTGAAGATCAACTAGAGGAGTTCACTAAGAAAATCGATTGGGAGTCGGCAGTCCGAGTCATAGCTGGCCTTCCCGCTGAGCTGGAAGCTCACAGACACCCCCTCGGTTTTTGGCATGTCTCTTTAGGGAATACTTCAGAAGGGACGATTCGCCTACACCTGTGGCCGCGATCTTCACGGTATCCACAAGCGCCGCATTGGCCTATTCACACCCATACCTTTGACTTGCAAAGCATTGTGCTCGTAGGCTCAATCGAGAATCGGCTTTACACCACTCAGACCGCGCACGATGGAAGTCATCGCGTGTACGAAGTCAACTATTCAGAAGCTGATTCAGTTCTCAGAGACACCGGCAGGATTGTTCAGGCATCTCTTTCGGGATGCTCGGCCGTGACCGCGCGCCAAGGCTATAGGGTTTCGGTTTCCGAATTCCACGAGACCGCGGTCCCTGACAACTGTTTTGCAGCGACGCTGGTTCTGGCTAAGCAGGTGAGCCGTTCGGAAGCTGTTCCCTTGGTCCTCGGCGACTTGCACGGGTTGTCAGAGTATCGCTACAGTCGTTCGTCGATTAACGAGAATGATCTACGGAAGGGACTAGACGAGTTGCGATCCCACTTGCTCGCCTGATTTCGTGAATCGTAAAGGGGTGAAAGAGTTGGATAGAGGTTCCTCGTTGTGTTCGTCTTCCAATCCAGTTATTCGCGGCTTTCTCAGCGGACAGACGCAACTATTGCCGATCGTAGACCGCGATGTTATCGACCTTGTCCCCTCGGGTGTTGATGCCCTTGTAGCTGATCGTCATGGTCTTCCCGTCGGGCGAGACAACGCGGCGCGCTACGCCGATCTCTTTGCCGGCATGCTTTAGAGTTGCCGCGGAGGTGAAGTCATCCATCCGCGTGAGCACCACCACGTCCACCTCGCGAGATCCGTCGACTGGATAATCTTTGCCATCGTAGTTTGCCGGGTATTCAACCTTGGTGGACACCCTATCGGCCCAGGTTGTCCTCACTGTGGTCATCACTCCCTTTGGCTCCGCTTTATATACCCGCGTCTCCGTAACAGGTGGCGGGCCGGGCCTGAATGTGGATTTGGCGATGTTGAGCTTCCAGGTCCCTATACTGGCATCCGCTGCCCAGATAGCGGATGCGGTGAACAGGACCACGAGTAATCGTTTAGACAGCATTCGATCCTCCTCAACGCCGAGCATACATCGTATTGGGAACAGGAGAAAGGAGGGTCCAAGCTACTTGAAGTGGCGCGGCGGAGGCATACTTCTTCCTCGGCGGTAACGGAGTTCATATAATGTCAGGCGCACGGGTCGTGCCATCTCCTGAATCAATGGGCCAATTCATAGCCGTCCTAGGACTTCGACGCACCTTTTGCGCTGAATATCGCCAGAAATGCAAGATGAAAATAACGACTCGAGTGATAACATTGGTGGTCCAGGACCTCAGATTAAATGAACCGCTCTATTTATCGGCTGGCTCTATTGGTTGCCATGAGCTCGACAGCTATCGTCGCGGGACCCGTCACCTACCGAATTGATTTCACCACCATATCCGGACTCGCCCCGACCGAAGGTTCGTTCACATATGACGACACCTTAAGTCTGGGTAATCGCTTTACAGCTTTCCAAGTGGTTTGGAACTCTATGACGTTCGACCTCGTGACATCGGCCAACGCGCCGTTTATTAACGGAAGCGACTGTGGAACCACCTCGAACAGCTTCATCTCATTCACGCTGCTTCAGGGGACGAACCAGTGCGCCGCCGGGGGAGAGATCGGCTGGGCCGCGGCGGGCGATGACTTACACCAAGTGATCTCCATACAGCAAGTTTCTAATCTCTTTACTAACTCAATTCATTTCACGGGCGTATTAGATTCAGCCACTGTGCCAAAAAATACCGACCTCTTTTTAGCCGGACGTGGAGGGTTCGTGATCACACAAGTGCCGGAGCCCGGAAGCATATTTATCACGCTGGCAGGATGCACGTTGCTCGTGGCATTGAGGTTGGTGCAAGGCAAATATCGAGCGCTGCCGCCAGGATCGTAACGCTTTAGACTACCGCTTCGGCCACACCCATTTCGGCGTGTTGAACAGGGTCGCGCCATCCAGCGTGGTTTCGCCGAAATCCTTCTGAAGATGCAGCCGCCTGCACAGCGGATCGGCAGCCAGTTCCGCGATCAATGTTTGCGCGTGGGAAACCACGATGATCTGGGTCTGTTTCGTCGCCGCAAGAATGAGCCTCGCAAGCGCCGGCAGCAAATCGGGGTGCAGGCTGGTTTCCGGTTCGTTCAGGACCATCAGCTCGGGCGGACGCGGCGTAAGGAGAGCCGCGGCCCACAGCAGGAAACGCAGCGTGCCATCGGAAAGCTCCGCCGCGGAAAGATGCCGGAGCAGGCCGTGCTGCTGAAGCTGCAGCTCAAAGCGACCAGTTCGACCCTCCACACGGAGGCGGCTGCCGGGAAAAGCGTCTTCCAGCGTGGTGGCGAGCGCTTCATCGGATCGGATTTCCTTGATGGTCTGCAGGGCCGCGGCGAGATTGCTGCCGTCGTGATGAAGAACCGGAGTAAACGTCCCGACGTGCGTGGCTCTCGCAGGCGCGTCGGAGTCCGTCCGAAAGTGATCGTAAAAGCGCCATCCGCGGACAGCTTCGCGGACGGCCAGCATTTCGGGCGCCCGGTTCGGATCCGCCACGCTCGCGAGCATGCTGTCCGTATCGGAGAGGTGCTGGGTCAGCATGACCGGTTCTTCATCGCGCGTGGTGGAAAGCCAGACGAAGTTGTTTCTCCGATCCACCAGAGCCGATGCTTTGCGATAGACCGGGCCGTGCCAAATGCACTCGCGCTTCACCCGCGGATCTAAAACGAACATGGTCGCCGGCGGAGGCTGCGGTGGATAACCCAGATCGATGCTGTATCCGTAGGTGTCGCCGCCGAAACCAAGCTTGAGGCTGGCGGCACTTCTCTTCGCCAGCGGTTCCACTGCATGTTCGCCGCGGCGCACGCTCTTTGCGATTGTTTCGGGTCCGGCCCAGAACGTCGAGGGCAAGCCTCCCTCGCGAGCCAGGGAAGCGATGACGGCATTCTGAGCCGCGTCTGCCAGCAAACGAAGAGAGCGGTACACGCTGGACTTCCCGCTGCCGTTCGCTCCGGTAATGACGGTCAACTGCCCCAGCGGCAAAACCAGTTCCCGAAGGGACCTGTAGCCCTGAATGGCGATCGTGCAAATCACAAACTCCAGCTTAGCCGTCACAGTACTACCGAAGAAACTTTTTGTAGCTTCCTCGAGCGGACAGATTCTATACTGATTCTTTAGGCGTGCTTCCTCACGAGACCCTACTCCTTGAAGTTGTAGTTTTTTCCGCTCTGCTCGGCGTGTTGCTGGTGGTGTTGATTCTGATACTCCTGCTGCGGACACGCAACCTCCCCGAATGCGGGTTTTGCGGGCACCAGGGAGTTCGCCGGTCGCAGCCTCAAGGCGGGCTCGATTCCTTCGCCCGGATCTTGCTGCTCCATCCGCATCGTTGCGACAAGTGCCTGCGCCGGTTCTATTGCTTTCGTTCGCGCCAGGTGCCCGAACCAACTGCCCCCTAGCCGGTGGTGCGATAGTCAATGAATGAGGAAACAGCCATGAGCACAACCAATCCACTTCTTGCCCCGATGAAGGCCGACGATACCCGCGAAGTCGGCGGCGTACAGGTCGATATGGCGAAGACCGGGAACGTCCGGGTGAAGCGCATGATCTACCCGCCCGGATTCAATTGGAATGCGAACCTGAAGACCGTGGTCGGAACAGACTTGTGCATGCACGCGCACGTCGGCTTCATGGCCCAGGGCCAAATCAACGTCCGCTTCGCTGATGGGTGCGAAGTCGAGTACAAAGCTCCGCAGTTTGTCTCGGTCGAGCCCGGCCATCAAGGGTATGTGGTTGGCAACGAGCCTGCGGTGTTGATCGAGTTCGACTTCGAGGGCGAAACGGTAAACCGGCTCGGCGTGCCGGCGCACAAGCACAGCTAGCGTTTGCTTGGGCCGATCTCGACAACGAATCGATAGGCCCCTTGGCTATGCCTGCATGCCCCAACGCCGCACCGTGCGGTTTTCGATTGTCTTGAAGATCAGGTTCTCCACGGCCAGTCCGAAGAGGATCACGGTCAGCAATCCGGCGAAGACATCGGCGATCAGAAGCTGATTCTTGCGCTCGAAGATAAACCAGCCGAGCCCGCCCGATCCCGAGCTGACGCCGAAAACCAGCTCGGCGGCAATGAGCGTTCGCCAAGCGAAGGCCCAGCCGATTTTAAGTCCTGTCAGGATGCTTGGGAACGCCCCGGGGATTAAGATCCGTGCGATGTAACCGGTTCGCGATAGCCCATAATTCTGGCCGACCATTTTCCAGGTCGGGCTCACGGATCGAAATCCTGCGAAGGTGTTCAACGAGACCGCCCACAGCACTGCGTGGATCAGCACGAAGATCACGCTGCCTGAGCCCAGCCCGAACCACACCAAAGCCAGTGGCAACAATGCGATCGAGGGCAGCGGGTTGAACATCGCCGTCAGCGTTTCGAGAAGATCGGCTCCGATGCGCGTTCCGGTGGCGAAGGCGGTCAGCAGCGCTGCGATCGCGAGCCCCGCTGCGTATCCTTTGAGGAGCATGGAGATCGTGTAAAGGGCCGCCTGCGGCAGCGCCCCGGATGCGATGGACGCGAACAGCGCGCTCACCGTGGCCGAAAACGTCGGAAAGAGCAGGGGATTATTGAGCCACCGCGCATACGATTCCCAGATCGCCGCGAGCAGCACCAGCAGCACGGTCTTCCGGGCGGCTCCGTTGTCGTAGAGTCGCTCCCAGGCGCTGAGCGGCTTCTCGACGACGTCCATCCGCTCGGTTGAGACTTCGTAGACTACGTCCGGACGCTCAGGCATGGTCAGCCATTCCTTCGCCGAACAGGATCTTGTGGATGCGTGCCTCGTCAGCGCCGGCGCTGTTGATTTCGGCTCGCACTTGCCCCGGATGCGCGCTCATGAGCAGGATGCGGTTGCCGACGCGAATCGCCTCGGGGATGGAGTGCGTGACGAACAGCACGGTGAACCTGATCTCTTCCCACAACTGCAGCAGTTCTTCCTGCATCTTGGTGCGCGTCAGGGCATCGAGCGCCGCGAAGGGCTCGTCCATTAACAGGATCTGGGGCTCCATGGCCATCGCGCGGGCGATCGCGACCCGCTGCTTCATCCCGCCGGAAAGAGTGTGCGGATAACTCGCGGCAAACTCCGTCAGGTTCACCTTGGCGATGTAGTGCATCGCACGCTCCTCGGCTTGAACGCGAGGCAGTTTGCCACTGGCGGTCAGCGCGAAGATGATATTCTCCCGCACGGTTTTCCAGGGCAGAAGCTGGTCGAATTCCTGAAACACGAATACGCGATCCGGGCCTGGCCGCGTCACGTCGGCGTTGCCCAGCCGGATGCGTCCTTCCGTGGGCTGGATATATCCGCCTACGGCTTTCAGCAGCGTCGACTTGCCGCAGCCGGAAGGCCCCAGCACGACGAATCGGTCTGACTGGAACAGGTTGAAGCTGACGCGGTAGGTTGCGGTGACCAGGTGGTCCTTGCTTCGATCGAGGCGGGTCTTATATCGAAGCGTCACGCCTTCCACTGCCAGAAGCGGAGCCGTTTCCATCAGCTCCCCGGCGCGCCGTGAATTTCGGAAAAGAACAGATCCTTCCACGATGCAGGGCGATTCTTGATCGATCCCGCGCCGGCCATGAAATCGGCATACTTCATGACGTTTTCGGGCGTGGTGGTGAACTTGACGTGCGGATCGTTCAGCACATCGACGATCTCTTCGCGCGTCAGTCCGCCGCCTTCGGAGGTGACGAGAAGATCAGCTGCCATGTTCTTGTCGGCGACGATCATGCGATTCGCTTCTTCCAGCGCTTTCAGCACCGCCGCGAAGACCTGCGGGTTCTCCTGCCGGAACTTGCTGGTGGTGGAGATCATGGTGAACGTCGTGGATCCGCCCATCACGTCGTCCGACGTCATTATGGTATGGATGCGCGGATCTTTGATTTCGCGTTGGTGAAATGGCGGCGAACTGAAGTGCGCGGTGATGCCTGCGGATCCGGAAAGCAGCGCCACCACGGCGTCGGGATGCGCCATTGAAACGGTGAACTTGTCGAAGCGCGTCGCCTGGGCCGGGCCGTATTTCTCCTGCGCGTACATTTGCATGACGATCGCCGGGATCGAGACCTTGATCGAAGTCACGGCGATTTTGTCTTTGTCCGTAATGTCGTCCAGCTTCTTGAGCCCCGGGGCATTCGTGTTGAGGTACATCGGCATCGAGGTCATCGCGGCGACACCTTCGACGTTGGCCGACCCGCGGGTTTTATCCCACAACGTCAGAAACGCCGGCGGGCCCGCTGAGATGAAATCGGCCGACGAGGACAGCAGCGCATCATTCATCGCCGCCGGACCGCCCAGATCCATCCAACGAACCGTGACGTCGGCGTATTTCTCAATCAGGTGATACTTCTCCATCACCAGAAGCGGAAGGAATCCGACGCCGCCCGCGCCTTTGGGAATCCGGATTTCGTGCTTGTTCGTGCCACCGCCGCAGGCGGTAAGCAACACGAGCGCCAGGGCTATCGTGAAACGCATACCTGAATTAGTTCGTTGACATCGTCCAGCTCGTCGATGTTCCAGCACAGTGCAATGGCCTTCTCGACCTGCGCGGCGGGGAGCGCGGCCACGGCCTGATCGCGAAACTTGTCTTCGAGCTGTTTGTCGCTCATCGGGCGATGGATGTTGCCGAGCGACTTTTCGACGAAACGGCTAAGCTTTTCTCCGGTTGAGAGATCCACTTCGATGCGAGCCTGATCTTCGGTAACCGACGGATCGCCCGTCGCCTTCACCAGTTCGCGCACGCGTTTGATCTGCGGATCGTTCACGGCCTCATCCGTGTACTCTTGGATGCCGGCCTTGCCGCGCACCAGGCCGATTGCGGCACCGTGATAGACGGAGAATTTGCCTTGCAGACCCTTGGTGATGCCCTGCTGATTGCAGAGATCCATGACCAGCGGCGCGACGCGCAAGCGCACAGCGGTGATCTTCGCCGGATCCAGCCTGTGTTCGTCGTGAATCTGGATGCATCCGTCGATGGTCGGATGATTGACGATGCCGCATGGGAACGGCTTGTAAGTGTTCGCGCGAAGATCGAAATCCTCGCCCAGCCGCGCGGTGATTTTCGAGAGATCGTATTTCGCGGCTTGAACTGCCGCGAATCCGCGGGGACCTTCCAGACCATGTTCGCCCGCGGTGAAACCTTCCTTTGCCAGCAACGCCGCGGCGTATCCGTTCTGCGCCGCGCGGCCCGGATGCAGCGCCTTGGCCATCGATCCGAACATCTCGCGCAACCCTGCCGCCTGCGTCGCGGCGAGCCCGATCGCCCAGATCATTTCGTGGCCTTCGAGGTTCAGCAGCTTGCCGATCGCAGCCGCCGCACCGAAGACGCCCGCGGTTCCGGTGATGTGCCAACCGACATCGTAATGCGCCGGATAAACAGCGTTCCCGACGCGCGATTCGGCCTCGAATCCGAGGATGAACGCTTCCATGAAATCGCGCCCGGACACCTTGTTCACGCTGGCGTAGGCGAACAGCGCCGACGCCACAGGCGACGTCGGATGGATGTAGTTCTTGGGCGTCGTATCGTCGAAATCGTAGACGTGCGAGCTGATGCCGTTCATCAGCGAGGCGTGCAGAGGGTCCATGCGCTCGTTGCGTCCAAGGACGCTCGCCGTAGGTTTTCCGAAAAACGGACCCAGGGCTTGAATGGCACGATCGACAGCGGTATCCACGCTGCCACCTAGCGCGCATCCGACGTAGTTGACGATCGCCCTTCGGGCTTCGTGGCGCACATCCTGAGGAACGCTTTCCAGACGGCTTGTAACCACATAAGATGCGAGAGTTTGGGTTTCGAGCATTGCTTCCTGGGGCGTCAATCATTGTACAGTAGTGCGGTGAACTTTCCTCTCTCCAGCGAGCTCGCTCGATGGGCTTCGCACGTCCGATTCGAAGATCTGCCTACCGATGTTGTCGAAGCCACCAAGCTGCGCGTGCTGGATGTGATCGGGCTGTCGCTCGCCGGCGCGGAAACGGCGTTCGGAAAATCCACGCGCGATGCGATCGTCGCGATGTCGCCTGCCGGGCCCTGCCGCATTTTAGGGTTCGGAGACCGAGTCGGTGTGACCTCGGCCGCATTCGCTAATGGAGCACTTTCACAGGCGCTGGAGTACGACGATACGCACAATGAGTCGATCGTGCACATGAGCAGTCCGGCCGTGGCCGCGGCTCTAGTGCTTTCGGAATTTACGCCGGTGACGGGCCGCGACCTGATCACGGCTATCGCCCTGGGCAATGAGGTCTCCTGCCGCGTGGGTAGCGTGTCGTCGGGCGAGCTTCACAAGCGGGGTTTCCATCCGACCGGCTTGTTCGCGACTTTCGGAGCGGCATACCTCGCTGCGAAACTTCTCGGACTAGAGGAGGATGCCATGGCGCGCGCCGCGGGAATCGCCGGTAGTTTCGCGTCGGGCCTGCTCGAATGCTGGGTGGACGGGACGCAGACGAAGTTTCTTCATCCTGGGTGGTCGGCGCAAAGCGGGATCACCGCGGCGATGCTGGCGCGTTCGGGCGTCACCGGGCCGGCGCAGGTATTCGAAGGCCGCTGGGGCCTGTTCGCGAGCCACGTGCAGGATCCGGCTGCCCATCGCGATTTCGCCCGGATCAACTCTAAACTCGGCGACCATTGGGAGAGCCGCAACTCTTCTTTCAAGCCCTTTCCCGCCGCGCACGTGATTCACCCGTACATCAGCGCCGCGATCCGCTTGCGCGAGAAGCACGCGATTCAGCCGGCCGATATCGAGAGCGTCGATTGTCCTGTGACCGGGTTCATCGTAACCATCGTGTGCGAGCCGATCGCCGAGAAATACGCTCCCGCCTCAGATTCGCACGGCCGCGTGAGTCTGCAATACAGCATCGCCGAGGGGCTGTATTTCGGCGAGCTCGGCAAGCGGGCTTATAGCGATGAGAGCCGCCGCAATCCGGAGATTCTCGCTTTGGCGCGGAAAGTCCGCTATCACGTGGATCCCGATTATCCCGGCCCAGGCCGTTTCAAAGGTGCCGTGACGATAACGCTGAAAGACGGCAGGCAATTCACTGAGGTCGAGGAGTACAATCGCGGATCCGCCGAGAATCCCATGTCCCACGAGGAAATTCGCGCCAAATTCGAAGACAACGCCAGCGCATTTTTGTCCTCGGATGCGCGGGAGCGTGTCGCCGGCGAGATCCAGCGGCTGGAAACGTTGCCGGATGCCAGCGTTCTGATGGAACTCGCGACATAATAGATAACCATGAGATACCGGACCCTGTTCGTTCTAACCCTCGCTCTGCCGTGTATCGGCCAGAACATCACCTATAAGTGCCCGACGCTGACTTCCCTCAAGGGGCTCCCCAACGCGACCACGGTGATCAGTTCGGCCACGCTCAACGCTCCGCGAGCCGCGCAAGGCAACACGCCGGCATTGCCCGAACACTGCGAAGTCCAGGGCCGGATGAACGATCGGACGGGTGTGAACTCGCAGCACTACGCGATCCGGTTCCATCTGCGCCTGCCCTCGGATTGGAACGGACGTTTCTTCTTCGAGGGCGGCGGCGGATCGAACGGGAATCTCGGAAACGCGCTGGGAAATCTGCAAGGGCAGCAGCGCTCCAACGCGCTCGTCATGGGTTTCGCCGTGGTGTCTACCGATTCCGGCCACGACAATGCCGTCAATAACGATACCGCTCGGGGCGGCACCGTGACGTTCGGCTTCGATCCGCAGGCTCGCCGGGATTTCGGATACAACTCCTACGATCAGGTCGCGCAGGCCGCCAAAGCGATCATCAACTCTTACTATGGCCGCGCGCCTGAGCGTTCGTACTACGTCGGCTGCTCTGAAGGCGGCCGCGAAGCCATGATGATGTCCCAGCGATTTCCGACCTACTTCGACGGGATCCTGGCGTGTTCTCCGGGATTCAAGCTCGCCAAGGCCGCGCTATTCGGCCACTCCGCCGATGTGCAGGCGCTGGCCGAGGTGGCGAAATCGTCCGGAGTTTTCGACCGGTTCGGGCAGCCGCTCCTCAACAAAACGTTCACCGACGAGGATCTGGATCTGGCGTCGCAAGCGATCCTGAGCGCGTGCGATGCACTGGACAATCTGCAAGACGGCGTGATCGATAACTTCCCCGCGTGCACCCCGGCCGTCGTCGCACCGAAGTTTGCCGCGATCACATGCAAGGGTCCGAAGAGGAACACGTGCCTTTCGGCCGCACAGGTGGCTGCGCTCCAGAAGATTTACGCCGGGCCCAAGAACCCTCAAGGTGAGCTGCTATACGCCGATTGGGCATGGGACCGCGGCCTGGGCGGCAAGATCGGCGAAACCTACAACCAGGGCTGGCGATCGTGGAAGATCGGCGCCTATGACGCCGCCAACAATTCCGCGATCATCGCGACACTCGGAAGTTCGTCGGCATCCGCGCTCTTTGTGACGCCGCCGGTGGCCGTCGCGGCAACGGGCGCCGCTCCCGTGGAGTATCTCCTGAATGTCGATCTCAATCGTGACGCCGCCAAGCTCTACGCCAAGTCGGGCGAATACACGGAGCCCGTCTGGGATTTCATGATGGCCAGCTCCACGGATCTTTCGGCGTTCAAGAATCACGGCGGGAAGCTGCTGATCGTGCACGGCGTCAGTGATCCGGTGTTCTCGATCAATGACACCATCTCCTGGTGGAACGACGTAAATCGGGTGAACAATGGCGCCGCATCGGATTTCACACGGCTGTTCGCAGTCCCGGGGATGAACCACTGTGCGGGCGGTCCGGCCACCGATCAGTTCGATGCCTTCACGGCATTGACGAACTGGGTGGAGAAAGGCTCGGCGCCGGATCGCATCGTCGCCACGGCCGGGCAGAACACGCCCTGGCCCGGGCGGACGCGGCCGTTATGCGCCTATCCCAAGCAGGCTCGTTACAAAGGCTCGGGCAGCATCGAGGACGCCGGCAATTTCGTTTGCCAGTAGGGGCCCGGCACGCCCGACCCGCGCGAATGCTCGTCCGCGCGAATACTAGAACGTTATGCGTCCGACCAAGGTGCCGGTTCGATAGCCCTGGGTACCGGTGGTCGGGTTGATGGTTCCAAAACCCGTGGCGTAGGCCCCGATAAACGCCCCCGTGGTCTGCTTTGTCGGTTGCGTAGCGAAGCCCGCGCCGACGTTCCCGGCGGCCGGCTGCGGCAAGCGAGTGCGATTGAAAGCGTTGGTGAACTCAACGCGCACGTTGAACGTGACCCTCTCTTTCAGGCGGAAAGTCCTGCCGAAGTTGACGTTCTCCGTGGGGTACCGGAATCCACGGTAGTCGCGGATCGTGCTCTGATTCGTGCTCCATTGGCCGTCCGCCACATTGGCCCAGGCCGCCGGATTCAAGACGATGTTCTTCGTCGGATCGAAGCAGTGGCAGTTCAGATCGATCGGGTCGGTGTGGGTGACGCCGTTGTAGTCCACCCAGTTGGTGGACCACAGAGGCTGGGTCGCGACTCTTTCGGCGGGACCGGGTCCCCGGCCGAGCCATTTGCTGATTGGATTCGCTCCGGCTGAAGCGGGACGAGCGATAATCGGGGCGCTTTGATATTGCGCGTACCAGCCGAGGGTCCAATCGCCGAGGACGTAAGAAGTCAATCTGTTCCCGAAGAGAGTTTTTCGGGGTGTCACGTACTGCGCCGAAAAACGGACCTGTAACGGAAGATCGTTCGCGGAAATATTTTTTCCCAGGCTTGTGTTGAAGATGTCCGGGGAACTCAGCAGGTCCAGGTTCTTGGACCAGGTGAAGTTGGCATTCACGGTCAAGCCGTGGCTGAGGCGCTGCGTTACCGTGGCTTGCAGCGAATCGTACCAGGTCTTCCCCAGCGGAGCTGCAGTCGGGCTGATGTTGTTGGTGAATTGCGGGAACGGCAGCAACGATTGCAGGACGGTCTGGTTGGTGGGGAAGCTCGAATAAGGCCGGCCGACGCCGCGTCCAGCCAGAGTCGCGAGTTGTGGGCCGAGCTGCGTACTGAGAGCCGTGCCGTCCGCTATATTGCCAACCGTGAATCCATTTTTGGCCAACTGCGACTGGGACATGGAATTGATCGGCGCAAGAGCGGGTGCCGGCCACCAGATGCCACGATTGGCCACGTAGGACGCTTCCACCACCAGGTTCCGATTCAGTTCGCGTTGGATGCCGATGCTCCACTGATATTGGCGAGCGGGCCGCGCGGCGTTGGGATCCACAAACAGCGGGCCGGCAGTCAGCGTGCCGGGGAGCGAGGGCAAACCGCCAGGGTTCAGGACGATGGCAGGGTGAATCGAAGCCGGAGGACCATCCTGCATGTTGAAGAGAGACTGACCGAAGGCGGGGATGCCCGCGAGCTGGTAGTTGAGCGGCGGGCTGAAAGCGCCGGTCGAGCTGGCGTTATAGACGATGCCGAAGCCGCCGCGAAGCACGGTCCTGGAATTCAGTTGGTAAGCGATTCCGATCCGGGGACCGACGGCGTAGGGATAGTTGTTCGCAAAACGGCATTTGCAGGTGGCTTCGAACTGCAAGGCGCCAGGATGGCCATCGGCCGTGGGATTCGGGAGGAGCGGCGCAAAGCTCGGCTGGCGTCCGTAGGTCTCACGCGAATACGTTCCGTAATCCCAACGAAGACCGTAATCGAGCGTCAGCTTGCGGGTGACTTTCCATGTGTCTTGCACGAACAGTCCCCACTGCTGTCTTCCAACGTGATACACCGAAGGTACGCCGACACCGTAACTCGTCACCTGGCCAAGCAGGAAACTGGCATAGCCGAAACCTGGGGAGCCGCCGGTGGTGGTGAGCCCTTCAAGCGATGTCTGCGTGGTGGCCGTCGAGAGGGCCAGCGTCTGGTCGAATGCGCCTGCGGTGGTCCAGGGCGGCTGGGCATTGCTGACCTGCGGATTTCCTTCGGCTCGCCACTCGGCGCCGATCTTGTACGAATGGTTCCCGCGTACAGACGTCACGCTGAGATTGACGGCGGGCTTTTCGACGAACTGATGCGTTTGGAATTGCGGACCCATGTTGGACATGCCGCCGGTCGCCGCGGAGGCGCCGATGGAGATTGTGGGGAACTGGCGGACGATCGTCTGGCCCTTCAAGCCGAGTTGCTTGAGGGCGTCGAAATCCGTGACCGGCGTGTCGTCCCATAAGTGATTCTTCTGGAATCCGAGCCCCAGGTGGGCGATCACGGTCGGCGAGATGGTGTGGTCGTAATTCAGGCGAATAGTGTAGGAGCGGTCGAAGTTCCCGATCACCGTGCTGAGCGCCGGCGGGAAGCCTTCGGGTTGGGCAGGCGATCCCACGATCGGATACTGATCCGCGGTGCGCGTACCGGACCAGTAGAACGAAAGGTGACCTTTGCTGCCGATGCTCTGGTCCATTTTCAGGGACGGGATCTCGGTGGTCCTTTCGCTGTTTTGGTTGTTGTTGAAATTGTTGCCGACGTTCAACGCGTTGGGACCGGTCGGCTGCGGGATCAGGTTCTGAATATTCTTTGCGACCGTGTCGAACCGGGTCGGATCGATCTTGTTCCCAATGAATGGATCGCGAACCAACTGGACCGTCCCGTTCGGCAAGGTGACTGGCCGGGTGGACTGGGGATCGAAGATCGTGCCCGCCAGGATGGTTCGGCCGAGAGGATCGGTGTAATTCGCGGCGCCCAGCTTGATCAGCTGGTTGCCGGACGCCGGGATGACCTGGCTGAAGTCGCCGATCCTATACGGCGCGTAGGGAACCGTTACGGTGGTGGTCGCGACGGTCTGGCGTTCGCGATACTGTTCGAAATTCCAGAAAAAGAAGGTCCGGTTGGTGCCGTTGTAAATCTTGGGAATTCGCACGGGGCCGCCGAGGCTGCCGCCGTAGTCATTGCGGCGCGCTTTGTTGTGCAGTCCGGTGTACGGCTGGCTGGCGTTGTATGCTTCGTTGACGTTGTAGTCGTAGAGGCTGCCGTGATACTGGTTGGTTCCCGATCGCATGGTGGCGTTGAATAATCCGCCGCCCACGGCGCCGTATTCCGCGGCGAAGTTGCTGGTCTGAACCGCGACTTCCTGAATCGCCTCGGCACTGGGCTGGACTTGCATGGTAAAAACGTTCAGCGTTCCGTTGTTGCCGGCGTCCATGCCCTCGATGCGATACGAGGCGGTGTTCGCGGCGGCGCCGTTGGCAACGATGTTGGGCGTGCCCCCAAAGGCGCCTCCGATCACGTACTGAACTCCGGGGACCAGAGTCGACAGCGCCCAGGGATTCCGAACGCCCGCTGCCGACGCCGACTGTTCGCCGATACTGAGCAGCGGCAGGTTATTGATGCGATCGCCCGTGACCGTTGAGGAAACTTCGCTCGATTCGGTCTTCATCAAGGTCGCTTCGGCCGTGACGGTGACGCTCTCGGCGGAGGATCCGACCTCGAGTGAGACGTCAATACGCATCACCTGCGTCGGGGCGAGCGACAGCCCTTGGCGGGTATATTTTTTGAATCCCTGAACCTCGACTAAAACTTCGTAGGAGCCGGCCGGCAACTGCGGAAGCGTGTAGTTGCCCGTTTGCGTCGAGGTGGCCGAATAGGTCTGGCCGGTGGCGACGTTCTTCGCTTCGATCGAGGCGTTGGCGACAATGGCGCCGGTCGCATCGGAAATCGTGCCGGTAATCGAGCCGCGGTCGGTTTGCGCGGTGGCGATGAACGCGACTGCAAACAGACAAACAGCTAACTTGGCTGAACGCATGTAAATCCCTCCCCCTCTGGACAGCGAGTACCCTAAACGCAGGAACCCCCAACCCAGGAGGCGCCTGCATGCAAATCGGAGGAAGTATACTCCTGAGGTCCGTCAAGAGCAAGGGTTCGGATTTACGTTGGTCTAACGCGAGAGCTTCTATCTGCCGACCAGGCGGTCTGCGTCCACGTTGAATTCGTTGCAAACGTATTCGTGGATCTCCCAGGTGGTGCTGAGAATGTGCGTTCGCTTGAACGTGTGGGACTTGGTGAAAGCGCCGGGATCCTCCATGGTGATCTCGACTTCGAGATGCCCCAGATCGGGCCGCGTGTAGCGTTCGATGACGTGGAGTTTTTCGGTATGCGGAGCGCCGCGGCCGTTCAGCCACGTCTTGTCGTTGAAGTTCACTGTATCGACCACCAGCGTGTCGCCTTGCCAGGACGCGATGGAGTCGCCCATCCAGGAGGGATCCAGATCTTTATCGTGCGCGCGATTCAATAGGAATTGCCGGTAACTGTGCACGTTGCCTTCGAACAGCATCACGATCACTTCAGGCGACTGCACCATCTTGAAGGGATAAGGCGTGATGCGCGGCACGCCCGCGGGCAGGCACCTCGCTTCGGGATCTTCGCTGCCTTGAGACTTTTGGCGATCTTCCATGAGCTTCTGCGCCCAGGGCTGCAATGGCAAAGGTCCGCCCATGTTGGAGAAGTTGTAATTGCCGGAGAGCCAGACGCCCGATAGATTGGGTTTGCCATCGGCGGCGCGAGGCGCGGGACCCTTAGGCGGATCCGGCAGATTTTCATCGCGCACGCCGTTGACAGCGATGACGCCTCCGGGTCCGCCGAGATCTTTGGCTTTTCCTTTGTCGGACTGGGCGACGCTGCGCACCGGCGCAATCGCGACGAGGGCGGCCATGGTAATCGCCGCGGCCGCATACGAAAGAAACGGGCGGGTCACTTCGTTGCTCCGGGATTCCCCGCCGGGCCGCCGTCGTCGGCGGAAGATCCCGCAAAGACGGTCTTGCCGCCGGCGAGCGTCACCAAGCGCGCGTTGCCGTGGAGCGATCCGTCACTCAGCGGGCGCGAGTCCTTGGCGAGATAGCCATCGACGGTGACCTGGTCGCCTTCTTTGAGGGAATCGCGCTTCCAGCCGCGGCGCAACAGTGCATTCGGGCTGCTGGTTTCGAATGCGTAGCGGGTGATCTTGCCGCTGGAGTCCTTGGAATCCACGTAGATATAGGCGTGCGGATTGACCCAAGCCAGCTTAGCGACGACTCCTTGCACGTTGACCGGTTTGTTCGCGTCGTATTCAGCGGAGAAGGAGTGGTGGGCGAAGGCTGGGGTCAGCACAATCATCGCGAGCACGGCAGACATGGATACGACAAGTCTCATGGAACGGTCTCCTGGAAAGATCATATACTAAGGCTGTCGGGAAGCGGAGGCGTCATCATGACACGTCTGGCACTCGCGATTGTAGCGGCAGCCCTTTTGATGTTCCTGCCTGGAGGCTCCCAGGCGGGCGGGCGCTTCGACACCAAACTCTCCAAAGACCAGCAGATCCTGCAGGCGATCAACCGGCTAACGTTCGGAGCTCGCCCGGGCGATATCGAAGAAGTTCGGAGGCTGGGCGTCGAAAAATGGGTGGACTTGCAGCTTCACCCGGAGCGCATCCCCGAAAATCTGGTTCTGGACGAAAAGCTGAAGCCTCTGGAGACGCTGCGGCTGGATCCCAGCGAGATCATTGCGTCGTATCCGCAAAATAATCCCGCGCTGATGTTTCGACCGACGCCGTTGAATGAGCTGTTGACGCAGGATCAGATCCGGCGCATTCTGAACAGCACCGCGGAGGATCGCCGCGCGGGCCTCGACGCACTGGATGCAGACAAGCGCAAGCAGGTTCTCGCGCTGATCGGACCGCAGCAACTGATCGGCTTGCCGGATGTGCAGAAGGAAGCGGACGCCGCACGCCAGGCCCAACAGGACGAACGGCAGAAGTTGGCCCGAAAGCTGATGCCGCCGCTCAACGAGCTTCTGACGCAGGACGAGATCCGGACGGTGACGCAGGGGACCAGGGAGCAAGTCGAGGAGTTTTTCAGTTTTCTGGATCCGGCTAAGCAGCTCCTGGTAGCTGGAGCGCTCCCTCCGCAAAGACTGGCCCAGTTTCCCGAGTTGCGGCGGATGGGGCTGAAATCCCGGCAGCCGCAGCAAGTGGTGATCGGCGACCTCAAAGAAGGCAAGGTCCTGCGGGCGCTCTACACGAACCGGCAACTCGAAGAAGTGTTGGTGGATTTCTGGTTCAACCACTTCAACGTGTTCGAGAACAAGAACGTCCAGATTCAGCCCCAGGGCTTGGAGCGGATGCTTCTGGCGAGCTATGAGCGCGATGCGATTCGTCCGCATGTGCTGGGCAAATTCAAGGATCTGCTGCTGGCGACGGCTCGGCATCCGGCGATGCTTCTGTATCTGGACAATTGGGAATCGATTTCGCCCAACGCGTTCGATTCGATCCAGGTGGGGCCGTTCGCGAATGGACAGAATCTGGCGCAAATCTTCGCGAGACAGGCTCACGGACTGAATGAGAATTACGGCCGGGAGGTGATGGAGCTGCACACGCTAGGCGTGGATGGCGGATACACGCAGGCCGACGTGATCGCGGCGGCGCGCTGCTTCACGGGCTGGACGATTAAGACGCCTGCGACGAATCCTCAGTTCGTATTCGCCAGCTTCATGCACGATACCGGAGAGAAGGTGCTGCTGGGTCACACGATCGCCGCGGGCGGCGGGGAGCAAGACGGCTTGCAGGCGATCGAAATTCTCGCGCGGCATCCGTCCACGGCGAAGTTTATATCGAAGAAGCTGGCCGAGCGTTTCGTCGCCGACAATCCGCCGCAGTCGTTGGTGGATCGGATGGCGCAGACGTTCACGAAGACCGACGGCGACCTTCGTGCGGTGATGCAGACTATGTTCACGTCGCCGGAATTTTTCTCGGAGGGCGCTTGGGATGCGAAGGTGAAGTCGCCCTTCGAAATGGTGGTGAGCGCGGTGCGGGCATTGGGCGCAGAAACCACCGATGCGTTCACGCTCGCGCAGAGGATCGGGGAACTTGGCGAACCGCTGTACGGGAAGCTCGAGCCGACCGGATATCCGGAAACCGGGGAAGGCTGGCTCAGCACCGCGAATCTGCTCGGCCGGCTCAATTTCGCCACGGCGCTGGCGTCGGGCCAGGTTCCCGGCGTGAAAGTGGACAGTTCGCGGCTGGAGGGCAAGGACGCAGCGGCCATCGCGCTCGAGGTCCTGGGTCGCCCGGCATCCAGTCAGACAGCGGAGGCGCTCTCCAGAGGCGTGGAGGGAAAAGAGCCGACGGCCAGGATGCTGGCCAGCCTGGTGCTCAGTTCGCCGGATTTCCAGAGGAGATGAAGATATGCTGACACGTCGAGTATTCATGCGCGGCGGGGCCATGGTGATGGCCGGCATGGGCGCGGCGCCTGCGTGGCTGGCTCGCGCGGCCGATGCAACCGGCGGGAAACGCAAAATCCTGGTGGCGATTTTCCAGCGCGGCGCGGCCGACGGCTTGAACGTGGTGGTCCCGTTCGCCGAGAAGCGCTACTACGAATTGCGTCCGACGATCGGGATTCCGGTTCCGAGCGCTGCGGCCGGAGAGAATAGCGCCATCGATCTGGACGGGCGATTCGCGCTGAATCCGGCTCTGCGGCCGCTCAAGGCGCTTTGGGACAAGCAGCAACTGGCGATCGTGGAGGCGACGGGCTCGCCGGATCCGACGCGCTCGCACTTCGATGCGCAGGATCAGATGGAATCGGGCACTCCGGGCAAGACGAGCAGCGATGGGTGGCTGAATCGGGCGTTGTCGCCGGCAGGTCCGGATACTTCGCCGGTGAGGGCAATCGCCGTCGGCGCGCAGCTTCCTCGAACGATGCGCGGAGCACGATCGGCCGTGGCGGTAAACGATCAGCAATTGTTGCAGAGCGGCGGCGCGGATACGAGCATCCTGGAGAGCATGTATGCGAAGTCCGGCGATCAGCCGCTGGCGCGCACCGGCAATGATGCGTTCGCGGCGTTGAAGATTATCCGGTCGATCGTGCAGCAGCCGAATGCGCCTCTTCCCGGAGGTCCGCAGGCTCCGCAATATGGTCAGGGCGGGGAACTTGGCCGCAGCCTGCAGCAAATCGCGCGGCTGATCAAAGCGGATGTCGGCGTGGAGGCGGCCTTCGCGGAGATCGGCGGCTGGGATCATCACGGGAATGAGAATCCCCAGCTATCGAACCTGCTGCGCCAGTTCGGCATCGCGCTGGCGGCGTTCTCCCAGGACATGGGCGACAAGATGGCGGACATCGTCGTGGTGACCATGTCGGAATTCGGACGAACGGCGCAGGAGAACGGCAACGGCGGCACGGATCACGGGCATGGCGACGTGATGATGGTCCTGGGCGGTCCGGTTCGCGGCGGCAAAGTATACGGGAAATGGCCGGGACTCGAAAAAGAGCAGCTCTTCGAGGGTCGCGATCTGGCGGTGACGACCGATTATCGCGACGTGCTGAGCGAACTCGTCAGCGGGCACCTGGGACAGTCGAATCTCGGGCAAGTGTTCCCGGGCTATCGTCCCGGCGGGTCGCTGGGGCTCTTGCGGGGATAAGTCCCCCGCTTACGAGCAAGCCGCGCGGGTTGAGGAGGCTGCTGAACTCTTGGCAGGCGAATCGCCTGCCCCACCTCGACCTGTAAACTGCTGGTCCGATGTGGTGGCGCAGGCGGTTTCGCCTGCGTTCGGCCGTCTAAGCGAGTTTTTCCGCAGCCTCTAAAGCCCGACCTCCGGTCACACCGAATATGTCCGGCCGCGGTGCAATCCGAGCAGGATCTGGACCAATCGATGCGCGATCAGCTCATGGAGCGTGAGCAACTCACGATTCGCGGCGAAGATGGCATCGGCATCGCGAGGATCGACCAGCGGACCGCCGGCTTTGAGCGCGTCGGTAGCCTCTTTGATGATCGGGTCGGCCATCACCTCGCCGGCCATTTCCCACAGCGTGATGAAGCGGTCGACGGCCGTCGGGAAGCTCACTTCGAAGACGCCGAACTGGCTCGTGGTACGCGGAGGCTTGTAATCCAGATTGAACGGGCCATTGTAGCCGTGGCTGCGCAACAGGACCAGCACATTCAGCCAGTCCAGAGGATTGACCAAGCCGACGCCGATATCGACATCGTGCTTTAGCCGGTATCCGTCATTGATGTCGAAATGGAAAAGCTTGCCAGCCACCAACGCGCGAGCCAGGGCAGCGCGCGGAGCCGCGCCCCACATGAGCTCGTGCAGATATTCCGGATTCAGCCCGACCATCTCGGGGTGCGTGAGTAATCCGGAAGCGATGAACGCCAGCATCGCGTCACTGGTGGGCAGAAGAATCTCGGCCTGGGGCTCGAAAGGCTTGGCTTCCAGGCAATGCTTGAGCGTCGGACGGCCGTTCTTCTTCGCGACCTCGATATCGCGATCGCACGCGGCGTTGAGCGCCTCCGCGTACCAGCGCAGCGTCTGGGTTTCGTCGATGGCGCCCTGCACGTAGTAGCCGAGCGATCCGGGCCAATACACGGCGAAGCTCGCGCCCAGCTCGTGCCCAATATCGACGGTGTTGCGCACGCGAAACTTGGCGTATTCGCGGACCTGCGGCGCCTCAGCGGCGGGGCTCGCCGCCCACACCGCGTGATGAAACGTTTCAGCGGTGACCATCGAGCACTTCACGCCATTCTCCCGCAGCGCTTTCTGGATCTGCGCGACTATCTCGCCCTGGCGGTCCGTACCCATGGCGTCGGTTGGGATCACGTCGGTGTCGTGAGTGGTCCAGTATCCGATGCCGATCTCGGCGAACTTGCGGATGATCTCCTGGAAGCCGATTTCCGGTCGCGTGGGCGCGTGGAACAGTGCGTGGCCTTGATAGGCCGCGGCCCATTGGGGTCCCGAGATGAAATATTTTCGTCGAGTCTCAGGACTGTAAGCTCCGCCGCACGCCTTCATGAGACGCGAAACAAGAGCTTGCTGCTGGTTTTCCGGGATGGGATTCATTGTGATGTCCAATTTTAGAAGTTCGTCCGTATCGAACGCTCTGCGGAACCGTTTCGACCGTTAGATTAATGGTAGTCTGCCAAAAGCTATGTATTGGATGGGAGTGGACGTCGGAACCGGTGGTACGCGAGCTTTGCTGGTGGACGCGAAGGGCAGAGAAGTCGCCGCAGTTACGGCTCCGCACGAAGACATGCGCATGGAACGGCCGTTGTGGGCCGAACAGCGTCCCGAGGATTGGTCGCAGGCGGCGGTGCAGGCGATCCGAGGCGTGCTCGCCAAAGCTGGGGCGAGCGGCGATGACGTGCGTGGCGTCGGAATGTCGGGCCAGATGCACGGCCTGGTCATTCTGGACAGCGACAATGCGGTGATCCGGCCGGCGCTGATCTGGTGCGATCAACGCAGCCAGCCTCAGGTCGATTTCATCAACGCGAAGATCGGCAAGGACAAGGTGCTCGAGTACACCGCGAATCCGGTGTTGACCGGATTTACGCTGCCGAAACTGTTGTGGGTCCGCGATCACGAGCCTCGGCAATTCGAGCGCGTGCGAAAAATGCTTTTGCCGAAGGATTACGTCCGGTTCACGCTCACAGGCGAATTCGCGTCGGAAGTTTCGGATGCTTCCGGGACCGCAGTGTTCGATGTGATCCGGCGGCGATGGTCGCACGAAATGATGGACGGGCTCGGCCTGGATCGCGAGATTCTGCCTCGGTGTTATGAATCGTCGGAGATCAGCGGCGCGATCTCGGCAGAAGCAGCGTCGATCACGGGGCTGAAGGCGGGAACTCCCGTCGTGGGTGGCGGCGGCGATCAGGCGGCCAGCGCGGTGGGCAACGGAATCGTGGAGCCGGGCGTGGTTTCGTGCACGCTGGGAACGTCGGGCGTGGTGTTCGCGCACATGGAAAACGTCGCGTACGATCCGCAGGGTCGCGTGCACACGTTCTGCCACGCGGTTCGCGACAAGTGGCACGTCATGGGAGTGACCCAAGGCGCGGGACTAAGTCTACAGTGGTTGCGTAACCAGCTCGCGCCGGGAGCGACGTACGATGCGCTCACGGAGGAAGCGGCGACGGCGCCCGCGGGATCGCAGGGACTGTTCTGGCTGCCGTACCTGATGGGCGAGCGCACGCCGCATCTGGATGCGCAGGCTCGCGGCGGCTGGATCGGTCTCACCGCTAAGCATACTCGCGCTGACCTGATCCGGTCGGTGATCGAGGGCGTATCCTACAGCCAGAAGGATTGCCTGGATCTGGTCGAGCAGTTGGGAGTCGCGGTATCGTCTGTGCGCGCGTCGGGAGGCGGCGCACGGAGCCTGTTCTGGCGACAGATCCTGGCGCACGTGTTCGGGAAACGGGTCGCGCGCCTCGAAACGCAGGAAGGATCGGCCTACGGCGCGGCATTGCTGGCGATGGTCGGAACGGGAGAATATGCCTCGGTTCCGGAGGCCTGCGCGGCGACGATCCGGGAAGCCGATTCGGTGGAACCTCGCGCGGCGGAAGCGGCTTTGTATGGGCGCGGCCACGACGTGTATCGAGCGCTGTATCCGGCCCTGCAGCCGCTCTACGGACGAATGGCCTTCTGATGCAGAAGAACAGCACGGCTACAAAGCTGGAACCGGCCGATGCCGGTCAGGAGTCCGCCGAGGCACACGTCTCCCCTTGCTTATAACCGGGACAACTCAAGACCGGCAGACGAGGATACTTGGGAAAATTCAGATCCGTCGTCGACAGCCGGCAGAGATAAAAAATGCTGCCCCGATCCGAGCGTATGATTCGAGCGTGCTCGCAATCGGCGCAGAGACCGACCGAATTTACGCCGCTTTGGCCGCTTTGCGGGCCGCCCATCGCTTGCGTTGTGCTTCGGCCATTTTCTTACGGGTCGCCGCGCTGAAGCGACGTCCTTTTTTAGGCTCGGCCGATTCGCTGCTGCTCTGGGAACCAGACTCAGCTTTTACGCTTGCCAACCACTTGGGAGGCCGGCCGCGGCGTTTAGTCATGCTGCCCACGGCGAGCCGTTCAACGGTCAAAATCGCCTCCTCGAGGCGTTCTTTCTCGGAGCGGAGCTCCGCGAGAATAGTAAGGATGTCCATCGGCCCCTAGTATTACACGATTTATGTCAACATTGACTGGAGCTGCCATGAAACACCGAACCCTCTGGTTGTCGTTGGCCGCGATTAGCGCGGCTTTTGCGCAGACAGGCACGGCTCAAACCATGCCGCAGGCCGAAGCCGGTCGCGCCCTTTTCCAGTCGCGGTGCGCTAGTTGTCATGCGACCGATTTGGGCGGCGGTGAGGGCCCTCAACTGGCCGGCGCCAACTTCATGGTGGGGTGGGGATCCCGCACCTCGCGCGAGCTGGTGAACACCATCCGGACGACCATGCCTCCCGCAAATCCCGGCAGTCTGGATGAGGCGGCTTCGCTCAACCTGGCGGCATTTATCCTGGCCGCGAATGGGGCGACCCCTGGTACCCAGGCGCTGACGGCTGCGTCTGCATTTCCGATCCGTTCGGTGGCGACGGGGCGGCCGGCGATCGCGCTGCAAGAGGGAGGAGGCCAGGCGGCAGCCGCCGTTTCGGGACCTAAAGGCATCACCGTCTCGGGCGAAGTGAAGAACTATGTTCCGGTGACCGACGCGAACTTGCGCGATCCGGATCCGGGCGACTGGCTGATGATTCGCCGAAACTACCAGGCCTGGAGCAACAGCCCGCTCACGCAAATCAACACCGGCAACGTGAAGCAGCTTCAACTGGTGTGGTCGTGGGCGATGAACGACAGCACCGCCGCCAACGAGCCGACGCCTATCGTTCACAACGGCGTCATCTTTCTGGCGAACCCGGGGAATATCGTGCAGGCTCTCGATGCGCGCACGGGCGAACTGATCTGGGAAAACCGGATCGGTCCGGATCTTTCGAACGGGTTGGGCGCGATTCGCAGCCTCGCGCTCTATCAGGACAAGGTGTACCTCACGACTACCGACGTCCGGCTGGTGGCGCTTGAAGCGCGCACGGGAAAAATCGCGTGGGAAACGCGTATCGCCGATCCGGCGAAAGGCTACGGGAACACCAGCGGCCCGCTGATAGTCCAAGGCAAGGTCATCCAGGGGATGGGCGGCTGCGATCGTTATAAGGAATCCGGCTGCTTCATCAGCGCGTATGATGCGCAGACCGGCAAGCAGCTCTGGAAATTCGAAACCGTCGCGCGCGAGGGAACTCCGGGCGGCGATACCTGGGGCAAACTGTCCAACCTGCTGCGCGCGGGCGGCGACACATGGATCACCGGCAGCTACGATCCCGTGCTCGACCTGCTCTATTGGGGCGTGGCGCAGCCGAAGCCGTGGATGCGCGCCATCCGCAACACAAATGGCAACGCGCTCTATACCGGGTCGACTCTGGCGCTACGGCCCAAGGACGGGTCGCTCGCGTGGTACTTCCAGCATGTTCCCGGCGAATCGCTCGATCTGGATACGGTTTACGAACGCGTGTTGGTCGATTCGGGCGGCCAAAATCTCGTCTTCACCATCGGCAAGGATGGCATCCTGTGGAAGCTCGATCGCAAGACCGGCAAGTTTCTTGACTATAAGGAAACCGTCTACCAGAATGTCTTCGACAGCATCGATAAGAAGACCGGCGAGGTGCATTATCGCAACGATATCGTCGAGCAGAGTCCGGAAACCTGGGTAACGTCGTGTCCTTCGACCGAAGGCGGCCATAACTGGCAGGCGATGAGCTATCATCCGGGCACGGCGCAGCTCATTATTCCGCTTAGCCAGACGTGCATGGAAATGTTCGGCCGCAAGACGGATTTCCAGGAAGGCGCGGGCGGCACGTCGGCCAACCGGCGCTTCTTCGAAATGCCCGGATCGGGCGGAAACGTCGGCAAACTCGCGGCGTATGACGTCAACACCATGAAGGAAGCGTGGAAGGTGACGCAGCGGGCTCCGTTCCTGACTGCGGTGCTCTCCACCGGAGGCGGCGTGGCCTTCGTTGGCGATCTGGATCGCGTGTTTCACGCGTTTGACGTAAAGACCGGGGCGGAGCTCTGGCGGACGCGGCTGCCTACTTCGGTGCAGGGCTTTCCGGTGTCATTCACTGTCGGCGGCAAGCAATACATCGCGGTGACCACGGGTTTGAACGGCGGCAGCCCTCGGCAGGTGCCCGCGGTGGTCACGCCGGAGGTGCATCATCCGGCGAACGGGAATGCGCTGTACGTGTTCGCTTTGCCGGAGGCGAAATAGGAACTGCGCCTAGTCCCTCGGTCGGTGCAGAATGTCCGGCAGGAATTCGCGCACTAGATTGAAACCGGCGGTGGCGGCGAAAGAGACCCCCGCATTGTGGGCGATGCTGCCGATCCCCTTCTGGCTGTCGGGCAACCAGATGCTGGAAATTGCGCTCGCACCCACCACACCCGCTGTGCTGGAGACGGAAAACCTCGTGTTGCCTTCCGGCGTCCTTGATGTGAACGTGCTGAGAACCGCGTAACGGGTTCGCGCCCAGACGCCGTGTTTATGCGAAGCGTAATATCGATTGTCTTCGTGAAAGAGGATCGAGGTCCCGTAGGTGATGGTCCCGCGCACGCCGTTGTAGGCCAGATTGCTCCCGAAGCGTTTTCCGTAGGCGCTCCAGCCCTGTCCCCACTCCTTGGGACTGTTCTCCCACTGACCGATGCCGGCGCCCGCCGCCTCGGCAAAAATAGGGACTGGGCCGACGGTGCTGAGAAGGTACAGGTGAAATCGTCTCTGTTCGGTGAGGGCTGTATCGTCATCCCCGCCGACGATTCCCATAAGGGTGTCGGTCAGGTTTCCTTTGGCGCTAATGGCGGCCTTTTTGACCGCGGACGCTGCGGGAGTCACGAGGGCCTTGGGATCCTGCGAAAACGCCGCCGGCAAACAGGCGAGGGCCAGAAAGGCCGGCCAGAGCCGGTGAGATCGAAACACCATATTCCTCCGTGCGGCGGAACGCGCCGTCCTTATGATGACGCATCAGCCTTGCCGACTGTTTCCGCCCGGCAAAAGCACATATACTGGAAAGCCATGAAGAGGAAACTTTTCGCCGCTATGGTGATCTGTCTGGCCGCCGCATGGGTCGCCCTGCCGCAGGCCGCAGACGATCCCCTGGATCCCCTGAAGGTCTGCAAGGACACGCAGCACCTGATTTTCGAAAACCAATTCGTGCGTGTGCTCGACGATCAGATTCCAGTTGGTGTGACCGAGCCTTTGCACCGTCATCGCCACGGCGTAGCCGTGTACGTGAACAATTACACCAACGAACAAATCACGCAAGATGGGAAGAAAACCATCGGCGAGCATCAGGCGGGTACGGCGGGCTGGGTCGAAGGAACCGTCCATACCGTCAAGAACACCGGCACGACGCCCTCCCACTCCATCCGCGTCGAACTGAAGTACTGAAATGCGAGCTTCCACGGTTGCGATCATCGGGTCGGCTCTGGTCGCGATAGCGACTGGAATCAAAGCCCAAAATTATCCGGTTACGCAAGGCAAGACCTACAAGTTCGAGAAGGTCGCAGAGGGCGTCTACTATGCCACCGGCGGGTTCGGCAGCAGCAATGTCGTAATCGTCAACGACCAGGACGTGCTGGTGGTGGATGACGGCACGACGCCGGCGGCCGCGCGCGCGTTCCTCGCCGATATCAGAGCGATCACCAACAAGCCCGTCCGAACCGTGGTCAACACGCATTTCCACTACGACCATACGGACGGCAATTCCGTATTCGGACCCGACGTGCAGATCATCGCGCACGATTACGTCCGTACCGCCATCGCGACGTTTGACGTGCTCAATCGCGAGCCGTTCATCACCTCTCAGAAGACGGCGGTTCCGGCGCGTATCGACAACTTGACGAAGCAGATCGCGGCGGAAAAAGATCCACAGAAGAAGGCCGGGCTGCAGAAGGATCTGGCTGCGGCACAGGCTACATTAAAAGACCTCGGAGAGATCAAGCCCACGCCCCCGAACGTCACCTATTCGTCGAAAATGGTGCTGCATAAAGGCTCCCGCGAAATTCAGCTACTATTTCTGGGGCGCGGCCACACCGGCGGCGATACCGTGGTGTTCCTGCCGCGCGAGAGGATCGTCTGCACCGGCGATCTGATGGAGAGCCGGCTCGCCTACATGGGCGACGCGTTCTTCGATGAATGGGTGGCCACGCTGGGCGCGCTCAAGAACCTGGACTTCGGGCTGGTCCTGCCCGGGCATGGAGTTCCGTTTGCCGATAAAGGCCTGATTACTGCGTTCCAGGGCTATTTATCCGACATCACGGCCAAGGTCGCCGACTTGCGCTCGCAGGGGTTGTCCGCGGATCAAGCGGCGGCCCGTGTGGATCTCACTTCGCACGCGAAAGCCTTCCCGCAGATCACCGGTCCAGGAGCGGATCCACGCGGCGTCCGCCGGATTTACGCTTGGATGGATGAGCGGGCGAAAAAGTAGTTACTTCGTATCGACCTTGACCACTTCAAAGGTCAGCGACTTCGGCACCAGCATCTGGTGCGGAATTTTGGCTGGAACATGGATGACGTCGCCGGCGACCATCTTCTTGTTCACGCCACCCTTGATCGACTTCCCACGAATCTCACCTGGACCAGTCGTTCGTGGTTCGACCATCGTGCCACCGAGAACTAAAGTTCCCTCGCCGGCTTTCACGAAGATTACGTCCACCTGAGTCTCGTGCACTTCGGCTTCGCCATCGGCGTCGCGGCGGATCGCCAGCAGCGAGTGATTGCCCCAGTTCGCCACGCGGTTCATCCGGACCTGATGATCGTCGGGCTTAGCGGAGTCGACGCGGGCTTTCAGGTCGGCGGTGCTGTACTGAGCGTAACCTTCAGGGTCGGCAGCAACGAGAAGCACTGCGAACATCAGCGACATGGCTAGTAGGACAGGCAAGAGTTTCATACGGGGATCTTATCACTTCTTTTCGAACAGTTTGTCGTAGTCCTTGGATGTTTCGCAGACGAACTCGTCCACGTGATCGACCTCGGGGCGGAAGGGCAGGGTCCTGGTCGGCAGGACCCAGGGGCGAGTGAAGACGTTCGGATCCTCCACGGTCACGTCGTATTGCAGCGAGCCGTTTTCCAGGCGCTTGAAGCGCTCGACGACGTGGAGGCTTTCGGTGTGCATGAATCCGCTGACCTCGGTCTTATCGTTGAAGCCGATGGTGTCCACCACCAGCGTGTCGCCTTCCCAGTGAGCGACCGAATCGCCCATCCACGTTGGATCGGGATCCGGGGGATGAGGGCGGCCGTCGGTAGGAATAAAGCGGATCGCGTTGGGATATTCGAAGACCATCAGGATGAGCTTGGGGGTCTGCACAATCTGGAACGGGTAGGGCGTCACGAACGATTGCGGCACGCCCAGCGGCTTGCAATCGGTGCCTAGAGTCGTGTTGCCGCGGACATCATTGGGGCCGCGCACGATCCGGAATTTCTCGGCGCCGGGTTTTAGGGGAGGCGGCTCGGCGCCGCGAACGCCGGCGAATCCGTAGACGCCGTTAAGGTCGACGTGGAGGTCGCCCGGAGAGGCTGCCGTCGTTGGCGCAGCCTTGCCGCCGGATACAGTCACCGTTACCGAACTGGTCAGCATCGCATTGTTCGGTCCGGTAACCGTCAACGTGTAGCTTGTGGTCGCGGTGGGAAAAACTTGGCGGTTTCCGCGGGCGGTCACGCGGCCAATGCCCTGGTCGATGTTCGTAGCGTTGGGATTTTCCGTCGCCCAGACTAATGTGACTGGTTGTCCGGCCTGGATCGAGGTTGGCTGCGCCGTGAAACTCACGATCCGCGCTGGTGGCGCGACTCGAGCCGTCCCACCGCCTCGCCCCGCTGGTGCCGGCGCCTGGCCGTAAACAGAGACGATTGTGAGCAAAAGGCCGTACATGAGTCGATTTCTCATGTGCGCAATCATATCGAAGCGTGTGGTCGAATGCGAGCGAGGAGGCGGCTAGCTGGCGCCGAGTGACCAGATTGTACGCCTAGAGCGGCGCCTTTTCCATCGGGACCGCGATCATGTTGTCGCTGCAGGGTGTCTTATCGGCTGGCATCGGTCGTCCGGTTTGCCGGTCGAACGCGTAGAGGCTGTAGTTCTGCGAGCTCAGGAATGCGAGCACATCAGGGAGGCTGCTTCCTTGCGCCTGGAGGGCAGCGTCGGATGCTTCAAAAAGAATCACAGGCCGGAGTTCGCGTAGAACTTTGCGCGAACCCTCCAACACCCGGCGTTCTGCGCCTTCCACATCCAATTTCAACACGTCGAGTCGCGCGAGCCCCGATTCATCGGCAAACATATCCAGCGTGCGCGCGGAAACCCGCTCTGTCCGCAGGAGTGGTATCGGATAGGTGAATTTGCCAACGGTGTTCTGGCCCGCATGAGATGGATCGGCAACATTCAACTCGATCTCGCCCGGCGTTTCGGCGAGCGCGGCTTGAACCGGTTTGACGTTTTGCAGGTTGTTGAGCTGGATGTTGTGCATCAACCTATGAAACTCGCGGTCGCTGGGCTCAAACGAAAACACGCGGCCGGCGGGGCCGACGCAACGGGACGCGAACAGCGAATACAGACCCTCGTTCGCTCCTGCGTCCACGAACACCATTCCGTCCTTAAGCACCGAGTCCAGGAAAACGAACTCGTTCGGATCGATGCATCCGCCGACGAGAAGCGGACGGCTCAAATCGTTGCCCAGGTGAATTTCCAGCGTGAGTCCCTTGTGCCAGTTCATCTGAAACGGCGTTTCTGAACCCGCGTTGTGGAAATAAGTCCAGATAAACCGCCGCACCCGGAATTCCAGTTCCGGATTATCCCAGTCGGAATCGAAACGCCATCCGGGATATAGCGTTAGCGGGCGTGTGCAGGCCAGCATTCTGGCCGCGTGTAGGAGTCCTGCATCGATCTCCGGTCCGGCTGGTTGCACGCCAGTGTACGCGCGCAATTCCGGCACTCGGGATCGGAGGGACGCGATGACTTCTGAGTCTGCGTCGACTTTGATAGCTTGCCCCGAATCGGGCGTGGTTTCATCGAAGCTCACACTGGCCAGACCCCAGTCCTCATGACTGAAGATCATGGGCGACTTCAGCCGGCGCATTTGCGCGCCCCACTGGAGGACATCCTCGTTATCGAGAATCGGAATGCCCTTGGCGCTGATCCGGTCAAACAGACTCTTCTGACCCTCCGGAGTCCAGCCCGAACCGCTTCCGTGTTCGATGTGATAAATGCGCATCGGATCGGCGAGGACCTCTTCAGTAGCGCCGCCGTAGTGCGCAGTAAAACAGAACACCGAATCGATGTTCATCGAGAAGATGTCCCACTCGGGATAGCCCCGAAGGTCGAACCACTTTTCGTGAGACAGGAGCGTGAAATCGCCGCAGCCATTGGTGTGAAGGAAATCGGGGCACGGGATGTTGTGGGTCACGTGCACTGCAGGCTGAACTGCTACAGGCTCGATAGTCGGGTGCGAGGGAATGGGCTCCGCAGGCGCGGTGGGCGGCGGCTTGGGCTTTCCGCGCAGCATGCCGGTGAAACCGCCGGCGTCAACGTAGTTCTTCAGAATGCGCTGAAGCTTGGGAGAAACCGGGATCGTCAGCGAGACCAGCGGCCCCTCATTGGCGAGTTTCCGGATCACATACTGCAGATTCCGCCACGAGACCAGCATCCTGCTGCTTGTGGAAGGCGTTTCGAGCGTAACCTGCGGGGTCTCCGGAGTGACTTTGGCTTCGGGATCCAGCTCCACCCTAAATACTCGGAAGCAAAGAGTTCGCGGATTTGAGTTTGTGGAGGAAAATGTTCCCGATGCGCGCAACAGCAGGCTCGATGGAGTCGGCGAAGGCACGGTGAAGTGCAGCGTGGCGCGGGACTCGGCTGTGACGCTCGCCAATGACCTTCCGTCGGCCGTCACGACTTCCAGTTCCAGAGGGCGGCCGCCCATTGCGGGTCCCGGCTCCAGATCAATCGCCAGCCGGCTGATCGAATCCCGCGACGTGTCCAGCAGGATCTCCGCTTGCGGCTGCGCCCAGCGGAAACTTCCCACGGTTTCGAAGCGTTCTGGCGGAAACCAGCCATGGCTGAAGAGAATGCCGGATCCACGGGAAGCCACGTCGTTCGCGCTCAGGACGGGGCCGCCATCCGGAGCGACTTCAAAGGTTCCCTCGCGGCGATTTATCCGGATGAGGTGACTCTTGCAGTAGGCCAGTTGTTCTTCGATCGGCGCGTCCGCCGGAACATCGCTCATCGCGTCGTGGCGGTCGATCCGGTACATCCGATCGGGTCTGAGTTGTTGCGACCCCAGGAAGGCGGCCAGTTCGTCCGAAAACAGAATGTCGATGTTGGTCGCCAGAACGAATCGCCCGCGGGCTCGACGGATCCCGACGTTCTTGCCGATCATCTGGTACAGCGGCAGATTCACGCCATGCTGATAGCGGCTGTGAACGTCCAGCGGGACCGTGATGATGCGAACATCGCACGGCGAGGTGTCAGCGGGCCACCGTAACGCCTTCGCCAGAGGAGGACGTTCCGCCGGCGGATTCCATTCGACGATGATCAGCTCGGAAGGAATGTTATGCCGCCGCGCCTGGGAGAGCCAGCCGTCCACAAAAATCTGCATGCGGCCGAGCAGGTTTCCGCCATGATCATCGTTGCGGGCGGTGACTACCAGGGAGAGGTAGGGTTCAGGCACTATTTTGGAGTCGCGGTCAGACACAGATGCCAACCGAACATGCGTTCCAGGGCCCGGAAGAGCGGTTTAGGCATCCAGCGGAAATACCAGACTTTCTTGTACTGATATTTCACGTACTCCGGAATGCTGTAAGAAAAGATGTGGTCCACTTCCGTCTTGGTCACGTGGAAACCATGCTCTTCGAGCAGCCGCCGGCCTGAGGATCGAGAGTAACTATACGTGACCGGACATCCGTTCTGCGCTTCGGAGCTATCGGCTATCAACCGGTCAAGCTTCCAGAACTGGCCTTTGCCGTAAACGAAGAGGATCCACAGCACTTTCCAGGACCACCGGTTGTACACCATGATCTTGACCGTGCTCGATGGTGTCACGTACTTGCGAATCTGTTCGATGACACGTTCGGGGTGCGGCGTGTGGTGAATCACGCCGAAGGAATAGACAAGATCGTATTTTTCCACCGGAACATAATCGCTCAGGTTCTCGGCATCGGCCTGAAAGAACCGGACGTGGTCTTCCAATCCGGAAGCTGCCACGCGCTGGCGGGCGACTTCGAGCGATTTCTCCGTCAAATCCACGCCGGTGACTTCCGCGCCGCAGCGCGCGAAGGAGATGGTAGCGGTCCCGATGCCGCATCCGATTTCAAGAACTTTCTTGCCCTTCCATCGCTCGAATTCGGCGAATCCGGGAATGTGAGGCTCGACAAAATATTTGCGGGCTTCGACTTCGTCGGAGTATTCCTTCGTGCCGATCGGTTTGGTCGAGTGCCGAATATTACAGGGACGCGAATTCCAGTACTCGCTGACCTTCTGAATCGAGGTGTCTTGAAAAGACATGATCCCTGAGTACTTCCTTAATTAGTCTGTGCCGACCGAAAACATCCGAGTATCTGAGCGTTCGACCGAATTTTCCGCGCCGCCGTAGCCCAGCCTCAGATAGTCGGTCAGATTCGCGAACAGATTCGCAGGCAGCACGCGCCAGCAATCGATAATCGCCGGCCGCGGTTCGCCGGATTTGAGATCGGCCGGAGTAAGCTTCTTGAATTCGGCCCACGCGGTGGTGATTACCAGAACGTCCGCTTGCCGCGCGCATTCCGCGGCGGATCCAGCATAGGTCGCTGAACCGCCGAGCTGCTTCTTGGCATTTTCCATAGCGGCGGGATCGTAAACCACGACTTTGAATCCGCTCGACGCCAGATTCTTCGCCAGATCCAGACCCTGCGATTCCTCCACGACCTCGGTATCCGGCTTGTAGGAAAGACCGAGCACGCCCACGGTCCCGCCCTTCGGCAGCCGCGACCGGACGAGTTCGGTCAGCCGCGGGACTTGCCGCTTGTTGAGCTGATCCGTAGCTTCGGCCAGCAGCGCCGGCGCGCCCGTGGCTCGCGCCAAAGCGGAGAACGCGACGTTATCGCGCGGGAAACAGGGACCGCCGTAGCCCAGCGCCCCTTTCAGATACTTCGAGCCGATCCGCGTATCGCAGCCGATGGCCGCACAGACGACATCCGCGTCCGCACCCGGCAGGTGTTCGCATACCTGCGCCAGCATGTTCGCGTAGGAGATCTTGGTGGTCACGAACGTGTTCACCGAAAGCTTGGTGAGCTCCGCGTTCACGTAGTTCATCCGCTGGATCCGCGGGTTGCTGTCGCAGACGCCTTTGTACAACTCCTCCAGGAGTTCGCCCGAGCGCGGGTCCGATTCGCCGATCAGGATCATGTCCGGATTCAGCATGTCGCGGATCACGCTGCCGAGCGCGATGAACTCAGGGTTGTAGCACAATCCGAAATCCCGGCCGCATTTCTTTCCGGAGTGTGCCTCGAGTGCCGGCAACAGTGTTCCGCCCGTGGATCCAGGCATCACGGTGCTCGAAAGCACTACCAGGTGCCAAGCGGATTTCGTCTTGAGCGCCGCGCCGATCTGCTCGGCTGCGCTCAGCACGTACTTCATGGAGAATCCGCCATCGGCTTCGGAGGGCGTCGGCACCATGATGAACGTCGCGTCAGTCGCCAGCACCGCGGCAGCGCAATCAGTTGTGGCGGTAAGCCGCTCGCGATTGGCCGTGATCATGGCGGCAAGACCGGGTTCATTGACCGGAGGCCGTCCTTCTTGAATCGCGGCCACGTAAGCCGGATTCACGTCGACGCCTGTGACCGTGTGGCCCTTGTGCACCATCACCGCCGCCATGGGCGATCCAAGTTTCCCTAAGCCGATAATCGAGATTTTCATCCTTCGCCTCTCGCAATTGGCATTCTCCATCCGGTTCCGAAGGCGCGCGATGTCACCTTCAGCACCGGGGCAGCCTGTTTCCTCTTAAACTCCGCGATCCGAACCAGCCGGAGCACTTTGCGCACGGTCTCCTCGTTGTAACCCTGCGCGATGATTTCCTCGGCCGACTGGGACCCTTCGATATGCAACTCCAAAATTCTGTCGAGCTCCTCGTAAGGAGGCAGACTGTCCTGATCGGTCTGATCCGGACGCAGCTCGGCGGAGGGAGCCTTGGTCAGCGTCGATTCCGGGATGTCCGCTTTTCGCTTGTTCCGGTAGCGCGAGACCCGATACACCATCATCTTTGGCAGGTCCGCGATCACAGCCAATCCGCCGTTCATGTCTCCGTACAGCGTACAATAACCCACGGCTAGTTCGGACTTGTTGCCGGTGGTGAGCAGCAACGCTCCGTATTTGTTGGAGAGCGCCATCAGCAGGTTGCCGCGAATTCGGGACTGGATGTTTTCTTCCGTCACGTCCGGCTTATAACCCTGGAAAGCTCCCGCCAGAGTTGTTTCGTAGGTTTCCATGATGGGCGAAATCGGCAGTTTTAATACCTGGATGCCCAGATTCCGAGCCAGTTCCACGGAATCGTCCACGCTGCCCTGGCTCGAATAAACCGACGGCATCATGACGCCCAGCACGTTCTCCGGACCGAGCGCATCGGCGGCGATCGCGGCGGTGAGCGCAGAGTCGATGCCGCCGGAAAGTCCCAGTAGCACTTTCTTGAAATGAGTTTTGCGAGCATAGTCGCGCACGCCCAGCACCAGCGCGTTCCAGATCTCGGCTTCCGGCTCGAAATTGTCGTCTGCGATGCTGCCGGTTGTTGACGTGAGATCCACGACAAGCAAGTCTTCGGAGAATCCCTTTGCCCGCGCGAACAGATTGCCGCTCTTGTCGAATGCGCCGCTGCGTCCATCGAAAATGAGGTCGTCATTGCCGCCGACCTGGTTCACCCACGCCAGCGGAAGCCCATGCTTGCGGGCCATCTGCCCCAGCATCTTTTCGCGCAGTTGTTCCTTGCCGACCGTAAAGGGAGACGCGGAGAGATTCACGATGGCTTGCGCGCCCGCTTGCGCCAGCTCTTCGATGGGATCGTGATGATACCGCCGCCGTTTCCAGAAATCGCGATCGTTCCAAACGTCTTCGCAGATGCTGATGCCCAGGCGGAAGCCGTTCAGCTCGAGAACGCCCGGTCCGCGGCCCGGCTCGAAATAACGATCTTCGTCGAAGACATCGTACGTGGGCAGCAGAGTCTTGTGAAATACGGGGCCTGTCACTCCGTCCTTCAGCAGGATGGCACTATTGAACAGCGGGCGTCCGATATCGGCAGGATTCGGCGTAGCTGCGCCCACTAGGACCGGAGGAGCATCCTTCAGCTCCGATGCCAGGCACGAAAGCATCTGGCAACTACGCTGCACGAAGCCGCTGCTCATCAGAAGATCGCGCGGCAGGTAACCCATCAAGGCGAGCTCGGGCGTCACGATGAGATCCACGCCGAGATCTTGCGCAGACCGCACGCCACGTGTGATCTGAGCGGTGTTGCCTTTCAGATCTCCCGCGATCGGATTTATTTGGAGAAGAGCTACTCGCAATTCGGACGATCCTGCCCCGCCGGACTCAGTAATTATTTAGTCTAACAGTCGCCGTCATTGAAACAAAACTCGCGCGGGCCATGTTACAGTGACCCTTGACGATGAAAAACGATTTAATCCTCGTTACGGGCGCAGGCGGATTTATCGGCGGCGCCATGGTTGCCGATCTGCGCCGCCAAGGCTACAAGAGAATTCGCGCTGTGGACATCAAACCACTCGAAGAGTGGTATCAGGTGTTCGACGACGCAGAGAATCTCGTTCTCGATTTGAACCTCAAAGAGAGCTGCGAGCAGGCCGCGGAGGGCGCCGCCGAAGTCTACAACTTCGCAGCGAACATGGGCGGCATGGGCTTTATCGAAAACAACAAGGCTCTGTGCATGCTCTCCGTGCTCATCAACACGCACATGCTGCAGGCTGCGCAGAAGTATGGCGTAGGCAGGTTCTTCTACTCGTCGTCGGCGTGTGTGTATAACGGCGAGAAGCAGACGGATGCTGCCAATCCAGGATTGAAAGAAGAGGACGCCTACCCCGCTCTTGCCGAAGACGGTTATGGATGGGAGAAGCTCTTCAGCGAGCGTATGTGCCGGCATTTTTCGGAAGACTACGGCATGTATGTGCGCGTCGCGCGTTTCCACAATGTGTATGGTCCCCATGGCACCTGGGATGGCGGACGCGAAAAGGCTCCGGCCGCGATCTGCCGTAAAGTGATCGAGGCGAAAGTCAGCGGCAAGCACGAGATCGTGATCTGGGGCGATGGCACGCGTACCCGCAGCTTCATGTACATCGACGATTGTATTGACGGTGTGCAGAGGATCATGAACTCCGGAATTTTGGAGCCGATCAATCTCGGATCGTCGGAAATGGTCTCCATCAATCAACTGGTGGATATAGTGGAAGACATCGCCAAGATCAAGCTGAAGCGCATCTACGATCTCGACGCGCCCAAAGGCGTGATGGGTCGCAATAGCGACAACACTCTCATCAAGAAATACCTGGGATGGGAGCCGAACATCCCCTTGCGGAAGGGCATGGAAAAGACCTACGCCTGGATCTACGACCAATACATGCTTGCCCAAAATCAAGCTCACACGGCGGTCGTTCGATAACGTGGCCCGGTAGGAGTTTGTGGACTCATCGGGTCTGCCGCTGGTCAGCATCGTAACGCCGTCGTTCAACATGGAGGGGTACCTCCCTCGAACCATCGAAAGCGTACTGAGCCAGGACTACCCGAACATCGAATACATCGTGATGGACGGCGGTTCGACCGACCGGACGCTCGAGATTCTCAAAGGCTACGGCGACCGCTTGAAGTATTTCAGCGAGCCCGACAAAGGCCCCTCGCACGCTGTTCACAAGGGTTTTCAGCGAGCCCATGGAGAAATCTTCGCCTGGCTCGGCGCGGACGATCTGTATCTTCCTGGCGCGGTTCGTACTGGCGTCGAAGCGCTCATGGCCCGGCCGAACATCGATGTGGTCTACGGCGAAGGAAACTGGATCGACGAAAACGACGCGGTGATCAGCCGCTATCCCACGCTGCCGTTCGATGCCAAGGATCTGGAGTGGGACTGCTTCATCTGCCAGCCCGCGTCCTTCATTCGCGCGTCTGCTTATCGCCGCTGTGGGCTCGATCCGGAGGTCAACTTTTCTTTCGACTACGATCTGTGGATTCGCATGGCGAAGCAGGGGATTCGATTCGAGATGATCCCGCAGTACCTGGCGGGATCCCGAATGCATCAGGGGGCCAAGACGATCAATGAGCGTGAGACCGTTTTCACTGCGTCCATGGGCTTGCTCCAGCGCCATTATGGCTATATCCCGTTTTCCTGGGCATTCGGGTATGCCGCCTTCCTCCGCGATTCGCGCGATCAGTTCTTTCAGCCGGTGAAATATTCGCTGCGCAACTATCTGGCGAGTCTCCCGGTCGGGTTTAGGTTGAATCCCATGAAACGCGCGCGCTTTCTGGGCGATTGGCTGGCGGCGCCTTTTAAGGCGATCGGGCGGCGGTTACGCTAACCGGCTATTCGTAGTACGCCGGCGACTTCTTGAGTTTCTGATTCCCGATCATGTCGTGCTGGATCCAAAGCTGTGCGTTGTTCTTCTGGATCAACGCCTCGAGCTTAGCGCGCGATGCCACGGTCCCCGGTTTATCGTTCACGGGAACCGTGCGGAAGGTGCGCTCGCCGGGAAAGTGATAGAGATCGCCGGTCAGCGCAACCGCTCCCGTCTTCGGCAGCTTCACCATCAAGCTCTGATGGCCTGGAGTATGACCGGGCGTCAGGATTAACATCACCGATCCGTCGCCGAAGACGTCGTAGTCTCCATCGATCAGCTTGGTCTTGCTGTTCTTCAGCGCAGCGTATTCGTTGGGATGGATGTTCTCCGGAAGTCCCGGACCGAACATGTAATCGCGCTCGGCCTTTTGCGCGATCCACGTGGATCCGGCGTAGTCGTTGGCGTTGCCCGAATGATCTCCGTGCAGGTGGGAGATTGCCAGATACGTGATGTCTTTGGGCTGATATCCGACCGCAGCCAGTTGACTCTTGAGCGACTTATCGATCTTGTCGTGCTTCGCGCCGCCGCCTTCGGGACGATCGTATACAGCGTCGTTCAATCCCGTCTCCCACAACAGCGTCCCGCGCGGATGCACGATCAGAAAACAGGGATCGGCCATATCGACCGACTCGACCTGCTGCCGCGTGAGGCCGTAGTTGCCCGGATCGCGATCCTTGAGAGTGGCGCAATCGAAGACGTACATTCGCATCGATCGAGGTGGAGTCGCACAGAGGGCCGCGGCGACCACAACGCCGATCCCAGCCAGGGCTTTAAAGGTTTGCATATTCGCTCTAGCAGGTATATGCGGTTTACGGATGCGAGTCAAGGTAGTCTATTCTCAACGATCATAAAAAACAGGAGGCCGGGTACGCTCGGTGTAGATGTTCCCGCCGGAGTCGCCCCCCCAACATGCGAATCGCAGTCTTAGCCGATATTCATGGCAATCTCCGCGCGCTCCAAGCCGTTCAGTCGGATCTCGCCAGGCGTTCGCCGGACGTGATCGTTAACCTGGGCGACAACGTATCCGGACCCCTGCAAGCCGCGGCCACGGCCGATCTTCTGATGCAGCAGAGCTACATCCACATCCGAGGCAATCATGACCGGCAGCTTGTCGATCGTCCAACGGAGAAGATGGGTCCTTCGGATCGAGCCGCACATGCCCAGTTGAACGGCCGCCATCTTGAGTGGCTGGCCGCGCTCCCGCCGACCCAGGTGCTGGATAACGACATTCTGCTATGTCATGGCTCGCCGAAGGACGACCTCGAGTATCTGCTCGAACAAGTCGATGGGGATCGCGTTCGCCTCGGATCGACGGAACAGATCCAACAGCGGCTGGCGGGCATCCAAGCGGCGCTGATATTGTGCGGGCACACGCATGTGCCTCGCAGCGTTTGCCTGCCTGGTGGAGCGGTAATCGTGAATCCGGGAAGTGTTGGGCTGCAGGCTTACGACGATACCTGGACGTCGCCCCATTATGTCGAGACAGGCAGTCCTCATGCGAGATACGCCTTGATCGACTGGGACCGAAAGTTGAAGCGGATCGAATTCATCGGGCTGGAATACGACTGGGATTCCGCCTCAAAAGAGGCGGCGCAAGCTAATCGCGCTGATTGGGCCCACGCGCTTGCGACAGGATACGCTTTAAGGGTACCTGAGCCGAAGTAGCCGACTTATTGCTGGCCGCTTAGCGTCCCGGTAACGAACGCGAACGGTGCCGATGAGTTCGTGCCGGTAAGAATCGCCGTGGTCGCTCCCGTGACGTTGTCAAAGACTTCCAGCGTCGCAGTGACGTTGCAGGTAAAGGATTGTGTCGAGCCAACCTTGATAACTCCGGTAACGTCGACGTGGGCTGACGTCGTATTCAACTCCGAGCGCAGTAGATCCACAAAATCGGCTTGGCCGAAACCCAGATTGGCGACGGTCTTTTGCTTGATCAACTTTCCCTGACCATCGTAAAGATTCAGTTCCACTTTGCAAGGTTGGAAGAGGGTAACCGCAATCGGCGGGGGCGTCCGCACCAGGTTCACTACGTTGAGCCGGACGGTCTGCCCCGTGCCGAGCCCAATCATCCCGAATGAGAACGACGGCGTCGGCAGTACCGGAAGCGATGGCGTCAGCCGCTCCTGCGCGGCGACCGTTCCGTGGGTCAGAAGCAACGCTGCCCCAGTCAACAGTAATGTTTTGATTCGCATGAATGCCATGTCCTCCGATCACGATTCCAATGCCTATGGTAGCTGGCACGCGAAGCTCGATGCTTCGTCGATGCTGCCCGTGCCCTTGTACTTCGCCACCTGCGGATACGGGCACAGCGGACGCGTGCGATCCACCTTACCGGCGGTGCTGTGCGACGCGATCATTTTCTCGGGCGCCTTGCCCTGTTCCACCCATTGCTCCAGTGCGCCGACTTTATCGAATACATTCGGGCCTTCGCCGCCGCCGCAGTGTCCCATTCCCGGCTCCATGAAGAGCCGCATGTTGTTGGAAGTCTTCGACGATCCGCCGAGCGTATCTTCCACGCTCTTGTAGTACTGGATGGTGTTCAGCGGCGAAACGTTCGAATCCGCCCAGCCGTGATAGATCAGCAGCTTTCCATTGTGCGCGAAAAACGGCTTGAGATTCGGATCGGTGGCGTTCATGGCCGAGTTTTCCGGCTGTTCCGCCAGGGCGATTCCTTTATCGAAATCGAAAGTCTTCCAGTCCCAGGCGGGATTCTTGAAGACCACGTACTTGAAGTGGTCGAAGATGTTCGCGGAAGGTTCGGGACCGGCTGCCTGGATGCCCCAATTCAGTTCGCTTCCGGGCGCCAAAGAGGGAAACAGGACCTGCCCGGTGCGCGGGTTGACCGCGGACGCATAGATTTTCTTGGCGGCGTCCACTTGCGGCGCTGTCAGGCACGACGGACCGTCGCCGTTCTTACAAAGCAGCACCTTGGGATCGAACTTGCACTTCGTCGGATCTTCGATGAGCCCGTCTTTGACGCCGTCGCGCAGATCGCAGGCGGCGAGCGCGGCCTGGTGGATCACGGGATATTTCGCGGGCGGAATGTAACTGGCCGGATCTTTGAGCACGGCGGCTGCGATCCACAAGGAGATCGCGGTGCGGTTGGCGGGCGCGCCGGTGATGATGCCGTCGTAATCGTCCGGGAATTTCTGCGCTTCTTTGAGTCCCTGGCGGCCGCCGGTTGAGCAGCCGTTCCAGTAGGAAAGGCGCGGCGCGCTCCCGTAGAACGCCTGGATCACGGCCTTGGCCTTGAGAGTCATCTCATGCTCGGAGCGCCAACTGAAGTCGATCAGTTGTTCGGGATGTTCCAGCGCGAAGCTCCCGCTGCCGCCCACGTGGCCGGTGTCCGTGGACGCACTTGCATAGCCGGCCTTGACCGCGTCGGCTAGCGCGGAATAACTGATGACTCCGGCCCAGCCTCCGTTGCCGACCGACTGCAGCTTCTTGTTCCAGTTCGACGTCGGGAGCCAGACTTCGACCTTGATATCGGAATCGCTGGAGGGCTTGAGGGTCGCTGCCACGCGGCAGAATTCGGGGAGGTCTTTGTAGACGTTCGCGCCCTTGCCTTTTGCATTTGCGCCCGGCGGAGTGAACTGTCCGGCGGGAACGACCTGTGCCGCGGTGATGGTTGTGTTCGGCAACGCCAGCGACGCGAGGCTTTCACAAGAGGCGGCAAATGCCGGTGAAGCGATCATGCTCGCGAGAATCAGCAGGGAATTGCGCATGGTTTCCTCCAGGCGATCCTAAGCAAACTGGGGATCAGTATACACCTCCAGAGGATTGCAATATGATGTTCCGGGGAGGATTGAGCATGAAATTCAATCCCGTTTGGCTGGCCATCGCAATCCTGTTTGTGAATGTTTCTGTTCAGGCCCAGGATTTCGACGGTAAGAAAGTAGCGGCCGCTCTCACGCTGAAAAATATTCCTCCTGCGCCGCGCTTGCCCGACGGACATCCCGACCTCGGCAACGACAAAGGATCGTGGGAGCCTCCAGGAGTCGGCGATATGGCCGGCACAGGAGGAGGCTTCGCCGGAACCGCGCAGCCGGAAAAGAAAATCGACGTGCCGTTTCTCCCCTGGGCCAAGGCCGCATACGATCAGCGCAATGCCAACATCACCAAGGACGATCCTGAGGGATTCTGCCTTCCTTCAGGAATCCCGCGCATGTACGCGACGTCGTTTCCGTTTCAGATTTACCAGATGCCGAACCGCGTTCTGTTTGTGTTCGAAGGCGGCGCGCACATGTGGCGAGTCGTTTATACAGATGGGAGGAAGCACACGCCACCCGATAAGTTGAATCCGACATATCTGGGCGAAGGGATCGGCCACTGGGAAGGCGACACGCTGGTAGTCGACGTCACTGGGCTGAACGATCGAAGCTGGGTGGATGCCGCGGGGCATCCGCACACGGAACAGCTACATGTGATCGAGCGCTTCACGCGCGTGAATGAGCTGATCCTGCACTATGAGGCGACCATCGACGATCCCGGCGCCTATTCGAAGCCGTGGACCACGAGCTGGAATATCCTGTTTCACCCGGGTCTTGAGCCATTCGAGTACATCTGCCAGGAAAACAACGCCGATTTGAAGCATATGGTCGGCAAGTAGCAGGCTTTGGACTCAGGATTGCTCGTTTCGGGGCATGCAATGGACGCCTCGCGGAGTCAGTAACGACGTCGAAGATCGCAGAAGTTCCAGCGGTTTCTCGGGGATGGGCTTCGGCGGCCGCCACATCGGCATCGGCGGGGCGCTGCTGCTCTTGATCCTGAGCCTTGTTTTCCATCGCAATCTTTTCACAGTTTTTCTGGGCGATTCCGAATACGACCGGCCTGTAGCGGGCTCCGGCCCGCGGTCGACTGCGTCCGAAAACACGGAAGTGCAGTTCGTTTCTTTCGTTTTGGACGATGTGCAAGCAACCTGGGAGAAATTACTTCCTGCTACGGGCACCCGGTATCGTCACGCCAAGCTGGTGCTGTTTCGTGATGCGATCGATTCCGCCTGCGGGCAGGCGGAAAGCGCCACGGGGCCTTTCTACTGTCCCGACGACGAAAAAGTGTATCTGGACTTAGGATTTTTCGACGAACTCAGGGGACGTTTCGGTGCTCCCGGGGAGTTCGCGCAGGCCTATGTGATCGCCCATGAGATCGGCCATCACGTGCAGAAGTTGATCGGCATCGAAGGGCAAGTGCAGCGCATGCGATCCGCGAATCCGCGCGAAGCGAATCCGCTGTCTGTGCGCCTGGAACTGCAGGCAGATTGCCTTGCGGGCGTTTGGGCGATGTCAACCGAGCAACGGAAGATCGTCGATCAGGGGGACATAACCGCCGCAATGCAAGCCGCAGCGGCCGTCGGAGACGACCGTCTGCAGAAAATGGCGACCGGCCACGTGAGCCCCGAAAGTTTTACCCACGGATCGTCTCGTGAACGCACGCAATGGTTTCAGACCGGGCTGAACTCCGGTCAAATCTCCGCCTGCAATACGTTCGCCCGCTAAGCCCTCTCGCAAAGCTCCAGTTACAATCCAAATAGTATCCCTACTCAGACTGTAAGGTTTTCCGGCGTTCTTCGTCAGCCCCTCTGAAAGAACGTTGAAAGGAAACAACATGAAACTGAAAGAAATGACGAGAAGGCTCGTGCTCATGACCGCCGCGGGCGCTGCATTGAGTACCGCAAGCGCAGCGGATGGTCCGCTGGAGTACCGGATTCTGGCGACTTCCAAAACTTCCACCATGGAAAAGGAACTCAACGAAGCCGCGGCCGATGGGTTTCGCTTCGCCAAGGCCATGGGTGGAAAGACCGCAAATGGCGGGCAGGAAGTGGTCGTCGCGATGGTGAAGGAAGCCGGGGCTGCGGGCCGCTCGGGCTTCCGATACAGGCTTCTGGCCACGTCGAAGACCTCCACCATGCAGAAGGAAATGCAAAGCATGGCCGACGAAGGATACGAATATGTCGACCAGACCGTGTTCCAGACCGCTTTCGGCGGCCGAGAGGTGGTCGTCATCATGGAAGCCGATCCCTCCCAAAAGGGGCGTTCCAACTACCGGCTGTTAGCAACCACGAAAACTTCGACCATGCAGAAGGAGTTGCAGGCGGCCGGGGCCCAAGGGTATGTGCTGCTCGGCCTCACCGTCGGTAAGACCGAGATCGGCGGCGATGAGATTGTCGCGGTGTTGAGAAAGAATTAATTCTTGTCCGAGTGGCAACCCGCGGAGCCCGTGGTCTGGCAGTGACAATCCAGGCACCCGTGCTCCGCGCAACTTCCGCACACGACCCGGACCTGCTTCCGCAGAGCCTCCCGCGCCCGATGCACGCGTACTGCAGCATTCCCCGAAGTGATCCCCGCCTGATCCGCTAAATCGTTCAAGCTTCCTTCCTCCAGGTCGATGGTCCGTAGCGCGTCCCGGTACTCGGGCTTCAGCGTGTCCAGCAGGCCCAGGACGCAGGCGCAGATCTCATTCTTCAGTTCCTCTGTCGGTGCCTCTTGCGTGACGAACTCCTTGCCGAAACCCTCCATCGCGCGATCCGTCGAAGCCCGATGCCGATAGTGATCGATCACCGCGTTGCGCAGGATCCGGTAGAACCACGCCACGACGCTTTCCTCATCGCGCACCTCGCCGCCGCGTTCCAGGCCCTTCACAAATGCCGATTGCAGGATGTCTTCGGCGGCCGCCCGCGATTCCACACGCGTTTGAAGGAACGCCAGGAACTGGCGATGATGATCCACCAGGCGCTGGATCGCCTCGGGAGAGAGCGAAGTCGATGATTCGGAAGTAGTTTCCACCACGCTCAGACTAACACGCCCCAACACCCGGCGAGGACTGTAAGGTTTTCGAGGGATGTACGTCAGCCCTTATGAAAGCGCAGGAAGCGCTCAAAACAAAAGAGGAGAAAAGACAATGTCCAACGTGAAGAATGTGACCACGAAGAATGCGACGACGAAAGCCGCGAACTGCAACTGCGGATGCGGAACTTGTTCCTGCGGATGCGAGAAGGGCGCCTGCCACTGCCAGGAGCGGAACTGCCAGTGCGGCTGCGTTAAACCTGCTGCGGCCCGGTAATCGACGCTCGGTATTGGCCTCCTGCGATCCGTAAATGATATAGTTTTGAATCGCAGGAGGCTTCATGAAGCATTTGTTTCTGGTTCTGATCGCGCTGCTTTCGTTCTGCGCGATGGTGGCTTTGCCACAGCAATCCCAGAGTCTAGAGTGGGCGTATCCGGTGCCCGATAAGAATCCCCCACCCGCAGGCGATCCGAAGGAAGTGAAGCGTCTTCCGGGCAGCGACAAGTCCTACACGCAGGCTCAGATCGACGATCAGCTCAACCCCCCGGATTGGTATCCGCAGGAGCACGCGGCGCTTCCGGGAATCGTCGAGCATGGATTCCAGGTGCAGGCCTGCGGATCCTGCCATCTGATGTCGGGACATGGACATCCCGAATCCGCGATGCTATCAGGCTTGCCGGTGGCATACCTCATGCGCCAGATGCAGGATTTCAAGAGCGGCGCTCGTAAGGATCCCATGGTCTACGAGCCTTCGCAGCGCTCCGCGCGCATGAACGCAATCGCTAAGGGCCTTCCGGACGAAGACATGCGCAAGGCCGTGGAATATTTCGCGGCGCTGAAGCCGGCCGTCTGGTACAAGGTGGAGGAAGCGCAGACGGTTCCGAAAACGTGGGTCAACGGCGGGCGCATGCGCTTTGCGCTCCCCGGCGGCGCGACCGAGCCGATCGGCAATCGCATCGTTACCTTGCCGCAGGATCCGGCCCGAGTCGAGAGCCGCGATCCGCATTCCGGATTCATCGCCTACGTTCCCCCGGGCAGCCTGAAGAAGGGCGAGACGCTGGTGAAGACCGGCGGTTCCGGCAAGACCATCGCCTGTGAAATCTGCCACGGCGAAGGGCTCAAGGGCTTGGGCGACATCCCGCGCCTGGCGGGCGTTCACCCGATCTACATTGTCCGGCAGCTTTACAATTTCAAAAGCGGCGCGAACAGCAGCACCGCGGGCGCGCAGATGAAGAAGGTCGCCGAGAAGCTGACCGATGAGGATATGGTCGCGATCGCGGCGTACGCGGCGTCTTTGGCTCCGTAGAAGTATGAAACGAGTCTTTGCTTTAACCTGTGCGGCGATTTGCCTGGCCCTGGTCGTGCCGGCCCAGCAAGGCCACCCGTTGACGGGCACGTGGTCGGGCGACTGGGGTGCATCGTCCACCAAGCGCAATCAGATCACGTTCGTGATGAATTGGGACGGCAAGAATGTCACCGGCCTGATCAATCCGGGTCCGGATTCCATCCCGATCGCCAGCGTGTTCGTGGATCCTGCTACTTGGACCGTGCGGATCGAGGCGAACGGTAAGGAACATATCGTCGCGGAGGGCAAGCTCGATGATTTGGGTTCGTACCATCGCACGATCAAGGGCTCCTGGACTCAGGGGACGACCAAAGGCGACTTCAAGATCACGCGGGACTAGCAGCACACATGACCAAGAGTTTCCTGATCGGGCTATGGATCGCGGCGACGGCGTTCGCGCAGAGCGCGACGACTTATGACACCTCCAGGCAGGTGCGCTTGACCGGCGTCGTGACCAGGGTCGAGTGGGCCAATCCGCACGCGTTTTTCTTCGTGAACGTGAAGGATTCCGCGGGCACGGTTACTACGTGGGCCCTGGAGTTCGGCAATCCGCTGGATCTGGAGAAGGATGGCTGGACGCGAAACTCGTTGCACGTCGGCGATGCGGTCCAGGTGGACGGAGTTCCGGCGCGCGAACCTGGCAGCCAGGCGTTTGCGAAATCGGTGACGCTCGCCAAGACGGGCAAGAAACTGTTCACGGCCGCGCCGAAGAAGCCGGCCACTGCTGTGTTAAAGGAGCTTGCGCCGCGCTGGCCCGACGGTCAGGTTCGCCTGGGCCCGGCGCCCGGCAAAAAAGGATACTGGGCGACCACGGGCGCGAATGCCCTGGTCGACAGCACCGCGGGCAAGATCGCGATGAACGACGAAGGTCTTTTGCGGAATATCTCTGACGCGGATCGTGTGGCTCCGTTCCAGCCGTGGGCCAAATCGGTCTACGAGTATCGCCAGCGAACGCTCTTGAAAGACGATCCTCTGGTGCGCTGCCTACCGCCTGGCGGGCCGCGGCAGTTCCAGATGCCGAACGGATTTCAGTTCATCGAGCAGCGCGAACTGGGCCGCATCCTGCTTCTCCTGGGCGGGGCGGATCGCAATTGGCGCATGATCTACACGGACGGGCGCCCGCAGGGTCAGCCCGACGAAGTCGTCCGCGGTTATTACGGCAATTCGGTGGGCAAGTGGGAGAAAGATACCCTGGTAGTGGACGTGGTCGGATTCAACGAGCATTTCTGGTTCGCGAACGGAGGGCTTCCGCACACCGAAGCTCTGCATCTGACCGAGCGCTTCACCCGGCTGGACCTGGGCACCTTGAAGTACGAAGTCAAGGTCGACGATCCGCGGACGTATACGCGCCCGTGGACGGGAGGCTGGAACGTCCAGTGGGTCCCGAACGAAGAGATTCAGGAATATTTTTGCGAAGAGAATGTGGAAGCAACGCTGTCTAAGAACGTGAAGGAGAATTACAAATGAGAGCCAACGCGATCGTTACCTTGATGGGCCTTGGTTTGATGATGCTGGTGGTGAAGCCCGCGGCTGCGCATCATTCCTTCGAAGCCGAATACGACGGCAATAAGGTCGCCACGCTGACCGGGTTCGTTACCAAAGTGGACTGGGTGAATCCGCACGCCTACATCTTCTTCAACGTGAAAGACGAGAGCGGCATGACCAAGGAGCTCCGGTTCGAGCTCGGTCCGCCCTACGCGCTCACGCGCGGCGGCTGGAAGCGCGACACGGTGAAGATCGGCGACAAGATCACCGTGGAGAACGCTGCCGTCGCTAAAGACGCGAAGAACGCCTGGGTCGGCGCGATGCAGACGACGTCGCTCATCACGGAGAGCGGCCAGAAACTGCCCACGAGGTAAATCCTTCGGTGAGACTCGCGATTGCGCTGGTGACATTATCGGTGTCGTGCTGGGGGCAGGCGAAGCAGGCGCCCGAGCCTACTCCGCGCTGGCCCGACGGCAAAGTGAACCTGGGATCGGTGCCCGGCAAGAAGGGATATTGGGAAGTCCGGCCCGGCCTGGGCGGCTTTCCGCGCGCGAGCGACGTCCCGTTTCAGCCGTGGGCCAAAGCCGTCTACGATTACCGGACTGCGACGTTTTCGCAGGATTCGCCGCTAGTAGATTGCAAAGCAGCGCCCGGGCCGTCCTTCTTCAATTCGCCCGGATTTGAGATCGTGGATGTCCCCGAACTCAAGAGCATCTTCATCCTCAATATGGCCGGGCCGCATTCCTGGCGCGTGATCGACATGGACGGCCGCATGCATCCTCAGGGTCCGGACGTCAGGCCGACCTTCCTGGGCCACTCCATCGGGCACTGGGAAGGCGACACGCTGGTGATCGATTCGGTAGGCTTCAACGAGAAGATGTGGGCCGTGGGCGCGTTCCCGAACACCTCGCAACTCCATCTCGTCGAGCGCATCTCGCGCCCGAACCTGAAGACGCTGTCCTACGAGGTGACGGTGGATGATCCTGGCGCCTACACGAAGCCGTGGTCGGGAAAGTGGACCATCACAGAGACGACCGGGTCGAAGTGGGTCCCCGACGGCGAAATGTTCGAGTATATTTGCGAAGACGCGGGCCGCTAACGGCGGGCTTCGGCTAACACGCTGCCGTCGATCAGCGGCGTCAAGGCTACTCGCGGCCGGGGCTGCCTGGATTGGACCGTTGCCACGAAGATCTCCACGTGCCCGAGAACTTCTGGAAGATCGCCAGGGAGATTTGCCGGAAAGCGGAACTGATCCCAGACGCGCTCCATTATCGCTGGTTGGGCGCTGATGAACGGCGCGAGCATCGTCCGGGCCTCGGCAGGCTTGCTGCGGATGCGATCGGACGTGCGTAGCGCAGCGCGAACCACTTCCACTAGCGCGCGTCGCTTATCGGGATCCCTCAAGGCCTTCGTGGTCGTGTTCAGGTTGAACCGTTCACGATAGACGGAAGCATTCTGCAGGACGACGGCGTCGCTGCCGAGCGCTTCGATCGAGTTTTGCGCGTGAGGTTCCCACATGGCGATCGCATCCACATCGCCTCGCTTGAGAGCAGCGGGCATGTCGGGACCTTCCATGTTCACGAAATGGGCGTCGGTATCAAGCTGCATCCCTGATTTGCGAAGCATCTCCCTCAGGAAGTAGAGAGACGACGTGTTCACGGTCGCGGCGACCTTTTTGCCGCGCAGATCCTCAATGCGGCGAATTCCTGCGGAGCGCCGCGCGACGATGCGATAACGCGCCTCGGCAAGCGTCAGGATGATCCGGATTCCGGGCTCGGCGACTGAGTTGAGGAGCGCTTGCGTCTCGGATCCGGTAGCGGCGTCGACGTCTCCGTGCAGCAGTCGCTCCATCGCCACGCGGCCGTTCGGGACCGGAACGATCTCGACTCCCGGAATTTTTTCAGCAAGAAAAATCGGAGCCGATTCGATAGTCGTGGTATTGACCGCGATCTTGATTTGCGCGAATGCGCCCACGGCAAAAACCAAGAAGACCAGCAGCAAGTTTCGCATCTAATCGCGAACCTTGGCGGTATCGAATGCGCGCAGCCAGTTCTCGCCGAGGATCTCCGGCGTTGCCAGATTGTGCCGGCGCAGGGCTTCAACCAGATCGGGATAGTGACTGGCATCGAAATTCTTGAGCGTGCTGCGCGCGTGCGTGAGATCGAGCCCGATGGCGACACTCTTCGGGCCGCCGACGGTCACGGCATGCGCCACGTGCGCGACCCAATCGTCAAGCGACGGAACCACTGCCTCGCCCTCCGGCGATTCATGCCACTGCTGCGAATAGAAACGCCGCCAGCGGCCGCCCTGCTGCGCGTCGAGCGCGTCGATGTACTCGCCGAAATCCTGATTCGGCGAGCGAATCAACGATAGCTCCCCGAAAAGAATCTGCTCGCGGGTGACGCCGTTCACCGGGATCGACGGTTTCCCGCGCGACCAATCGTAATAGCGCTGCCCGATCTGTTCCGCCGCGCTGTGGATGCCGATCATGCCGCCCTTGGCGATTAGCGCACGCAGCACGTCATCGGAAAGATTGGCTGGATTGGAACATATCGCTCGCAAAGCCACGTGACTGGCGACCACGGGCGCCCGGCTGGCCGCGATGATCTGGCGCTGCGCGGCTTCGGTGGCGTGCGAAATATCGATCAGCATACCGAGCCGGTTCATCTCCTCGATCAGGCGCCGGCCCTTCTCATTGATGCCGGACCATTTGGCCCCGCCGCGAACCGAAGAGTCGGCATAGGCCGTCGTCGATTGGCTCGAGAACTGGATCACGCGCACTCCCATGCGATGCCAGAGCCGCAGGATATCGATGTCGCCTTCCTGGTCGAACCCGGCCTCGATGCTGAGCATCACGGCCATCTTCCCGCTGTTGACTATGCGCCGGACATCGGCCGAGGTGAGCGCGAGTTCCATCTGGTCGTGATGCGCGTCTAGCGTGCGGTGGAACGTCTCGATCAGGCGGCCCGCTTGTTTCACGGTGGTGTTATAGACGTTGTAACCGTAGGGCGCGATGTTATCGATGACGAAATTGACGCCGCCCGCGCGGGCTCGGGCGTAATCGAATTGGCCGACAGGTTGCGGCTTCCAGGGATCGATGCCTTCCCAGTAGACGCGATTGGTGATGTGCACGTGGCCATCGGCCAGAATGGGCGTGTTCTGCGCACGAGCGCTCGCACAGGCGAAAGCGATCGCGCAGATGATCAGGTTCCTGCGGTTCACCTGTATAGGCTAGCGCGGTGAGGGTTCACTGGGTCAACCCGGTGTGGCTCCAAAGGATGATAATGGAAACCTGCCTCAAGTCCGAGGCACGAAGTCCATGAGTGTCCCTTACGACGCCATCATTATCGGCACGGGACAGGCGGGACCGCCCCTCGCCAAGCGGCTGACTGCGGCCGGCCAGAAAGTCGCGATTATCGAGCGCGGACTTTTCGGCGGGACCTGCGTAAATACGGGCTGCATCCCGACCAAAACGATGGTCGCGAGCGCGTACGCGGCGCATCTCGCAGGGCGTGCATCGGAATTCGGCGTGGTCACCAGTTCGCCAGTAACAGTTGACATGTCGCGAGTCAAAGCGCGCAAGGATTTCGTTTCCGGGCAGTCACACCGGGCAGTCGAACATGGGCTGAAGAACATGGCGAACTGCACGGTCTACGAAGGACACGCGCGGTTCGAATCGGCGAAAGAGGTCAACGTCGGCGATGTCCGGCTGAACGCAGACAAGATTTTCTTAAATGTGGGTGCCCGCGCCGCGATTCCGCCTATTCCCGGCCTGGATCAGGTCCCTTACCTGACCAACAGCTCAATGATGCATCTTGAGACGCTCCCCAGGCATCTCATTATTTTGGGCGGCAGTTACATCGGTCTGGAGTTCGGCCAGATGTTCCGGCGCTTTGGTAGCGAAGTGACCATGATCGAAACGGGACCACGACTGATTCCGCGTGAGGATGCAGACGTATCCGCCGCGATTCTCGACATCCTGCAACGCGAAGGAATTCAAGTGCATCTTGATTCCAAGTGCAAGAATTTCGCCAGGCAGGGAGATGAGATCGTGGCCAGCGTCGAAACATCCGGAACGACTTCCGAAATTCGCGGCTCCCATACGCTGATCGCCACCGGGCGCCGCCCGAACACCGACGATCTCGGGCTCGAGAAGGCTGGAGTGGCCGTGGATGCCCGCGGTTATATCCAGGTGGACGATCACTTGCGCACCAACGTCCCCGGCATCTGGGCCATGGGAGATTGCAACGGAAAGGGAGCGTTCACCCACACCTCGTATAACGATTTCGAAATCGTTGCGGCGAATCTTCTCGACAACGACCCCCGCAAGGTGAGCGACCGCATCACGACCTACGGCCTGTATATCGATCCGCCGTTGGGCCGCGCAGGGATGACGGAATCAGAAGCCAAGGCGACTGGCCGTAACGTGCTGATCGGTAAGTATCCAATGACAAAAGTGGGCCGCGCTGTCGAAAAAGGCGAAACATTGGGCTTCATGAAGGTTCTTATAGATACGGACACAAAACGGATCATGGGGGCGGCGATTCTGGGCACCGGGGGTGACGAAGCCATTCATTCCATTCTGGATGTGATGTATGCTGACAAGCCGTACACGGTGATCCAGCGTGCCGTTCACGTTCATCCGACCGTATCCGAGCTGATCCCGACCATGCTCGGTGAACTGCACCCCTTACGGTAATCCAACCATGCTTGTTGCCCAAGACAAAATCCTGCTCGATCGTTTGGACCAGGCTCGCGCGCAGACTGACAAACTCTTTGAGATTGTCCGGCCCGAGGCGCTGTACGATCGTCCCATCGCCGAGCGGCATCGCATCGTTTTCTACATCGGCCATCTGGAAGCGTTCGACTGGAACCTGCTGAGGCCCCATGCTCGCTTACGACCGTTCGATGAAAGCCTCGACCGGCTCTTTGCGTTCGGCATCGATCCCGTGGATGGCGGACTGCCGTCCGATCAGCCATCCGATTGGCCCGCGATCGAAGAAGTTCGGCGCTATGGCTCACGCGTGCGCCAGCAGTTGGACGCTGTGCTGCGCGACGCTCCCGAGATCCTGCTGAACACGGCCATCGAGCATCGGCTCATGCATGCCGAGACATTAGCGTACATGCTTCACCAGTTGCCGATCGAAAAGAAGATCCGCCAGCGGCAGACGCAAGTGCCGGAGCGCGCGCAGCCACGGCCGGAGTCGATCGTTGTGCCAGAGGGACCCGTCACACTGGGCCTGTCCCGCGATTCCGGGGACTTCGGCTGGGATAACGAATACGACGCGCACACCGTGAATGTGCCGGCGTTCGTGATCGATCGGTACAAGATCACCAACGGGCAGTATCTCGAGTTCATGCGGGCCGGCGGCTATTGGGACCGCAATCTGTGGACCCCGGCGGACTGGGAGTGGAGATCGGCAGGCGACGTTTCTCATCCCGCGTTTTGGAAACAGGATCGCGACGAGTGGACTTTACGCACCATGTTTGAGGAGATCCCGCTGCCTTTGTCCTGGCCGGTTTACGTGAGCTACGCGGAAGCTTCCGCCTACGCCCGCTGGGCCGGCAAACGTCTGCCCACGGAGGCCGAATGGCAGCGCGCAGCTTACGGAACTCCCGATGGCCACGAGCGCAATTACCCTTGGGGCGATCGCGCGCCTGGACCCGAGCACGGATATTTCGACTTCGAGCGCTGGGATCCAGCGCCAGTGAATGCGTTCCCCAGCGGCCGCAGTGCATTCGGCGTGGACGGCCTTCTGGCCAACGGTTGGGAATGGACTGCGAGTCCATTCGAACCTTTCGACGGGTTTAAGCCGTTTCCATTTTACGAAGGCTATTCGGCCAATTTCTTCGACGGCAAACATTTTGTGATGAAGGGAGGCTCGCCGCGGACGGATCGAAGCATGCTGCGACGGTCCTTCCGGAACTGGTTTCAACCTCACTATCCCTACGTGTACGCGGGATTCCGCTGCGCGTCGTGAACTAATGAGACGGTCCCAATAAAGGCGGTTTATGCGAACAAGCACGATTGTTGCGAGGGCGGCTGGCGAATTCGCCACCGATATTCGAAACGGCTTGATGAAGCCCGGGCAGAAGGAACTGCCTTCCAAGTATCTGTACGACACCATCGGATCGAAGCTGTTCGAGGTGATCGCAGAGCTGCCCGAATACGGCGTGAGCCGTGCTGACGACCGGTTGATTCGGGGACATGCGAGCGAGATCGTCGAGCGGATCGCGGGCGACGTCGTACTGTGCGAGTTGGGCAGCGGAAGCGGCACCAAGACTCGCTGGATCCTCGAAGCACTGTCCCGCCGGCGTCACACGTATTACTTCCCGATCGAGATTTCTTCGGCGGCGTTGGCCGTTTGCCGGCGGGAGCTGGCCGACATCGATTCGGTCGGCATCGTCGGTCTGGAGCGCGAATACCTGGATGGATTGCTCGAAGTAGCGGCACGCAGGCGCGATGGACAGCGCATCCTGGTTCTGTTTCTGGGTAGCACCATCGGCAATTTCAGCCACCCGGCGGATATCAACTTTCTGCGAAATATCCGGATGATCCTGAAGCCCGGCGATGCGTTGCTGCTCGGCACGGACCTGGAGAAATCGATTCCCCAGCTTATTCAGGCGTATGACGATCCACTGGGCGTCACGGCCGCGTTCAATCTGAATCTGCTGGTCCGCATCAACCGGGAACTCGACGCGGATTTCGACTTGAAGCAATTCCGCCACCTGGCGCGATTCAATCGCGAAACCGGAAGCGTCGAGATGCATCTGCAGTCGCTGCGTAAGCAAACCGTGACGATCCACGCCGCCGATCTGGAGATTCCGTTCGAGGACGGCGAGACCATCTGGACCGAGAACAGCCACAAGTATTCCCACGACGAGATCGCCCGCCTGGCCGACGTCGCAGGGTTCCATTGCGAAGCGCAGTGGATCGACCATGAGTGGCCGTTTGCCGAGAGCCTTTTTGTGGTGAGTTAATGGCTCTCGTCGAGTTTCGGGGCGTTTCTTATGAGATCGCCGGGAAGCCGATTCTCGCGGATCTAAGCCTCAGCGTCGAGGCCGGCGAAACTCTGGTGCTCCTCGGCCGCAGCGGATCGGGCAAGACCACGGCCCTCAAGATGATCAACGGGATGCTATTCCCGACACGGGGCCAAGTTCTGGTCGACGGCCGCGCAACCACCGATTGGGATCCGATTCAGCTTCGGCGCCGCATCGGCTACGTGATCCAGGACGTCGGCCTCTTTCCGCATTTCACGGTCGGAGATAACGTCGGTCTGGTTCCGAAGCTTGAAGGCTGGAGCGCGTCGGACATCGAGAGTCGCGTGGATTTGCTGCTCGAGAAAGTCGGGATGCCGGCCGGCGAGTTCCGGTCGCGCTATCCGCGGCAGCTTTCCGGAGGGCAGCGCCAGAGAGTCGGCGTCGCGCGAGCGTTGGCGGCCGATCCGCCTGTGCTGTTGTTCGATGAACCGTTCGGTGCTCTGGATCCCGTGATCCGCTTTGAATTGCAACAGCAATTCCTCTCGCTGCGACAGGATTTTCAGAAAACTTCTATTTTCGTTACTCACGACGTCCGCGAAGCGTTGTTGCTGGGAAGCAAGATCGCGCTGCTGGCGGGCGGGCGTCTGGACGCGATCGCGGCGCCCCACGAATTTCGCCACGCGCGGACCGACGAAGTACGCGCCTTCCTTGCTTATCTTGATAACTGATACAAAGTAGTGATGCGCTCAGACCTGTGGGGTGACATCCTCCAGTTGACGGCGGAACACCTGCTGCTGGTACTGAACGCGATGGCGCTGGCGATCGCCATTGGCGTCCCCTTAGGAATCTACCTGTCGCGCAGGCAGGCCGCGCGGCCGTGGTTGTTGGGATTCGCGAACATCATGCAAACCATCCCGAGCCTGGCATTGTTTGGATTCCTGATCCCGATTCCGTTCATCGGCGGCATCGGCAAGCGAACGGTGATCGTCGCGCTGGTACTGTACGCGCTGCTGCCGATCCTGCGCAACACCCTGGTCGGCATCCTCGGCGTGGAGCCCGCGATTCGCGAATCCGCGATCGCGATGGGAATGACCGACGGGCAATTGCTGCGGCAGGTCCAGATCCCGCTGGCCGCGCCGATGATCATGGCAGGGATCCGTGTGGCCACGGTGACCACGATCGGCACGGCGACCATTGCCGCGGCGATCGGAGGAGGCGGGCTGGGCGTTTTCATTTTTCGAGGAGTTGCGTCGGTGGATACGGCGCAGATCCTGGCGGGAGCCGTTCCCGCGGCATTAATCGCGCTTGCGGCAGACTGGGGATTGGGATGGATGGAACGAAGACTATCGCCGGCCTGACGCTGTTGGTGGCGTTCGCGGCGTGCTCCTGCGGCACCGCGAAGCCGGCCATCCGTGTCGGCTCGAAGAATTTCACCGAGCAGGTGGTGCTGGGCGAGATCATCGCCCAGCACCTGGAGCATCGCCTACAGCAGAAAGTCGAGCGCAAGCTGAACCTCGGAGGAACGCTGCTGGCCCACGGGGCTTTGGTGAATCACGAAATCGATTTGTATCCGGAGTACACCGGAACGGCGCTGTCGGCGATTCTGAAAGATCCGCCCGACAACGATCCGGCTCGCGTGCTCGCCCGCGTTAGATCGGTGTATGCGGATCGTTTCCATGTGGACTGGATGGATCCGCTGGGTATTGACAACAGTTTTGCGATGGTGGTCAGTGGTCCTGAGGCTCGCGCGAAACACTTGGAGAGTTTGAGCGACGCCGCGAAGACTGGAACTGAGTGGGCCCTCGGCGTCGGTTACGAATTCCAGCAGCGTCCGGACGGGCTTGCGGCGCTTGACAGGGTCTATCACTTGCGTTGGTCGGGAAGTCCGCAGACGATGGATCTCGGACTGCTGTACAAGGCGCTCGAAGGGAAGCAGGTCACGATGATCGCGGCGAACGCGACCGATGGGCTTCTTTCAAAAATGGACCTGAAGGTTCTGGCCGACGATCAGCATGCGTTTCCGCCGTATCAGGTGTCGATCGCCGCTTCGGAAGACCGGCTTCGCGATACACCCGGAATGCGCGAGGCTTTGCAGGAGTTGTCGGGCAAGTTCACCAACCAGACCATGCAGCAGCTCAACTATCAGGTGGACGGCGAGCATCGTCCGGTTTCGCAAGTCGCTGCGGAATTCTTGAAGGAGATTTATGGCAAATGACAAGTCATTGCGCGAGCATCTGGTAAAGCTCTTGGACGGCGGACAAGCGCACGCGACCTTCGACGCCGCGGTCAAAGGTCTGCCAGCCGAGCTGCGCGGCAAGCGACCCAGGGGAGCCGAGCATTCTCCGTGGGAGCTCCTCGAGCACATGCGCATCGCGCAGCGGGACATCCTGGAGTTCAGCACCGACTCTAAGTACGCTGCTCCCAATTGGCCGGACGACTATTGGCCGAAATCGCCGAAGCCTCCCAACGACAAGGCTTGGGCGAAGAGCGTGCGGGGATTTAACGCCGATCTCGATGCCATGCGCAAGCTGGTCTTTCCAGCACAGTGGGATCCGAAGCTTGGAATTCACGTGACTTGAAGTCGCGGC
>JADMIO010987890.1_pt1 | contig 74430 bp, 74 predicted proteins | sample 8958161 | NCBI WGS metagenome assembly JADMIO01 (sample SAMN16585339, study PRJNA669376) | soil metagenome | isolation source: Crop rotation soil | place: USA: Cullars Rotation, Alabama | collected 2011 | reverse complement strand
CGACAACTTGTCCACGTGGAATTCTAAGCTTAGGATCCCAATGTGCTGGAAAGGTGTGCCATGACCGATAGGCACGCAGGTAGGTGTCTTGAACTACGTCGTCGGCATCGGTCTCGTCCCGCGTCAGCGACAGTGCAAAGCGATAGACGTCGTCGATCCACGGGAGGGCTTCCCGTTCGAACGCGATATCTCTGTCCCGCGATGCACAATGAGTTGATGACACGCTAGTGAGTAGTTGACGAGTAAAGTATATACGCGCAACGAGGGGAACGCGAGGGGGTCTTGATGGGTTGGCCTTCCCCGACGTATTAACTCGCCGGGAACTTCGTAGGTCAACCACCCGTCCGCTGAGTCAATTAAGTCGCTGCCTCGCGCCTTAATTGTGCGGCTGAGCCGCCGAACCCCGTGACCGACCACTCCAACGATGAAATGCGCCGCCATCGGGACCGGATGGCGAGTGTCGGAGCTACGCTCGCCGGGGTCGCGCACGAGCTGAACAATCCGCTCGCCGCGATCGTCGGCTTCTCCCAACTGCTGCTCAAGAAGTCCTGGCCCGAAGAAGACCGCGCGGCGCTCGAGGCGATCGAACACGAGGCGAGTCGATCCGCCGCGATCGTAAAGGATCTCCTAGCGTTGGTGCGAAAGCGCAGCGTCACGGGCCGCGCACCAACGGATCTCAACGAGATCGTTTCCTACATCGCGCGCACGCGGCGGTACACCTTCGAGACCGCGGGCATCGCCTGCGTCCTCGAGCTCGATCCCCAGTTGCCGCGCGTGAGCGGCGAACGCACGCAGCTCGAGCAGGTCGTTTTGAATTTGCTCAACAACGCCGAGCAGGCCGTCCGCGCCGCCGTCGATTCCGCGAAGACGTCGCGGCGTGGAAGCATCACGATTCGGACACGACGCGACGGAACCGACGTCGTGATCGACGTCGAGGACACCGGTCCCGGGATTCCCGACGACATGCAAGGCGAGATCTGGAATCCGTTTTGGACCTCGCGTACCTGCGGTGAGGGCACCGGTCTCGGTTTGGTGATCGTGCGCGATATCGTTGCCGACCACGGCGGCGCGGTCGAGCTCGACGCAAGCGTCGCCGGTATCACCCGTTTCTCGATGCGGCTCCCCGCGTGCGCGGAACACTCGGCCACGAACTTCGATCCGGTGGCGGCGCGACCGCTCGACATCCTCGTCGTAGACATAGACGCGGCGGAAACGGCCTTCGTCGAGCGGTTCCTTTCCTCGCGCGGTCATGCCGTCACCAATGCCAGGACCACCGACGCCGCGCTGCAACTGGCCTCCAGCGCATCGTTCGACGCCGTGGTGTGTGACGGAGAGCTCAGGAGCGAAGATGGGAGCTCGGTCATGGCGTCGCTCCGCGCGCTGCCCGGGTGCGCACAGGCGCGCTTCGTCGGCCGGCCGAGCGACGTCGAAGAACTTCGCCGACTGGTCGAGCGCGATTGAGCCGCCCATCAAACCGTGCGACCGTGATCGCGGCGTTCGCCGCGGTTTATGTGGTCTGGGGCTCCACGTACCTCGCCATCAGGTATGCGGTGCAAACCATGCCTCCGCTGCTCATGGCCGGTGCGCGCTTCTCCGTTTCCGGTGCCATGCTATACGCCTGGGCGCGTTTCCGCGGCGCGCCGCGGCCGTCCGGCGTAGAATGGCGCGTCGCGGCGTGGACCGGCGTGTTGATGCTCTGCCTCGGAAACGGATCGGTCGGATGGGCCGAGCAGCGTATTCCGTCGGCGCTCGCGGCACTCATCGTCGCGGTCGTGCCGTTATGGATGGTTCTCTTCGACTGGGTGATGCCAGGCGGCGAGCGGCCGTCGCTCGGCGTGATCGCCGGCGTGGTCGTTGGCCTGGCGGGACTCGTCGTGCTCATCGGCCCGGAGCAGATCGGAACGGGTGAGCCGGTGGACGTCGTCGGCGCGCTCGTGCTCGTTGCGGCGTCGATGGCGTGGGCGATTGGCTCCGTGTACAACAAGCGCGGCGCGCGGCCGGAATCGGCGACGATGTCGACAGGATTGCAGATGCTGGGCGGTAGTGTCGCGCTCGTGGCGTGCGGACTGGCGCTCGGTGAAGGACGCCAGGCGTCGATCAGTCAGATCTCCGCGGCGTCGTGGGCGGGATGGCTCTATCTCGTGACATTTGGATCGCTGATCGGGTTCACTGCCTACATCTATCTGCTCAAAGCGGTGAGCCCCGCGAAGGCATCAACGTATGCATACGTGAACCCCCTCGTCGCCTTGGTTCTCGGCTGGGCGATCGCCGGAGAAGCGATCACGACGCGCACCCTCATCGCAGCCGCGATCATCCTCGGCGGCGTCGCGCTGATTACAGTGGCGAAGGCGACCGGGGGACTCGGCGACTCGGCGACCGGGGGACTCGGCGACTCGGCAACTAGGGGACTCGGCGACTCGGCAACCGGGGGACTCGGCGACTCGGCGACTCGGCGACTCGGCGACTGAGCCACTATCGCCACGAGCCGAGCAGCCGAGCAGCCGAGCCGCCGAGCAGCCGAGCAGCCGAGCAGCCGAGCCGCCGAGCCGCCGAGCAGAGCCCGCCACTCAAGGCATACGCCTTGCGCGACGAGCCCGTATGGCTACACGCAAACGAGTGCGGCGCGAAAAGCCGCTCACGGAGTACCAGCGAAAGCGCGACTTCTCACAGACCGCCGAACCGAAGGGCGAGGCGACCGTCAAGCGCGGATCACGACGTAAGCTGCGCTTCGTCGTTCAGAAACACGCGGCTAGTCACTTGCACTTCGACTTCCGGCTCGAGTTGGACGGCGTCATGAAGAGTTGGGCCGTGCCTAAAGGCCCGAGCTATGATCCGTCGGTGCGGCGCCTCGCCATGGAAGTGGAAGACCATCCGATCGAGTACAACTCGTTCGAGGGGACGATTCCAAAGGGGCAGTACGGCGGCGGGACAGTCATGCTTTGGGACCGCGGCACCTACGAGCCGGAGGGGGGCGGCGGCGAAGATGCCTTGCGCGATGGCTACGAGCGCGGAGATCTGAAGTTCGTTCTGCACGGCGAACGGCTGCAGGGCGGCTGGGTCCTTGTGCGCATTCGACGCGGCGACGGTCCTCGGCACCAGTGGCTCCTCATCAAGCACCGCGACGAGATGGCGACCTCCAAGTTCGACGTCGTCGCGACAGTCGAGACATCGGTGAAGAGCGGACGGACGATGGACGAGATCGCGTCGCGTCGTGGACGTGTCTGGCAGAGCAATCGCGCCCAGGAGGGCGACGAGACGCCTACTCGCCGGAAAAAGTCGGGCGCCGCTTCTCCGAAAAAGCGCGCAGCGCCTCGGCGGCGTCGGGCGACGCGAAGCACGTCTTGATATAGGCGAGCTCGCGCTCGAGCTGCCCGGCAAGAGACGCGTCCGGGCTGGCGGCGAGCAGCCGTTTGGTCAGCGCGAACGCGACCGGCGGACCGGCGGCCAGCCGCGTCGCGTAGGCGGCGACGCCCTCGGTGAACGCCTCATCCGGAATCACGGCCGCGGCCAGACCGATGCGCTCCGCTTCCACCGCGTCGATGTCGCGACCGGTGTAGAGAATCTCCGCGGCGCGCGATGCGCCGACGAGCCGCGGCAGGAAATACGTTACGCCCGTATCAGGGCTGAGGGCCCGCCGGATGTAGCCCGCGGTGAGCCGGGCACCCGACGCGACGAGACGGATGTCGGCGGCCAGCGCGAGCCCGAATCCGGCGCCGGCCGCGACGCCGTTCACGGCGGCGATGACCGGCTTTTCGCAGGAGACTAACGCCGTGACCCAGCGTCCCACCCAGGCGATCGGATCGAGCCGCTCGCCGCGGGTCGATTCCGGCAGCCGGGGTGGTGACGCGATATCGAGGCCTGAACAAAAGCCGCGACCCGCGCCGGTGATCACGACCACGCGCACGTCGTCGTCGCGGGCGGCTTCGCCGACCGCTCGTGGCAGCGCGTCGGCCAACTCGAGGTCGATCGCGTTGAGACGATCGGGGCGGTTGAGCGTGATCGTGCAGATGCCCGACTGGGAGGCGACGAGGATCGGCGGCATGTCAGTCGAGGAGGCTCGCCGGCATGATGCTTTTCGCGCCGAATTTCTCGCGGACGCGATCGATCGTTCGCGCCAGGGTGCGGTCGCGATCGGTCTCGGCGAGGTGTGCATCGCTGCGCTCGAACAGCGCGAGCTGATCGGCGGTCGCGTCGGCGGCGAGCGAAGAGAGCGACACGCCGACGAGGCGCGCCGGCACTCGCCGGGCGCGGCGCAGGCGCAAGAGCAACGCTCTCGCCGTCGCGAAGACGACGCGGTCGGATATCACCGGCAGGTCGAGGGTGCGGCTCGCCTGGCGCGTCTTGAAATCGTGGTCGCGCAGCTTGACCGTCACGGTTCGCGCCGTCAGGCCGTCGCCGCGCAGATCGGCGGTCGCGCGCGTGACGAGCGCGAGGAGCTCGCGGGCCAACGATGGATCGTCGTTGATGTCGACGGGGAACGTCTCGTCGCGGCTGATGCTCTTGGCGTCGCCGTGCGCTTCCACTTCGCTCGCGTCGAGCCCGCGAACGCGGCGATACAGCCACTCGGCTTCGCGCGCGCCGAGCCACTGGGTCAGCGCCGGCAGATCGTACTGGAGCACGTCCGGCACGCGCCGCATGCCGAGTCGGGCCAGGCGTTCCTGAAAGCGCGGGCCGACGAGTGGAATGTCGGCCAAATCGAAAGTCTCGAGGAAAGCGCCCTCGTCGCCGGCCTCGACGACGTGCACGCCGGTCGCATTCGTGCCCGGTTTTGGCTTGGCGCGTTCGACGGCGAGCTTCGCCACCAGCTTCGACGTTCCTCCGCCGATCGAGATAGCGAGCGACGTCTCGGCGCGCACCGCGTCGCGAATGCGGCGCGCGGTCTCGGCGAGTGGTTCTTTGTACAGCCCTTCGGTGCCGCCCAGGTCCATGTACCACTCGTCGATGCTCGCGCCTTCGACCAGCGGCGCGTAGCGCTCGAGCACCGCGCGAATCTCGCGGCTTTTGTCTCCACAGACGCGCCGCGGCACCGGCACACACATCGCGTCCGGGCAAAGACGAAGCGCGCGCGAGATCGGCATCGCCGAGCGAACGCCGAACCTCCGCGCCTCGTAGGACGCCGAGCAAACGACGCCACGGCTTTCGCGGGTTCCGCCGACGATCAGCAGCCGTGCCTTTCCGGCTCCTTCGGGATCGACCATGCGGGCGATCGCCACGAAGAACGCATCGGCGTCGGCGAGAAGAATTCGTCGCGTGGTCACCGGACGTGAAGGTCCTCGACGAAGCGCGACCCTTCGCTGTAGCGCGTGATGCCGAGTGTTCGCGCCATGATCTCGCCGACGACGCCGGCGATGTGATCCCGATAGTCGTCGTCGGTCATCCCGTCGGAGGGCGAGCTGTTCTCGACGACGTAATCGATCACCGCGCCGGGCGTCTCCAGGTAGCCTTCGTCGGCCTCGCCGACCGGAACGCCGAATTCATCTTCGACGGCGGCGAAGAATTCGTCGAGTGCCCAGCTCACGCCGCGCCCACCGGATCGGTCGGGATCATGATCGTGTGCAATGTCGTCTCGGCGCTCCCGACGAGCAACAGTTGCCGCACGCGGCGGCGCCCCGCAGTATTATTCCCTCTGACATGGTCTCGACTCGCAAGCCGGCGCCCCCGCCTTCGTCCGGCCCGGCCGCCGGCGACCTGCCCCTCGGCAGCGCCGCCGACGCTCCGCACGGCTCCCGCCCGGAGCAGGTCTACAGCCGGCTGCGCGACCTCATCGTGCAGGGGTTGCTGTCCCCCGGGAGCCGAATCGTCGAGACGGAGATCGCGACGCGTTTGGGCGTGAGCCGTACACCGGTTCGCGAGGCGCTCCAGCGACTCCAGCAGGAGGGATACGTCAACGGCTCCCCCGGCGCGCAGCAGTCACGATTGACGGTCGCCCCGCTCACGCGCGACGACGTTTACGAGCTGTTGAACATCGTCGGCGCGCTCGAGGGCATGGGTGCGCGCGGAGCAGGGTCGTTGCCCGTGGGCGAGCGGCATGCGCTGGCTCGCGAGCTACGCAGCTTGAACGCCGAGTTCCAGCGCGCTGGCAAGTCCGTCCCGATCGATCATGGCAGCTTGTACGACGCCGACGAGCGCTTTCACCGGCGGATCGTCGAGGCGAGCGCGGGGCCGCGGCTGCTGGCGCTGCACGACGCGGTGAAGCCGCAGGCGGAGCGCTACATCCGCATGTACATCAGCATGCTCACCGGCGATATCCGTACGTCCGTCTACGAGCACGATCTGATCATCGCTTCGATCGACGAGGGGCGCGCCGACGACGCGGAGCTCGCGGTGCAGGTCAACTGGCGCCACGCCGCCGATCGTTTGAGCAAAGTGATCGCCGTGGCCGGCGAGCGCGGCTCCTGGTAGCGTAGTCGGCCGGCGGTGCGATAGCTGCGCGCCGCGCCCCACCGCTAGACGTCGTCGAGCTCCGCGAGCAAACGCGCGTAACTGTCGTACCGATCGGCGTCGATCAGACCGCCGCGAACCGCGGCGATGACCGCGCAGTCGGGTTCGGCGATGTGACGACAATCGGCGAATCGGCATTGGTCGCGCATCGCCCGGATCTCCGGGAAACAGCGATCCAACTGCTCGCCGGCGAGCGACCAGAGACCGATCTCTCGCAGGCCGGGCGTGTCGATCACGTAACCGTCCGCCTCGGAGAGCAGCGGCAACATGGCGGCGCCGACCGTCGTGTGGCGGCCCTTGTTCACCGATTCGCTGATCGCGCCGACGCGCAGATTCGACCCGGGAAAAAGCGCGTTGAGCAGCGACGACTTGCCGACGCCCGACGGGCCGGTGACCACCGAGCGCCGCCCGGAGAGCATCGCTCGCAAATCGTGTAGCGCGCGCCCGTCCTTGACGCTCGTGTAATAGACGGCGTAGCCGACCCGCTCGTACGCTCCGAATCGCTCGCGCGCCGCGTCGTCGCCGACGAGATCCACTTTGTTGATCACGATTCGCGGCGTCAGCTCGTTGCTCTCGGCGATGACGAGAAATCGATCGAGCATGCGCCGATGCGGCTCCGGCTTCGCCGCCGCGAACATGACGACCACCTGGTCGACGTTGGCGGCAACGATGCGTTCGCCCTGTCCGCCTCCCGGCGCCCGCCGCGCGAGCTTGGACCGGCGCGGCAGAATCTCGGCGATCGCCCAAGCGCCGCCGCGCTCGGACGCTTCGAGGATCACGTCGTCGCCGACGGCGAGCTTGGGGGTCTTGGACGCGGCGAGGACGGTGTCGCGCCGCAGGGAACCGTCGGCGCGGCGGCCGGCATTCGACTTCTTCAATCGTCCGCGCAACGACGCGTCGATCGTATCGCCCTGGTCGGTGCGCACGCGCCAGACGCCGCCGGTGCCGCCGATGACGACCCCTCGCATGGCCGGCGGCGCCGTCATGGTTCGGTCTCGTCGTGCATCGCGTCCCACCACTTCCGCCGCGGCGAGTCGCCGCGACGGGTCGCGATCAGCTCGTCGAGGCGCGCTTTGACGTCGTCGAGCGAAGTGCGCCCCAGTCGTTCGATCGCCTCCCGTTCGGTCGCGCCCGCCGCGAGGTAGGGGGTCTCGAGGTGGCCTTCCGGTGTCTGCGCGCCGAGCCTCGCCCACTTCACGAAGAGAATGAACGCCGACCACGGCGCCGCTTCATCCGGCGTCTCTTCCGCCACGAGCTCGACGCTGTACGAGAACCCGTCGCTGCCTTCGAACGCCGCCGGGCGATCGTGCACCGCGGCGTAGCCTCCGATCGTCGACTCGTCGCCCTTCGTGTGGTCCGCCGGCCGGAACCGCCCGTGGGCCATCACGATTTCCCGCGGCGGAACAGCTCGCGAACCACGTTGCCGGTGATGAAGGCGACGTTCGCCGGACGTTCGGCGAGACGACGCATGAGATAGGGATACCACTGCGTGCCGAAGGGAACGTACACGCGCATTCGGTAGCCCTCGCGAACCAGCGACTCCTGCATGTCGCGCCGGACGCCGTAGAGCATCTGAAACTCGAACCGGTCGTGGTCGATGCCCCGCTCGGCGACGAACCGCTTGCATTCGGCGATGATCGTCGGGTCGTGCGTCGCGATGCCGGGATAGTTTCCATTCTCCACCAGCCGCCGCATGCACTTCACGAAATTGCCATCGACCTCTTTCTTCTCGGGAAACGCGACGGCGGCCGGTTCCTTGTACGCGCCTTTGCACAATCGAACGCGGCACCGCAGCTGGATCGCGCGCTCGACGTCCGATGCCGTGCGGTAGAGATAGCTCTGCAGCACGATCCCGACGCTCTCTTTGTACGGCGGATAGAGCCGGTCCTCGAACAGGCGGAGGGTCCGCTCGGTGTACGCGCTCGATTCCATGTCGATGCGGACGAAGCTCCGGTAGCTCTGCGCGCGTCCGAGCACGTCGTGCATGATGGCGACGCACAGCTCCTCGGAGATGTCGAGGCCCATCGCCGTCAGCTTGACGGAGACGTTGGCGTCGAGCTTTCGCTCCTGAATGCGGTCGAGGATGCGCAGGTATTCGGTGCAGGCGGCGCGCGCCTCCCGCTCGTTGGTAACGCTCTCGCCGAGCAGGTCGAGCGAGGCGCTGATGCCCTTCGCGTTGAGCGCCTGAACCGCCGTCAGCGCCTCGTCGAGCGTCTCTCCGGCGACGAAGCGTCGCGCGAACCGTTTCGCCAGCCTGTTGTTCCGCACGAACCGAAAAACGCGCGGTTGGTTCGACAGATACAACAGGCTGGATCGAAGCATCAGTCGCGCGCGGCTCTCGAGCGGAAGGTCGCCGGCTTCACGACGCGAATCACGGGAAAGTGGGCATGGGCGGCGAGGATGCCGTCGAAGAAGCTCCACTGCGCGAGGCCGTCCTCGCTCTCCGGCTCCAACAGATAAAACGCGGCGAGTCCGCGCGGCTGTCCGGCGCGAACGACGTACGTGCCCGCGGGCAACGAGCGCGCCGCGGTCGCCGACCACCTCCCCGTGACGTCCTTGAGCATGCGCGGCGTCTCCGAGCGCCCGCGTTCGATCACGCTGTCGACGGCGAACGCTTGCGCGGTGACGCTTGCCGGCGCGTCGAGACGTTCGACGGCAATCCCGTGCACGGCGAGGATCGGCAGAAGCACGCGCGCGGCGGCGGTGTCGAAGGCGTACGCGAAGGGGAGCGTACTGGTGAGCGTCGGAGTGAAGCTCGCCATGACGGGCATTCGCACGAGCTTGATGATTCCCGTGCGCTGCCGCATCCCCATGCCGGGCTCGCGTTTGGCGCTGTCGGTCAGCGGCACGATCTGCTCGACGCGCACGTCCTCGATGCGCGTCGTGTCCATGCGTGACTTGAGCGACAGGCGCGGCGCCCCCGCGGACTGCTTCGCCCACGCCGCGACGTTGACGTCGCCCTTCGCCTCGAGGGCGAGGATCTCTCGCTTGTGCTCGGCGAGATACGAGAGCAGTTCGGCCACGAAGTCGTACGTCGATGCGACACGCCGCGCGAAGGGATCGTGCGAGAAGGCTTCGCTGAGCACCGATAGACGATTGCGAAGCCCGTAGTAATTCGTGCCGTATCGCGCCAGCGACTCGTACGTCGAGAACGCCCACCCCGTCGACGGAATCGAGTCACCGATCATCTGCTCGAGCGATGGGCCGCGGCCACCCCCGAATCCGCCGCCACCACCTCGCGCTCCGCGGCCGGCGCTGTCACCCGTCGCGGCACCGCCCGGCGGCGCGCCGCGGCCACGACCACCGCCCCGAGCGACGCCGGGGCGACTGAAGTCGCCGTAGTCCTGCAGGTAGAAGCCGTGCCGGTCCAACATGCGCTGACGAATCTCGGCAAGCATCTTCGTCGTGTACGGTAGAACATTCACCGCCGTCGGCGCGAGCGGTGGCGCGTAGGTCAGCGCGTAGCCATGAATGCTGCCGTCGGTGGTGTGGAGATCCATGAACAAATCCGGATCCCACTTGTTGAGCATCGCGAACGCGCCCTTGGTCTCGGGGGCGTCGGCGCCGATGTAATCGCGGTTGAGGTTCCAGCCGGAGGCGTTCTGTCGCGTGCCGACGAGCTCGGGACCGTTCTGCGCGCCGCGATTTCTCGCCTGTGGCCCCCACTTCTCGTTGCCATCGGCATTGTAGATCGGCTGAACGATGAGCACGATCGAATCGAGGACGTTTTTCTTCTTGTCGAAGAGCAGGTCGCGCAGCATCGACTGCATCGCCTCTTTTCCTTCCACCTCGCCGGCGTGGATGTTCGCCTGGATGTAGGCGATCGGCCGGCCGGCGCGACGAGCTTCGGCCGGCGTCGTGATCAGCGGGCGCGAGGCGATGACGTACGGGAGCTCGCGCCCTTCGATGGTCTTGCCGATCGAGCCGGTGGAGATCTTCGCGCCGAGGAGCTTCAGCGAGTCGATGAACGCGATGACGTCGTCGTAGTGCGACGTTTCGGTGAAATTGGTGCGCTCGGCGCGGGTGAGCGGGCGCTTTCCGGCGTAGCTCTGTTGGTTGTAGCGACTCTTGGACGGAATCGAGTAGTTGTCGACGGGCTGCTGTGCCACGGCGGCGCTCGATGTCAGTAGCGCGCCCAGCAACAAGACGTCACAACGCATGGATGCCCCGTAGCATTAGACCGGGAATTGTACCCGATCTGCGCGCCGGGACGCTACTGCGCGGGTTTGGTCGCGGGCGGACCGTTGCGACCGACGAGCCCCCGGGTCCGCGTCGTGGCGGCAACGGTCGGATCCGCGCCCCGATCGATGTCGGCGCGAACATTCCGTTGAAAGAGCGCGAGGTCGGAATCCTTCACGCCGGATCGCGCCAACTGGACGACGAGGGAGGTGGCCGTCGCGATGGGAACCTGCCGGCCGACGAGATCGGTGAGCACGGCGAGGGGCATCGTCACCTGACGTTTGCCGCGTGCCGACTTGACGCGCTCGAGGTCCCGCTCGGAGACGCCGGCATCGAGTGCCGTGACCGCGGCTTTGATCTCGTCGGCGCTCGACGCCGCGCCGAGGACGCGCCGAGCTTTCGTCATGCGGACCGAGAGCTGGTGTACCGCGAGGACGATCTTTGGGCCGTCGGAGCCTTTGGCCGCTCCCTCGAGGGCTTTGTCGACGAGCGGCGCCGTTGGCAGCTTGGCGAGACGCGCCGAGTCGACGATCGCGTTGACGGCAACGTAGGTGGGCTTGTCGAGTCGCTGCGCGAGGCGAGCATCTTGGCCTCGCGCCGTGGCGGCCGCCGCGAGAAACCCCGCGAGAGCGAGCGAGTACGACTTCACCGCTGCTCTTCGACGACGATGGCCGAGTTGGTCGTACCGAAGTCGTTGTCCACGACGCGTGGCGCGGTGGGATCGGCGACCCAAAGGCTGTCATCGACGACGAAGGAGTACCGGTGATGGCCGACGGGCACCGGCGCCATCACCGACCACACCCCGCCGCCCCGATGCTGCGCCTGATATTCAGTGTGCGACGGGTCCCATCCGTTGAAATCGCCGACCACGGCGACCTTTTTCGCGTCGGGCGCGACGAGCACGAACTGGACGTGCTGTTCCGGCGCCGGCTTCGCCGCGAACATCGCCTTGGCGATCGGCTTGGTCGCGCGATCCAGGTCGTCCGACAGGTGCCACAGGCCGACGAGCGCGAAGACGACGAGCGACGCGGCCACCAACGATGCGGCGAGTGGGCGCACGGTGATGGTGCGCGGCATGGCCAGTCGCCGCCAGAACGAGAGACGCGAGTGCCTCGGCAAGCCGCGAACGACCCCCATGACGCGCTCGTTGAACGACGCGTCGATGCGAACCGGTTCGCGCAGGGCTCGCGCGACGTCTCTGATTTTCACGCTGTCTTCGTCACGCACTATGCACCTCACTCAGCAGCTCGCGGAGGCGGTCGCAAGCGCGCATGACGCGCATCTTGAGCGCCGACACTCCCACTCCCGTCAGCCGCGACATCTCGTCGTAGCCAAGCTCCTCCGCGTACTTCAACAAGAACGCTTCCCGCTGTTCCGGCCGCAGACGCTGCAACGCCCGATCGATCTCCTCGCGCCACGCCCCCTGCTCGGCCGGATGGTCCTCGGCCGCGCTCAGGAGCGCCGTTTCGTCGGAGACGAAGGTTTTCGCCCGCCGACCACGGCGCGCGCCGACCGTTCGACACCGATTGACGAGAATGCGAAACAACCAGGCGCCGAAGCGCTCAGGGTCGTCGCACCGGGAGAGCGAGCGGTACGCGCGGGTAAACGCGTCCTGCAACGCTTCTTCGGCATCCTCACGGTTGCCAAGCATGTGCAGCGCGTACCGGGCGTACCGATCGCGGTAGCGCTCCACGAGACCGCCAAACGCCTCGACGTTCCCGCGTAACACCCGTTCGACGATCACTGCGTCCGAAACAGCTTCCAAGCGAGAGACCTAGGTAGGTATTGGAGGGTCACAGGTGGACCCGTTGTTTATGCTACCGCGGGTCGGGATAAAAGCTCCGCCGCTGGGCGGCCATATCCAAAAGCAGCTCGGCGGGCTTGAATCGCGGGGCATAGCGCACGTTCAAGTCTTCCAACCGATCTACGAGCCGAACCGGCCCAACGCTGTCCACATACCGGAACGGCCCCCCGCGGAAGGGCGGGAAGCCAATGCCGAAAACGGCACCGACGTCGCCGTCGCGCGGCGACCGCAATACCCCTTCTTCAAAGCACCGAACGGCCTCGTTCACCATCGCCAGGACACAGCGTTCGACGATTTCCTCGGGGTTCAATTCTCGCCGCTGCACGCCGATCACCTCGTAGACGGATTCGTCGACCCCGCCCTTCTTCCCTGTGGGATCGTATCGGTAGAAGCCGCTTCCCCCCTTTCGGCCTGTTCGCCCGGCGGCAACGACACGCCGCATCGCTTCCGAAGGCGTCATCCTCGCCCCCAGCGCCTCGGCGAGCACCAATCCGACCTTCCCTCCCACGTCGATGCCGACCTCATCCAACAGCGTGATCGGGCCGACGGGGAAACCGAATCCCTCCAACGCGCGATCGATCGACTCGATCGATCCCCCTTCGTCGAGAAGCCGCCCCGCCTCGTTCATGTACGCGGCGAGGGTGCGAGTGGTGTAAAACCCGGGCCCGTCGTTCACCACGATCACCGTCTTGCCCAAGCGTTTGCCGTACGCGACCGCCGTGACGATCGCCTCCCGCGACGTCTGCTCGGCGGCGATGACCTCGAGCAGCGGCATGCGGTGCACCGGCGAAAAGAAATGCATGCCGAGCACGCGCTCGGGATGGTGCGACGCTTCGGCGATCCTCCCGATCGGGATGGTGCTCGTATTCGATGCGTACACCGCGGACGGTTCGATCACGGGCTCGACCTCGGCGAGCACGCGATGCTTGAGCGCGAGATCCTCGAACACCGCTTCGATCACCAGGTCCGCCGACGCGAAACCGCTGTAGTCCGTCGTGCCGCCGGCGAGCGCGAGGTAGTCGTCGAATTGCTGCCGCGTGATCTGCCGCTTGATCAGGCGCTCGTGCACCACGCCGCGGATCGCGGCCAATCCCTTGCCGATGCGCGCCGGATCGGTGTCCTTGAGGCGCACGAGGGTGCCCTGTTGCACGGCGACCGAAGCGATTCCGGCGCCCATGAAGCCCGCGCCCAACACGCCGATCCGCTCGATCGCCCGCGGGCGCGGCGGCGAGCCCTCGACGCCGGGATCCTTCTTCAATTCGTTCGTCGCGAAAAAAAGAAAGACGAGCTGGCGTGAGACGTCGGTCATCGCCATGTCGCCGAAGAGTTTCGACTCTCGGCTCAGCCCTGCCTCGAGGCCCTCGGTGTACCCCGTCTGCACGGCGTCGAGCGCGGCAAGCGGCGCCGGATATTGCCCGTGCGTCTTCTCCATGACGCTCTCGCGCGCTTTTCTGAACACCACACCTCGCCCGAGTGGGTTGTGCTCGAGGAGGAGGCTGGTTGCCCGAAAGCTCCGGGACCGCGGCGGCTTGAGCGAACCGTCGGAAAGCGAGCGGGCGCGCGCGACGGCGACGTCTCGGAGGATCGCCGGATGTACCATCTCGTCGACGAGACCGATCTGGAGCGCGCGTCGCGGGCGAACAGTGCGCCCGGTGAGGATCATGTCGAGCGCCGCTTGCAACCCTACACGACGTGGAAGCCGCTGCGTGCCCCCCATGCCGGGAATCAGTCCGAGCTGCACCTCCGGCAGGGCGAGGGTCGTCTTCGGGTGGTCGGTGCAGATGCGATACCGACAAGCGAGCGCAAGCTCCAACCCGCCGCCGAGACACGCGCCGTGAATCGCCGCGACCGTCGGAACACGCAGCTTCTCGAGACGGTCGAGCAGCTCCTGCCCCAGCCGGCTCACGCGTTCAGCGTCCTCGCTCGTGCGAAGCTCGGGAAATTGTTGGATGTCGGCGCCGGCGATGAACACGTCCGGCTTGCCCGAGATCAGGACCAGGCCCTTGATCAGGGTATCGCCCGTGACCCGAACGAAGATTTCCTCGAACTCCGCCGCCAGCGCGGGGCTCAGCGTGTTGACCGGCTCGTTCGGCTGGTCGATGGTGACGACGAGAACGTCGTCGGCGAGAGCGGATGTCAGCGTCTGGCCTCTCGGATCTCTCGCGGCGCCGTCGCTCATGCGCGCTCGATGACCATGGCGTGCCCCATACCGCCCGCGGCGCAAACGGTCATCAACCCGAATTGGCCGCCGCGGCGAATGAGCTCGTTCGTCAACGTCATCAGGATTCGACCTCCGGTGGCGCCAAAGGGATGTCCAATCGAAATCGAGCCCCCCATGACGTTGAGCTTCGCCCGATCCACTTCACCGACCGGATTGGCGAATCCCGCCCGCTCCGCCCAGGCGCGCGAGACGAAGCCGGCGAGGTTGCACAGCACCTGCGCGGCAAATGCCTCGTGCATCTCGATGAGATCGATGTCGCCGAGCGAGAGCCCGGCACGCTGGAGCGCGACCGGCGCCGCGAGCACGGGACCCATGAGCAACTGCTCGCCGGGATCGAGCGCGGCGTAAGCGTACGAGCGAATGTACGCGAGCGGTTCGTAGCCGAGCGTGCGGGCACGCTCCTCACTCATCAGCAGCACGGCGCTCGCGCCGTCGGTGAGCGGCGAGGAGTTCCCGGCCGTCACGGTACCATACCGTTTGTCGAACACCGGTTTGAGCGCCAACAGTTGGTCGATCGACGTGTCGGTGCGGATTCCGTTGTCGCTCGTCATCACCACCTCGTACTTCGGCGGGACGTAGACCGCCATCATCTCGGCGGTGAGCCGGCCATCCTCGGTTCCGGCGGCGGCGAGCCGGTGCGAGCGCAGCGCGAACTGGTCCTGGTCCTCGCGGGCGATGTGATTGATCTTCGCCATCTTCTCGGCCGACTGCCCCATTGTCTCGCCGGTCGAGGGCTCGGCGATAGCGGGGGTAATCGGTACGAGATCCTTCGGGCGGATGGAGCTGAGAATTCTCAGCTGCTGCGCCGGTCCTTTCGCGCGCGAAAACGCGACGAGCTTGTCGGACATCCCCCGCGAGTGAAGGATAGGCACGTTCGACAGCGACTCCGCCCCGCCGGCGATGACGACGTCGTGATGGCCGAGCAGAATCTGGTCGGCCGCGTCGGTGATCGCTTGATTCGCCGAGGCGCAGGCGCGGCTGACGGTGTACGCCTCGCAGCCCTTTGGAAGCGCCGGGAGGAGGGACACTTCGCGCGCGATGTTCGGCGCCACGACCGACGGCACCACGGTGCCGTAGACGACCGATTCGACGAGCCGCCCTTCGAGGTCGGTGCGCTGAATGAGCTCGGCCACGCAGAGCTTCCCCAGCTCGATCGCCGACAGGTGCTTGAACGCGGTCCCGGCGCGCACGAAGGGGGTGCGCACACCGGCAACGATCGCGACGCGGCGACCCGGGTCGCCCAAGGGTGGCATGCGTGGAAACTGGCTTAGCTTTGCTTCAATGCAAGCCCGCGTCCCCACGCGCTCGGAGCGACTGACCGCCCTCGGCGCCCGGCGCTTCGATTTCCTGGTGATCGGCGGTGGAATAACGGGGTGTGGTATCGCGCACGAGGCGGTATCGCGCGGGTTCTCGGTGGCCCTCGTGGAGAAGTCGGATTTCGCCTCGGGCACGTCGAGCCGGTCGTCGCGGTTGATCCATGGTGGCGTCCGATACCTCGAGCACGGCCACCTGCATTTGGTCTTCGAGTCCAGCGCCGAACGGCGCGCCTTGTTGCGGCTCGCGCCTCACCTCGTTCGGCCGCTCGAGTTCACCTGGCCGGTGTACGAAGGCGCCCGCATCTCGCGATGGAAGCTCGGCGCCGGATTGTTGGCATACGACGCGCTCGCGCTGTTTCGCAACGTGGCGCGCCACCGCCGCCTGTCGCGGGACGCCCTGCTCGAGCGAGAACCGGCGCTCCAACACACCGGTTTGAGAGGCGGTGCGACGTACTTCGACGCGGCTACGAATGACGCGCGCCTGACGCTCGCCAACGCCCTTGGAGCAGCGGAGGCAGGCGCCGTCGTGGCGAATTACGCCGCCGTGACCCGTCTGGTCATCGACGGCGGACGTGCCGTCGGCGCGATTGTCGAAGACACGTTCGGCACCGGCTCGATTGACGTCCGCGCGCGTTTCGTGATCAATGCCACCGGTCCGTGGAGCGACGACCTGCGCTCGCTCGATGACGGAGCATCACCCGGCGTGCGGGGAAGCAAGGGCGCGCACATCATGGTGCCGCGGGCGCGCGTGGGCAATCGAAGCGCCGTGACGATGATCTCGCCGGAGGACGGCCGCGTGCTTTTTGCCTTGCCCGCCGGACCCTTCGCCATCATCGGCACGACGGAGACCGAGACGCGCGCGCGCCCCGACGAGGTCCGGGCGTCGCACGACGACGTCCGCTATCTGCTCGCCGCGGCCAATTGGTTCTTTCCGGCGGCGCGGCTGCGCGACGACGACGTCGTAAGCGCGTGGGCCGGAATCCGCCCCCTCGTCGCCGACGATGCCGCGAGCGCCGGCGCGCTCTCTCGGGAGCACGCCATCGGCCGGAGCGCGCACGGCGTGCTGTCGATCACCGGCGGTAAGCTCACGACTTACCGCGTGATGGCGCGGGACGTCGTCGAAGCCGCGGTCGGGCGGTCACGAAGGACGCCGCGGATGAGCTCCACCCCACTCCCTGGGGGCGACTTCACGTCGCTGCCCGATCTCGTCGGGCGCGCTACGGAGGCTACGCGCGACGCGGCGCTCGCCGAGCACCTGGCATCCACCTTCGGCTCTCGTTGGCGAGAGGTGTGGGACGAGATCAAGCCCGACACCGCGCGCGTCGTCGAGGGATTGCCGTACACCTTCGGCGAGCTGCGCTACTCCGCACGATGCGAGATAGTGGAGACACTCGGCGACCTGCTGATTCGGCGAACGCATATCGCGTTCGAGACCGCCGACCACGGACTGGGAGTGGCCCCTAACGTCGCCGAGGCGGTGGCGCCGATTCTCCGCTGGGACAGCACGGCCGTCTCGGCGGCGCTCGCCGATTACGAGCGCGACGTTCGCCGGTTGTTCAGCATCGACTGACAGGGACCAAGCTCAGTCGCCACGCATGGCGACGAGCGGATCGACGCGCGCCGCGCGTCGAGCGGGGATGTAGCTCGCGCACGCCGCCACGGCCGCCAGCAGCACCGCGACGCTGATGAACGTGAGTGGGTCGGACGTCTTGACGTTGTAGAGCAGCTTACCGATCAGGCGCGCGCCCGCCAGCGACGCCGCGAGTCCGACGACAACGCCCGCCACCGTGACCACGATCCCCTCTCCGATGACCATCCGGCTGATGCGGTCCGCCGTCGCGCCGAGTGCTACGCGGACTCCCAGTTCGTGCGTGCGCTGACCGACCGCGTACGCGATCACGCCGTACAGGCCGACTGCCGCGAGGACGAGCGCGACCGCGGCGAACACGCCGAGCAGCGTCGCGTAGAAACGCTGGCGGCTGACCGACGACGTGACGTGCTCCTCCATGGTTTGCACGCCGTACACCGGCAGCGACGCGTCGAGCTCGCGGACGACGCCGCGCAACGCCGTGGCAAATGACGCCGGCGGCGCCGCCGTCCGTGCGGCGATCACGATCCCGTTGCTTGGCGTTTGGTCGAACGGGAGATAAACCGTGGGATCGGCGGTGGCATCGAGCGCATCGTCGTGCATGTCGCCCACGACACCGACGATCTGGCCGCCCTGGCGCACGCCGTCGACCCTCCACCCAAGCTCGATGTATTTCCCGATCGGGTCTTCGCCGGACATGTATCGGTTGACGAACGTCTGGTTCACGAGCGCGACGCGGGGCGACGCGGCGCGATCGTCGGCCGTGAAGACGCGGCCCGCCACCAGCGGTGTGCCGAGGACCGCGAAGTAGTTAGGCGTCACCGTGCGAATGCTCGCTGACGGTTGGTCGCTCTGACGCACCGGCGCACGTCCGCGAACGACGAAGCTGAGCCAAAAACTCGTCCCGTCGAGCGGTACCGCGTTGCCAAGCGCCGCCGACCTGACTCCCGGCAGGGCCGCGGCGCGCGACTCGAGTTGCCGCGCGAAGCTCGCGACCTTCGGTAGTGTGTCGTAGGTCTTGTCCGGCAGCAGGATGCGCATGGTCATCACATGATCCGGAGTGAACCCGGGATCGACGGCCATCAGCTCTCGGAAGCTCCGAATGAGCAATCCGGCGCCGGTGAGGAGCGTCGCGGCGAGCGCCACTTCCCCGGCGACGATCAGACGCTTCGTGCGGTTGGCGTTCCGGCGCGTGCGCGTCCCGCGCGCTCCGGCACGAAGGGCGTTGGCCAGATCACCGACCGACGTCTGCAGCGCGGGCACCATACCGAAGAGCAGCCCGATGACGAGCGCGGCGCCGGCCGTGACCGTGAGCGCCGTTCCATCGATTGCTACCGTTTTCACGCGTGGCAGGTCGCTGGGAGCCATCGCGATGAGCACACGCATTCCCCATTTCGCGAACAACACGCCCGCCGCGGCGCCGACGAGCGACAGGATCATGCTCTCGGTAATCAGCTGCCGCACGAGGCGCGTGCGGCCGGCCCCGAGCGCGGTACGGATCGCCATCTCCCCTTGCCGCGCCGTGGCGCGAACGAGCATCAAGTTGGCAACGTTCGCGCAGGCGATGAGCAGCACGACCGCGACGGCGGCCATGATGACGTATAAAGGACGCTGCAGGTCGCCGACGATGGCGGTTTGCAACTGGACGGCTCGCGCCCGCCGTTGTCGGAACTGTTCGGGAAAGAGTCCCTCCATCTGCCTTTCGATTCGATCGACCTCGGCGCCCGCCGCTTCGAGCGACACGCCGCTTTTCACGCGCCCGAGCAGCCCGAGCCAGCGTGCACCGCGCGTGGCGTCGCTGAGATCAGCGACGGAGAAACGCGTCGGCACCCAGAGCTCGGCGGTCATCGGATAGCCTTGGCCCCGGGGCGCGACTCCGACGACGGTCATCGGTTGGGCGTTGATCTGGATCTGCTTTCCGACGATGGCTGGGTCGGCGCTGAAGTCGCGGCGCCACAGCTCCTCGCTCAACACCACGACCAGCGGGGCCGTCGGGCTGTCTTCACCTTGGGCGAAAAAGCGGCCATGCAGCGGCTTCACCTCGAGCAGCGAGAACCAATTCGCGCTCACCTCAGCGCCGGCGAGTCGCTCCGGTTCGGTGCCCTGCCGGACGAGGTTCGCCGTGTATCCCTCGTAGTGGGAGAATCCGTCGAAGTCACGGGCGCGCGACCGGAAGTCGGCGAGATCGGGGGGCGTCGAGGCATCGCCATGGCCTTGCTGCCTGAACTCGATGCGGACGAGCCGCTCCTGCTCCGGAAAGGGCAGCGGCTTGAGGAGCACGCCGTTGACGACGGAGAAAATTGCCGTGTTGGCGCCGATGCCGAGCGCCAGGGTGACTACGGAGGCGAGGGTGAACATCGGCGAGGCGCGAAGCTTTCGGACCGCGTACACGATGTCGCTGCGCAAGTCGTTCATGTAGTCGCTCCGCCGCCGCGCGGCTTCGATGTCGTGGTCCACGGCGCGGATGTATCGCCGCGCGTCGTCGATGTCTCCGAACTCGCGAATGGCCTGCGCGCGCGCGTCGTCGCGCGGCGTGCCGGCCGCGACGAGGGCGTCGATCCGCATGTCGAGGTGGAACGCCAGCTCGTCGTCGACGTCGGTGCGGATCTGCTGCCGCGTTCTCCACGGCAGGCGGAAGAAGCGTCTCATGAGATCACGCCGGCTCGAGCACCTTGAACACCGCGGCGGCGTAGCGGCGCCACGCCGCCTCTTCGTCCTTCAGCTGCCGCCGTCCGTCGGGCGTGAGCCGGTAGAAGCGCGCGCGGCGATTGTTCTCGGAAAAGCCCCAGTCCGCGTCAACGTGCCCCGCCCGCTCGAGGCGATGGAGCGCCTTGTAGAGCGGGGCGTCCTCGATCTCCAGCACGCCGTCGGTGCGTTCTCGAATCCAGCGCGACACGGCGTAGCCGTGCATTGGCCCGAGGCGAAGGGCCCGCAGCACGAGGACGTCGAGCGTGCCTTGTAGAAGGTCCATTGGTTCCCGGGCCAAGCGCGCCTCCCCTTACCAAGTACGGGGAAGTTGGCACGCGTCGCGGGACCGGTCAAGCGACAGGCAAGATTCCTTACACGGTGTCAACTAGGTGGGCGAGAAATTTTGACGCCGGCCCCCGCTCGCAATGCGGTGTTTTCGCGCAAGTCATTTGCTCGATTGAGGTTGGCACGGAGGCACGTTCGCTGCTTATGGTGCGGGCGCAGCCGTGGTTGCTCCCTCCTGTGCACTTCCCACACAACCTCCTCTTTCCACTCCCTCGCCGCCCCGTCCCATGCGCCCTCGCTTCATCATCCCTATCCTCGCCGCCGCGCTGCTCGCCAGCTGCTCCAACAGCGACAGTCCGGTCGCCCCTGTAGCCCCGGCACCATCGGCGGTCGCGGCGTCGCCGGACTACCTGCTCTCCGGATTGCTCTCGTCGCCCACAACGGTCACGCCGCTCAAGCGCACGACGCCGCTCGCGAGCCCCGTCAGCGCTTCTGCCTACATCGGGCCGTTGGGCGGCTTCATCACCGTGCCGCACACGGGGTTGACGGTCCTTGTCCCCGCGCTGGCGCTGTCGTCGAGACAGCTCATCACCGTGACCGCGCTTGCCGGCAGCGACGTCGCCTACGAGTTCGCGCCGCACGGGTTGAAGTTCCCGGTGCCGCTCGTCGCCACCCAAGCCCTTGGCAGCACCCAGGCGGGAACGGGGCTGATCGATCCCAAGCTGCTCTTCGTCGGATATTTCAAGGACGCGACGAAAGACAACCTGATCAGCGAGGTGTTGAACGTCGGCGTATCGGCGGGAGCCGCGGTGTTCCCGATCTGGCACTTCTCGGGTTACATCGTTGCGAGCGGGCGTCGGTAATCGCCGGCCCGAAGGCAGGCCGAATAAACGGACGTTGAATCGCCGACCGATACCTCGGGGGCGGGATCGTCGTCTGCGTAAGCGGTAGGACTCCACTTACGCCCCGAGGTACGGTTGGCCAACGACACTGCCGAGCAGACCGCTGCTCCGGAGCCGTTCGGATTTCAGAACATCATCGGCGAAAGTCCGGTGCTTCGCGAGGCGGTGCGGCTCGCGCGGCAGGTGGCCGGCGCTCGCCGGACGACAGTTCTTCTGATCGGCGAGACCGGCACGGGAAAGGAGCTCTTCGCGCGCGGTATTCACTACGCGGGCCCCGCTGCCGATGAACCGTTCGTCGCCATCAACTGCGCGGCGATCCCCGACTCGCTCCTCGAGTCGGAGTTGTTCGGCCACGAGCGCGGCGCGTTCACCGGCGCGCATGCCCGCAAGCAGGGGCTGCTCGAGCTGGCCGGCGCCGGCACGCTCTTCCTCGACGAAGTCCATCATCTTCCGCCGCTGCTGCAGCCCAAGCTGCTCCGCGCGCTCGAGTCGCGTCAGATCCGCCGGTTGGGTGGATACGACGAGCTTCCGATCGAATGTCGCGTGATCGCGGCGGCGAGCCCGATCCTCGAGCAGGTCGTGACGAGCGGGGAGTTCCGTGAAGATCTGTACTATCGCCTCAACGTCTTTTCGATCTCCCTGCCGCCCCTGCGCGACCGCGTCGAGGACATCGACGTCGTCGCGCGGCACTTCCTGACGCAGGAAAACCGCGAGAACCATCAGGCCAAGGAGTTCGCTCCCGATGCCTACGCGGCGCTCCGCGTGCACCGCTGGCCGGGGAACGTCCGCGAGCTCAAGAACGTGATCGAACGCGCGGCCATCTTGAGCGGCGACTCGCCGCTCGTGCGCGCCGAACACCTCATGATCCAGCGGCGCACGGCGCGCGCTCCAGCGCCCGATGCCGTCGGCGAGATTCGGATTCCGCCGGGCGGCAAGCTGCTCGACGACATCGTCGCCGAAGCGGTCGCCTTGACGCTCAAGCTGACGGGCGGCAATCAAGCCGCTGCCGCGCGCTTGCTCGGCATCTCCCGCCCGACGATCGCGAAAAAGATGGTTCGGCCTTCACCACTCAAGAGCTCCGTCGCCTGACGCGATGGCAAAGCCGGCCCTCTCGCCCGACGTCGCGACGTTGATCGATGAAGCCGGCCGCGCGGACGCGGCCGGCCAGCGAGAGCTCGCTCGCCAGCGCTACGAGACGGCGCTGTCGCTCCTGCGCAAGAGCGACGGCGCCGTTGCGTCTTCCATCGTTCGCCGGATCGCCCGCTCCTATCTCGACGAGGGACAGCTCGAGACCGCGCTGGACTGTCTGACCGCGGCCCTCGCGATCGCCGAGGCCCGGGGAGCGAACGAGGACATCGCCCACGCGGTCAACGCGATCGGCAACACGCACCTCATGCGCGGCGACTTCGACACCGCCGAGCCGATGTACGCGCGTGCGTTGTCGCTCGCCGTCACCGTCGAAGACCGCCAGCTCGAGGCGATGATCGCGCAGAACCTGGGTGTGATCGCCAGCGTCCGCGGCGACCTGACGGCGGCCCTCGACTACTACCGTTCCAGCCTGGCCATCTACCGCGCGCAGTCGCTGCACCGCCAGATCGGCCACACGCTCAACAACATGGGACTCGTCTACACGCAGATGGAGTCCTACGACGACGCGCGCGCCGCGTACGAGGAAGCGGTCGTCCACTGCCACGCGGCGGGCGACGTACCCCATCGGCTGCTCGCGCTCAACAGCTCGGTGAGCCTGCTGATCGCCCAGGGAGAGATCGATCGCGCGGCGTCGGTCGCCGGGTCGCTCCTCCACGAGGCGCGCGAGGCCGGCGACCAGCGCGCGCTCGGCGAGACGTTCAAGAACCTCGGCGTGATCTGCCGGTCGCGCGGCGACACGGTCGCCGCCGAGAGTCATCTCCAGGCGGCGTTCGACAACGCGCTGCGGCGCGAGGACCTTCTCCTCGCTGCCGAGACGGCGACCGAGCAGGCCGAGCTGTTCGAAGCGATGACGAAGAACCGCGAGACGCTTCAGGCGTTGTCGCTGTCGCATCGGCTCTTCACGCGGCTGCGCGCCGAGCGCAATCTCGCCGATCTCCAGCGGCGCGTCTCGCGGCTCGAGGACCGCTTTTACGTCGTCGTCGCCCGCTGGGCGCGCGACATCGAGTCCAAGGACGCCTACACCCGCGGCCATTGCGAGCGCGTCGCGGACTACGCGTGCGCCCTCGCCCGCGACGTCGGCTTCGATGAGATCACGATGTTCTGGTTCCGCATCGGCGCCGTCCTCCACGACGTCGGCAAGATCGCGGTGCCTTCAGAGATCTTGAACAAGCCGGGCCGACTGACGCCGGAAGAGCGCGTCATCATGGAGCACCACGCCGCCGCCGGCGCCGAGCTGCTGTCGTCGATCGATTTTCCCTGGGACATCGTGCCGATGGTGCGGAATCACCACGAGCGCTGGGACGGCTCGGGGTACCCGGACGGGCTCGCCGGCGAAGGAATCGCCCTCAGCGCGCGCATCGTCTGCGTCGCCGACGTCTTCGACGCCCTGACGACCGACCGCCCCTATCGCCGCGGCTTCACCCGCGACGAGGCCCTGATGATGATGGCGGCGGAGCGCGCCAAGACCTTCGACCCCGAGCTGCTGTCGCGCTTCGAGCGCTTGATCACCGCCACCCGCCTGTACGATCTGCCGGCCCAAATGCCGGCGATCGCCATCGCCAGCTAGGCGTCGCTACAAATCGCCTTCCTCGACGTCGTGGAGCGTCTTGAGCTCGACGACCTTCAGCTGCCGCACCAGTGACGGCAGTTTGAGGAACGCCACGTCGCCGACCCCCTGTCCGAGCAGCGCGCGGCCAATCGGCGAAGCCATGGTCACGTGTCCTTCCTCGAATTCCAGCGCGTCGCCGAACACGAGGTAGTAGGTCTCGCGCTGCTTCGTCTTCTGGTCTTCGACGACGACCTTGGAGCCCAAACCGGCCCGGTCACGAGGGATTTGTGTCGGGTCGATCGACGAGAGCTTGCTCAAACGCTGCCGCAGCTGGCCGAGCCGCGCCTGCACGAACTGCTGCCGCTCCAGCGCCGCCTTGTACTCGCTGTTCTCGCGTAGATCGCCGAGCTCGACCGCTTTCCGGATCTCATTGGGCAGCGTGACGTTGAGCTCGTATTGGAGCTTTTCGACCTCCTCCCCCAATTTCTGCTTCAGTGCTTCGATCATACTCGGACCGCGCGAGTCGCAGGACAAAACTTGAGCGCCCGGCCGGATGGCCGGGCGCGTTGGGCTTTCAGAAGTTACTCGGCGTGCGGGACAGTCGCAAACGGTAGCCGATGCTGGCCTCGCTTCGCATCGAGCGGTACGACGACGTGACGCGGCTCCGTATGGTGAGCGTCGGCGGCCGCGCACTCGGCATCGACGTCAGCGCCTACGTCGTCCGCGGCGTCATGATCGACACGGGGTTCGCGCATGCGCGACAGGCGCTCCTTCGGGCGGCGCGCGCGTTGAAGGTGCGCGCCGCGATCGTGACGCATTGGCACGAAGATCACGCCGGAAACGTCGCGGCGCTCGCCGAGTCAGGCCTGCCGATCGAGCTGCACGCCGAGACCGAATCGATCGTCCGCGACTTCCCGCGGATCGAGTTGTACCGGCGCGTGGTATGGGGTTCGCCGCCGCCGCTCGTCGCGCCGGTTCGCCGGCCGGAGCTCGGCGGACTCGCCGTGCTTCACACGCCCGGGCACTCGACCGACCATCAAATCGTTTGGGATTCGTCGATGCGAACGGCGTTCACGGGCGATCTCTGGCTGGGCGTCCGAGCGCGCACCTTTCACGCGACGGAGGATCCGTACGCGATCGTCGACAGCCTGCGCGCGCTGCGCGCGCTCGAGCCCGATCGGCTGTTCGACGCGCACCGTGGGCTCGTCGCGCCGGGCACCGGAGCGATCGACCGAAAGATCGATTGGCTGTCGACGGCGCTCTCCACGATCGAGTCGCGCTTACGAGCCGGGGACGACGAAGCGACGATCGTTCGCATCATCCTTGGCGGCGAGGATCAGGCGGCGATTCTGTCGCGCGGCGCTTACTCCCGACGCAATCTCGTCCGCGCCGTGCAACGTCGCCTCCGCGACGACTGATCCGACATTAGAAGCACTCCCTCGGCACCCTGACACCCGCGAGGGCGTCAGCGATGCATCGGTAGCTTGTCGTCCGTCTCCGACGCCTCGACCGGACCAGAGCTCGCCTTCTCGAACTCGCTCCGCAACAGGTCCATCATCTCGCCGCGTCGATCGTAGAGGCGGCGCAGCGGCCGTTTGTCGTGGCGCGCGTGGGCGTAGGCGGTGAGGAGCGGCAGCGCGACGGTGGAGTCGAGATAGCACACGACTGCGTCAGGGAGGCGGTCGGGATCGATCTTTCCCCAGCTCACGGCCTCGGCGGGCGTGGCACCCGACAAGCCGCCCGTGTCGGGGCGCGCGTCGGTGATCTGCAGGAAGAAGTCGTGCCCCTTTTCATCGATGCCGAGCACCTCCTGGATCTGCGGCTCGGTCTGCAGCATGAAATTCTTCGGGCTGCCGCCGCCGCAAATCAGGACTCCGGACTTTCCGTTCTTTCGCTTCGCGGTGAGGACGATCGACGCCGTCTCGTTCACGTCGAGGTTCGGATCGATCGCGCACTTGTTTCCTTCGAGAGCGAGCGCGGCGACGTTCATGCCGATCGACGAATCGCCCGGAGACGAGGTGTAGATCGGCACACCCGCGCCGTACGCCGCCGAAAGCAGCGACTTCTGCCCGATGCCAAGCGCCCGCTCGCGCTCGCGGACGTACTTGCCGCACAGATAGTGGAACTCGGCGCTCGACATCGCGCGCTGGAAGTCGGGACCCTGGATGATCGTGCGGAAGAAGGCGTCGGTCGACAGCAACACGTCGTAGTCGAAGAAGATGTCGTAGATCCGCACGACACCCTCTTCGCGCAGGACGACGTCGGATTCCTGGGCGTTGCCGCGGTGCATGGCGAGGCCGAGGCCGAAGTGCGTGTCGTGGTACAGGTTCGCGCCCGTGGAGATGATCCAGTCGACGAAGCCGCTCTCGATGAGCGGAATGAGCGCCGCCATGCCGAGGCCAGCCGGCGTCAACGCGCCGGTGAGCGTCATGCCGACGGTGACGTCCGGCTCGAGCATCTTGCGGGTGAAGAGCTGACATGCTTCGCGCAGGCGGGCCGCGTTGTAGGCGAGGAAGGCGTTGTCGATCAGATCCGCCGTCGTTTCCGCGCCGGTGATCGCCTTCGGCTCGATGCGCTCGCCGCGCAAGAACTTGCTCCGTTCGTGCGAGGTGTGCCGCGCCCCGGCGCGCTCGCGCTCTTCGGCCGCGCGCTTCTGATCGCCCTTGGGGCCGGCGGCGCTGGGACGCTTAGCGGGCATACTGCGCCTCCGACGCCTGAATCACGGCGTGCGCCGCTTCCTGCGGATCGTCGGTGAGGAGAATGAGATCCAGATCGCCCGGGGAAATCTTCCCTTCGCCAAGGACGCGCGACTGAATCCAGCGGATGAGGCCAGCCCAATAGTGTCGTCCGAACATGATGACCGGGAATTGGTAAATCTTGCCCGTCTGAATCAGCGTCAGCGCCTCGAACGCTTCATCGAGCGTGCCGAAGCCCCCGGGAAAGATGATGAAGGCGTTGGAGTACTTGATGAACATCGTCTTTCGCACGAAGAAGTAGCGAAAGTTGATCAGCGTATCGACGTAGGGGTTGGCTCCTTGCTCGAACGGGAGCTCGATGTTGCAGCCGATCGACGCGCCGCCCCCCGCCTTCGCGCCCTTGTTCGCGGCCTCCATGATTCCCGGGCCGGCGCCCGTGATGATCGCGAAGCCCGCCTCGGCCAACAGCCGCGCCACTTCTTGCGCCGCCTGATACTGTGGATCGTCGGGGTGCGTGCGCGCCGAGCCGAAGATGCTGACGCCGCGCCGCACGTGGGCGAGGTTGTCGAAGCCTTCGATGAACTCGCCCATGATGCGAAGCACCCGCCACGGGTCGGTGCGCGTGAAGTCCTCGCGATCGCTCCCCGCCTGCAGGAGCTTTTCGTCCTCGGTGAGCGGGGCATACGAGCGAATCGAATCGTCGATGACCCGGACCGCACCGGACGAGCGCGCGGGTGATCTTTCGGACGGGGGCGTGCGGCCGGCCATCCGATGCCCTTCTTCGGTTCGCTCACGCGTTCCTTCGCGGGCGGTAGCCGACGCCTCGGCGAGAACCTGGGGGCTCGCTTTCTTTCCGCTTGCCGTGCGCGCGACCTTTGGTTTCGCGGCGCGCTTCTCTCTCTGTGCCATGCGTAGAGTTTACGGGGTTGAGCCAAGTGCGCACAGAGGCGAGCTTGCCCTTTCCCCATCACGCGATCGTCATTGTCCGTCGTCATCCTGCTAGCCGACGGCGCGCGTCCGGACACGTTGGATGCCGCCCTGCAAGACGGAGCACTCCCCGCGCTCGCGCGCCTGCGCGACGAGGGAGGCTTTCACGTCGTGACGTCGTGCTTCCCATCGGTGACGGGACCCGCCTACACGCCCTTCCTCATGGGGCGCTTTCCCGGTCCGGTCGGGCTCCCGGGATTGCGCTGGTTCGATCGGGCGAGAACCGCGTGCCGGTTTCCCGACTACACGCGAAGCTACGTCGGCTATCAGATGTCGGCGGTGGATCGCGATCTCGATCCCGAGGCGCCGACGATCTTCGAGTTGTGTGAAGGGAGCCTGGCGGCGCTGAGCGTGATCAGCCGGGGTCTCGACAAAGGCCGGCGCATCGGCGCGATCACGGCGCGATCCGCCTTTCGCGCGGCGACGACGCATTTCCGCGGCGACGTCGCCGGCTGGCTCGACATCGACCGCGACGTGGCGGACGAGATCGTCGATCGGATACGCACGGACCGGCCGGCCTTCACCTTCGCCGCGCTCACCGGGGTCGACAAAGTCTCGCACTCGCGCGGCCACGCCTCGCCGATGGTGCTCGACGCGCTGCGCATCGTCGACGACGCCGCGGCCCGCATCCGCGCCGACGCCGAGCGCGACGGACGTTGGGACGACATGTCGTTGTGGGTGGTCAGCGATCACGGCCATTCGCGCGTCACGCACCATGAAGATCTGGCGGCGCTCGTCGAGAGCGCCGGCTTCCGCACGATGTCGCACCCCTGGGTCTACAGCATCGCGCCCGAAGTCGCGGTGATGGTGAGCGGCAACGCGATGGCCCACCTCTATCTCGAAGTGCCGGCACGATCGCGCCCGTCGGCGCGCGACGGCCGCTTTCGCTCGCTGATCGAGCTGCTGGCCGAGCGCCCCTCGGTCGATCTGCTGATCACGCCGGCCAACGACTCGGCGATCGTCATCGCCCGGGGTCGCGGGTCGGCGAGGGCTTGGCGCGACGACCGCGGCTACCACTATCGCCGGGAGTCCGGCGACCCGCTCGCGCTCGGGGTCGACGTCGCCGATGCGTCGATCGACGAGGCGTACGATGCCACGCTCGCGTCGGACTATCCCGACGGCATCGTGCAGATCGTCCATCTCGCGTCGGCGCCGCGATCGGGCGAGATCATTCTCTCGGCGTCGCGCGATTGGGATTTTCGCGCGCGCTACGAGCCGATCCCGCACGTGAGCTCGCACGGCGCGCTGCACCGCGAGCACATGCTCGTGCCCCTCCTCGTCAACCAGCCCGTGACGCGGGAGCCGCGGCGGACCGTCGACGTGATGCCGAGTGCCCTGACCGCGCTCGGTCTTCCCGTGCCGACGGGTTTGGACGGCGAGTCGTTCCTGTAATTAGCGTTCAGAGCATGAGCGCGCCGGCCGCATCGCGGGGAAGTTGGGTGAAGCTCGTCGCGGCCCTGACGTGGCGCGCGCTGCGCGACCCGCGCACCGCCGTCGCGCTCGCCCGTGTCGGCTGGCGCTTTCGGTCGCGCGATTGGTATCGGCGTTTCCCGTTCTTGCCGATGCCGGACCGCGCCTACTTGCGGTGGCGAATGTACACGGCGTATGGCGACGAACAGATCGTTCCGCCGGCGGACGACGTCGTGCGCTACGCGCGCTGGGCGGTGCGCGATTCGTGATCGCGTCCGCCGCCGTGGTCGCGCCCGACAGCGCGAGCGTCGAGCAGCTGATCAAGGCCCAGGCGTACGGCCTGGGCTTCGATCTCGCCGGCATCGCCGCGTTGGGGCCTATGGAGACTGCGCCGGCATTCGAGCGCTGGCTGGCGTCGGGATACGCGGGAGACATGGCGTACCTGGCACGGGGCGCGGAAAAGCGGGCCGATACGCGCTACCCGGTGCCGGCCGCCAAGTCGGCGATCGTGGTCGGTTTGGACTACGGGGGACGCGAGCCATCGGGGCCGGTCGCGCGATACGCCCGCGGCGACGACTATCACGACGTGATGCTGTCGCGGCTGCGCGAGCTGCACCGCTACGTGGACGCCGTCGTGGGCCGGCCGGTCGCGGGGAAGGCGTACGTCGACACGGGGCCGATTCTCGAGCGCGATTTGGCGCGGCGGGCGGGACTGGGTTGGTTCGGCAAGAACACGATGCTGATCAATCCGCGTCTCGGCTCGTTCTTCTTTCTCGGCGAGCTCCTGCTCGATCTGGAGCTCGCGCCCGACGCGCCGTTCGAGGCGGACCGGTGCGGGTCGTGCCGGCGCTGCCTGGATGCATGTCCGACCGACGCCTTTCGCGAGGCTCGGGTGCTCGACGCCACGCGGTGCATCTCGTACCTGACGATCGAGCTCAAGGGAGAGATCGACGATGCCTTGAAACCGATGATCGGCGATCACCTCTACGGCTGCGACGTCTGCCAGGAGGTCTGCCCGTGGAACGAGAAGTTCGCGTTGCCGTTGGGAGAGGCCGCCTTTCGGCCGCGTGCGGCGATCGCCGGAAAGGGCGCGCGGACGCTCGCGAGTGAGCTATTAGAGATGTCTCAGGACGCTTTCAGCAAGGCGTTCACGGGCTCGCCGATGAAGCGGGCGAAGCTCCGCGGCCTGAAGCGGAACGCGGCAGCGGCGCTCGCAAACATCGGCAAGCCCGACGACGCGCCGGCGCTCGCAGCGGCGCGCGATGCCGTCGAGCCGCTCGGGCGCGAGCACACGGTTTAGATACAACGTGGCGGCAAGCTCCGCGTGCCGTCGTGCCGTTCTCCACCTATGAAGCAGCCGACACGTGAAAGTCTTGGCTTTTCGTGGTAATGTCATTAGGATTGCTTCCATGAGTTCCCCGTTCCGCACGCACGCGCATCTCCATCACCATGGTCTCACGGGCCCTGGGGAGGCGCGCGCGCACGCGTAGCGGACGAATTCCGCTGCACTGATCCGCTCTCTACTCACGGCCCGTCAATCGACGGGCCTTTTTGTTTTTCCCGGACTTTCCATGGCGCGCATTGCACTGCCCAACAAAGGCCGCATGGCCGACGACATTCGCGAGCTGTTCACCGATGCCGGACTCGAGATCCGCACGCACGGCGAACGCGCGTTGTCCGCATCCCTTGGCGGGATCTTCGAGGCGATCTTCGTTCGCGCCGCCGACATTCCAGAGTTCGTCGCCGACGGCGCGGCCGACCTTGGCGTCACGGGCCTCGACCTGATCGAGGAATCCGGGCGTGAGCTCACGCCGCTGCTCGATCTCGAGCTCGGCAGGTGCCGGCTTGCGATCGCCGCCACCGAGCAGAGCGAGATCCGCGACATCGCCGACGTCCCGTGCGGCGCGCGCGTAGCGACGGCGTTTCCGCGGCTTGCCGCGGCCTACTTCGGCGGCATCGGACGCCCGGTCGACATCGTACCCGTATCCGGGGCAGCCGAGATCGCGCCACACCTCGGGATCGCCGACATCATCGTCGATCTCGTTTCCACCGGCTCGACCCTGCGAACGAACGGACTGCGCGAGGTCGCCGTCGTCATGCGCTCGTCGGCGCAGCTCGTCTCGTCATCGACCACCGCCGCGGCGCTCGACGACGACGGCGACCGGACGCGTACGATCCGCGGACTCGTCGCCGCGCTCGAGTCGGTGATTCGCGCGAAGGGGCAGCGCTACGTGATGGCCAACGTCCGGCGCGATCAGCTGGATGAAGTGCGGGCCGTGCTCCCGGGGATCGGCGGCCCGACGGTGATCGACATCCTGAACGGGGGCGATCACGTCGCCGTGCACGCCGTCGTCCCGGTCGACCGCATCTACCAGACGATCGGCGACCTGCGCGCCCTCGGCGCCACCGGCGTGCTGGTGACGCGCATCGAGAGGCTCGTGCCATGAGCGACGGCTTCCGGTTCACCGGCTCGATTAGAGATTTATCAACCGCGGATCGCGCCGCGCTGCTCGACCGCACCATTCGCGCCGGCGACGCGATCGCCGGGCGCGTGGCGCGGATCATCGCCGACGTTCGCGCCCGCGGCGACGACGCGCTGCGCCAGCTCGCCGAGACGCTCGACGGCGTCACGCTCGAGACACTCGAGGTTCCGCGCGCGCGCGTACGGCGGGCCCTCGACTCGTTGCCGCCCGACGTTCGGCGCGCATTCGAGCGGGCGCGCGACAACATTGCCGCCGTCCACCGCGGGTTCGCGCCCGCTTGCATGGAAGTCGAGCCTGAACCGGGAATCGTCATCGGCCGCCGGCCCGATCCGCTCGCGAGAGTCGGGGTGTACGCCCCAGGGGGCCGCGCGGCGTATCCCAGCAGCGTGCTCATGGGAGCGGTCCCCGCGCGCGTCGCCGGCGTCGGCGAGGTGATTCTCTGCTCGCCGCCGGAAGCGTCAGGAACGCCGTCGAATGCCGTGCTGGCCGCGGCCGCGATCGCCGAGGTGGACCGCGTCTTCGCTCTCGGCGGCGCGGGCGCGATCGCCGCGATGGCATTGGGCACGGCCTCGGTGCCGCGCGTCGATCGCATCGTCGGACCCGGCAACGCGTATGTCTCCACCGCGAAAGCGCAACTCGCCGGGGAGACCGGGATCGATTCACCCGCCGGACCCAGCGAGCTGCTGGTCATCGCCGACGAATCGGTGGACGCACGGTCGGTGGCGATCGAGCTCGTCGGCCAGGCCGAACACGATCCGGCGGCTCGCGTGGTGGCAATCGTCATCGGCGGCAGCGCGTATGCGTGCGCCGTGCGCGACGAGGCGATCGCGCTGACGCGATCGGCGCCGCGCGGCGATATCATGCGCGCGTCGCTCGCGGCACACGGCGCGGTCCTGCTGGCAGCGACCGCGAACGAGGCCGTCGATTTTGGCAACGCGTATGCGGCCGAGCACCTGTGGCTCGCCGTCGCCGAGCCCGATGCGCTGCTCGGGCGGCTGCGCAACGCCGGCACCATCTTCGTCGGACGCGAGGCATCGGTGGCGTTCGGCGACTACATGAGCGGAGCGAATCACGTGCTGCCGACCGGAGGCGCCGCGCGCGCCTATTCAGGATTGTCGCCGCTCGATTTCGTGCGTTGGACGACGTACCAGCGTTTCTCCGAGACGGCCGCGCGGTCACTCGCCGACGACGTCGCGGCGTTCGCCATGGCCGAGGCGCTTCCCGGACACGCGGCGGCGGCGCGGCGCTGGAGCTCGGTCGCATGATGCGCCGCAACGAGCTTGCTCGCCCTGCCTTCGCCGGCATCGCGGCCTATCGGCCGGACGATTCCGGCGCAGCGATCGATCTGAGCGACAACACGAACCGCTGGGGCGCGCCGCCGGCCGCGCGGCGCGAGCTCTCCGCCTTGGGCGCGTCGCTCGCCCGATACCCGGAGTGTTACTCGGCGCCGCTCCGCGACGTGCTCGCCGGATACGTCGGCGTGGCGCCGGAGAGCGTCGTCGTCGGGGCGGGCTCGGACGACATTCTCGATGCGACGATTCGCGCGTTCGGCGACGCGGGCGACTTGCTCAGCTTCGCGCGCCCGTCGTTCCAGATGGTGCCCCAATTCGCCCGCATGAACGGGCTCGGCGTCAAAAGCATCCCGTTTGCCGCCGATGGCGACGTCGACATCGACGGATTGATCGCAAACGATCCAGCGATCGTGTACGTGTGCTCGCCGAACAACCCGACAGGGCTGCCGATTCCGCGCGCGACGCTCGAGCGACTCGTCGAGCGCGTGCCCGGCATCGTCGTCATCGACGAGGCGTACGCCGAATTCGCCGGCACGACGGTGGTGGATCTCGTGGCGCGATCGCCGCGACTCCTCGTCGCGCGGACGCTCTCGAAGGCGTGGGGCCTTGCCGGACTTCGTGTGGGCTACGGCATCGCGCAGCCTGCGCTCGTCCGCGAGATCGAGAAATCGCGCGGGCCGTTCACGGTCAGCGCGCCGAGCGAACGGGCCGCCGCCGCCGCGGTCGCCGAGGATCGGGCATGGATGCAGGAGTGCCTCGCCGCGGCGATCGACTGCCGTGACCGGCTGATCGCCGCGCTCCGCCGGCGTGCTTATGAACCGCTCGACTCGGCCTCGAATTTCGTTTTTCTCCCACTGCGCGATGCTCGTGACGCGTCGGCCGCGCTTCGAGGCCGCGGCATTGCTGTTCGGGTATTCGAATCGGTCGACATACCACACGACGCAATTCGCGGCGCCGGCGGGAGCGCGCTCCGCATCTCCGTCGGACCGTGGCCGGAAATGGAAGCACTGCTCGACGGGCTCGACGCATGGAGGGCAGCGTGCGCGTAGCAATGTTCGACTACGGTGCCGGCAACCTCCACTCGCTGGCCAAGGCGCTCGTCATCGCCGGTGCCACCGTGCGGGTCGAGACCGATGCTGACCGCTGCCTCGATGCCGATGTCCTCGTCTTGCCGGGAGTCGGAGCGTTCGCGCAGGCCGCCGAGCGCATGGCGCCCGCGCGCGACCGCGTGCGTGACGCGATCGAGAACGGAATGCCCGCGCTTGGCATCTGCCTCGGCATGCAGCTGCTGTTCGACGACAGCGATGAAGGACCTGGCGCCGGCCTTGGCGTCATTCGCGGCCGCGTCGGCCGCATCGCGGCGTCGCGCCTGCCGCAGATCGGCTGGAACACCGTCTGCAGCGCGGGCGACGCGCTGCTCGCGCGGGCGCCACTCGGCTTCGTGTACTACGCCAATTCGTTCTGCGCGCGTCCGGCGGACCCGTCGTGCGTGACGGCATGGACGTCCTACGAAACCGATCGCTTTCCCGCGATCGTGCGCTACAAGCGCGCGATCGGTATCCAGTTCCACCCCGAGAAGAGCTCGGCGGATGGAATCGCGTTTCTCACCGCGGCCGTCGAGGAGTTGAGCCGATGAAAGTGATTCCAGCGGTCGACCTGCGCGACGGTGCGTGCGTGCAGCTCGTGGGCGGATCGTACGACGACGAACGCGTGCGGCTCGACAATCCCGTCGGCGTCGCGCGATCGTGGGCACGATTCGGCTTTGACACGCTGCACGTCGTCGATCTCGATGCCGCGACCGGCTCGGGCTCGAATGCACGGATTGTCAGCGAGATCATTCGCGACACGCCCGCTCGCGTGAACGTCGGCGGCGGCGTTCGGTCTGGTGAACGCATCGCCGGGCTGCTCGACGCGGGCGCGGCGAACGTCGTCATCGGTACCCGCGCGCTCGAGGATCCCGCCTGGCTCGAACGGCAAGCAGCGCGCTTTCCCGGCCGGCTCATCGTCGCCGCCGACGTGCGCGCGGGACGGCTCGCGGTGCGCGGTTGGCGCGGCGCCGTCGACGGCGACGTCGCGCTGACGATCCGCGAGCTGAGCACCCTGCCATTGTCCGGATTGCTCGTGACCGCCGTCGACGTCGAAGGATCGCTGTCGGGCCCGTCGCTCGCGCTGATCGAGCGCGCCGTGGCGGCAAGCGCCCTCCCCATCATCGCCGCGGGCGGTGTCGGCAGCGTGAGCGATCTGCGAGCGCTTGCCGCGCGCGGCGCGGCGGCGGTGGTGATCGGAATGGCGCTGTACTCCGGCACGATCGCCCCCGAGACACTCATCGCGGAGTTTGCCGCATGACCGCGCCACGGATGAACGACACGACGACGATCGAACGTGTCACCAGCGAGACGCGGGTCCGCGTGCGTCTGTCGCGCGATGACACGACCATCAACGTGAGCACGACGATTCCCTTCCTCGATCACATGTTGACGGCCCTCGCGCGCTACTCCGGCGTGGGCATGACGATCGGCGCGAGCGGTGATCTCAGGCATCACATCATCGAGGACGTCGCCATCTCGGTCGGGGCGGCGTTCGCGGCGTTCGCACCCGCGGCGCGCGCGCGGTACGGCGACCGGACGATTCCGATGGACGACGCGCTCGTTCATTGCGCGCTCGACCTTGGCGGTCGCCCCTACTATCGCGGTCCGCTGCCGAGCGGGTTGTACGACCATTTCATGCGATCGTTCGCCGACAACGCGGGCGCCACGCTCCATATTCGCGTGCTGCGCGGCACCGATCGCCATCACGTCGTCGAGGCGGCGTTCAAGGCGCTGGGGCTTGCCCTCGCCGACGCGTTGCGTGAGTCGAACGCGGTCTTCAGCACCAAGGGGCAGCCAATAATCCGGGAGAACCGCTGATGCTCGCCCGACGCATCATCGCCTGTCTGGATGTTGCCGCGGGCCGGGTCGTAAAGGGCACGCAGTTCGTCGACCTGCGCGACATGGGCGACCCCGTCGACCTGGCGTCGACGTATGAGCGTGCCGGCGCCGACGAGATCGTCTTCCTCGACATCGCGGCCAGCGCCGCCAACGCCGCGTCGGTGCTCGATCTCGCGCGCCGCGCCGCCGACCGCGTGTTCGTTCCGCTGACGATCGGCGGCGGCATCCGCACTGTCCACGACATGGCGGCAGCGCTCCGGGCGGGCGCGGACAAGGTCGGCGTGAACTCCGCCGCCGTGGCGCGACCCGAACTGCTCACCGAGTGTGCGTCGCGCTTCGGCTCCCAGTGTGTCGTAGCGAGCATCGACGCCAAGCGCCGGGCAGACGGCGGCTACGAAGTGTACGTGCGCGGCGGTCGCACGCCGACGGGCCGCGACGCCGTCGAATGGGCGCAGACCTGCGTCGCCGCGGGCGCCGGTGAGATCCTGCTCACGAGCATCGACCGCGATGGTGCGCGGTCGGGATACGACGTCGAGTTGACGAGGCGCGTCGTGGATGCGGTCAGCGTTCCCGTGATCGCGTCGGGCGGCGCCGGCAGCGAGCAGGACGTCGTCGACGTGTTCATCGCCGCGGCACCGGATGCGGCGCTGGTGGCCGGCATGCTCCACGATGGCTCAACGACCATCGCGCGAATCAAGCAGTGCGTCTCCGCCGCCGGCATTTCCATTCGACCGACCAATGACAACTGAACCCAGCTCGCTCATGGAGGCCGCGGCCGAGGTCGCGCGCCTCGCCGGTGATGTCGCGAACCAATTCTTCCAGCGGGTCGTCGATCTCGAGCTGAAAGCGGACGGGTCGCCGGTGACCGTCGCCGACCGCGCCGCGGAGAGCACCGCTCGTGACTGGCTGGCGCGGCGTTTCGCCGGAGACGCCATCGTCGGGGAGGAGTTCGGTGAAACGGCGCACCGCGGCCGTCGAACGTGGTTCATCGACCCCATCGACGGCACGCGCACCTTCATTCGCGGCGTGCCGCTGTGGGGAACGCTCGTCGGCGTCGCGGTCAACGGTGAAGTTCTCGCCGGCGCGGCGTACTTCCCTGCCCTGGGCGAGATGCTGCATGCCGGCGCCGGCGTCGGCTGCTGGTGGAACGGTACGCGCGCCCGCGTATCGAACGTATCGAGTCTCGAGGAGGCCGCGGTCGTGACGACCGACGAACAATTCCGCGCCGCGCCGCACTGCCGCGAGCGGTGGCGGGAGCTGGCGTCGCGCGCGTCGATCAGCCGAACGTGGGGCGACTGCTACGGCTACCTACTCGTCGCGACGGGGCGCGCGGAGGTGATGGTCGACGGCCGACTCGCCGGCTGGGACGCGGCGCCGTTCTTTCCCGCGCTCGCCGAAGCGGGTGGCGTGCTCACCGACTGGAGTGGAGCGCCGACGCCCTTCGGCGGTAGCGCGATCGCCACCAACGCCGCGCTCGCGACGACGGTGCGCGAGATTCTCGCGAGGCCGGCCGAATGACACGCCTGAGCGCAGTGACCGACGTCGACCGCCTCGATTTCTCGAAGGGCAACGGCCTCGTCACCGTCGTGGCGCAGGACGCGCGGAACGGCGCTGTCCTGATGGTGGCCCACGCCGATCGCGAGGCAATCGAGCGAACGCTCGCGACGGGCGAGATGCACTATCGGTCGCGCACGCGAGGCTTGTGGCACAAGGGCGAGACGAGCGGCAACATTCAGCGTGTCGAGCGCCTCGATTACGATTGCGATCACGATGCGATTCTGGCTCGCGTCGTTCCCGCCGGTCCGGCATGCCACACGGGAACGATGACGTGTTTCGGCGGGGAGGGCACGCTCGCCGCGGGCGACGTTCTGACCGGTGTCGCGCGCGTGATTCGCGAACGCGCGACGGCCACCGATGACGATGCGTCGAGCTATACGCGAAAGCTGCTCGGCAACCGCAACCTGCGGCTCAAGAAGCTCGGCGAGGAGGCCGCGGAGCTGGTGCTCGCCTGCGCGGACGGGGATCGCGCCCGCGCGACCGAAGAAGCGGCGGACCTGCTCTACCACTCACTCGTCGCGCTCCAGGCGCTCGACGTCGGGCTCGAGGACGTCGCGCGCGTGCTCGCCGGACGCATGCGGTGAGGTAGAGTTTGCCGACGCCGCTCCCGCCGGTTGAATTCCAATGTCCGGTGGGGCGTTCGCCAGACGTCGTCAGGGTACAAAGGCGATTGGACGCCGCCGGACGCGCGACCGCGCGCCGGACATTACACGAGTCCCGAGGATCGAACGATGAGCGAGTTCATTTATCTGTATCGCACGAGCGAAGCCGACCGGCGCGCCGCCCTGTCCGCCGACAGCGTGCAGCAGAGCATGAAGGCGTGGCTGGAATGGATGCGCGGCCTCGAGGCCAATGGCCACATCAAGAATCCCGGCAATCCGCTGGCGACCGACGGCCGGGTGGTCCGCGGCAAGGGCAAGACGGTGACCGACGGCCCGTTCGTCGAGATCAAAGACCTCGTACTCGGCTACTCGATCATCGAAGCGAAGGACATCGATCAGGCCGTCGAACTGGCACGCGGGTGCCCGATGCTCGCCGGCGAAGGATCGGTCGAAGTGCGACCCGTCGCGCCGATGTGAACCCCGAGCATTAGAGAACTAATAATAAGGCGTTCGTGTCCTTCGGCGACGACCTGCGCGAGCTCGACGACCATCTGTTCCGACGCGAGTCGGGACGGATGGTCGCCGCGCTCACCCGCATTTTCGGCGTCCACAACCTCTCGCTCGCCGAAGACGTCGTGCAAGACGCGTTCGTGCGCGCGCTCGAGACGTGGCGGCTGCGCGGTGTTCCCGACAATCCGGGCGCATGGCTGATGGCCGCGGCCAGGAACCGCGCGGTCGACCTGTTGCGTCGCGAACGCACGGCGCGCGCCTTCGCGCCCGAGATGGGACGCCTCCTCGAGACCGAATGGACCCTTGCCCCGGCGGTGAACGAAGCGTTCGAGGTGCACACGATCCGCGACGGGCAGCTTCGAATGATGTTCTCGTGCTGCCACCCGCGACTGGCCGAGGACGCGCAAATCGCGCTCGTGCTCAACATCTTGTGCGGATTCCGCGCCGCCGAGATCGCCGCGGCGTTTCTCGCGGGGCGCGCGGCGGTGGAGAAACGAATCTCGCGCGGCAAGAAGACGCTGGCGGCCAGCGAGCGGTTGTTCGATCTCGCCGACGCGGAGTTCGCCGCCCGATTGACGACGGTGCAGCGCGCGCTCTATCTACTGTTCAACGAGGGCTATCACGGCTCGACGGAGCTGACGGTGCGCGCCGAGCTGTGCGCCGAGGCGATCCGCATCACGACGCTGTTGCGCGAGCATCCCCCGGCCGACACGCCGGCGACGCGCGCGCTCGCCGCCTTGATGCACCTCCATGCGGCGCGCCTGGCGACACGCACCGACGCCGACGGAGAGTTGAGCCGGCTGTCCGATCAGGATCGCGCGCGCTGGGATGCGCGTCTCATCGACGAAGGGCTGACCCTCCTCGAGCAGAGCGCGGCTGGATCGGAGCTCACCACCTACCACATCGAAGCCGCCATCGCCTCCGAGCACGTTCGCGCCCGCGATGTCGCCGCGACCGACTGGGAGACCATCGTCTCACTCTACGATCGGTTGCTGGCCCTCCAACCGTCGCCGGTCGTCGCGCTAAATCGCGCGGTCGCGGTGGGTGAACGCGACGGTCCCGACGGCGGTCTTGCCGCGATCGGTACGATCGACGATCGCCAGCGCTTGGCGGCGTACCCCTTCTATCACGCGGCGATCGCCGAGATGGAGCTCCGGCGCAACCATCGCGAGGCGGCGCACGAACACTTCTCAGCGGCGCTGGCGCTCGCCAGAAGCGACCCCGAGCGCCGATTCATCCAGCGCCGAATCCGCCAGTGCGCCGAGTAGCCGAGTAGCCGAGTAGCCGAGTAGCCGAGCCGCCGAGCCGCCGAGCCGCCGAGCCGCCGAGCCGCCGAGTAGCCGGGCCGCCCTATTGCCCGCGCCGACCCGATTTCGCCGAGGTAGACTGCGGCTTCGTTACCGGCGCCCGCGCCGTGGATGCCGGCGCCGCCACGCGGTGCTCGGGGGTCGGAACTCCGGGACGCTTGCGCGAGAAATCCGGAATGTCGGGTTTGCCTTTTTTCTTCACTGTTCCTCCAGGGTGAAACGCCGTCCGAGCCGAGGTCACACGGCGCCGACGACCATTCGATATTGCAACACGAGGCGCCGCGAGAACAGTGCCGGATTCCCTGTAGTCGAGGCATGGTCATGACGCACATCGCGTTTCTTGGTACCGGGCTACTCGGAGCCGCCCTGGCCGAAGCAGCGGCGAAGCGCGGCGACGAGATCGTCGTCTGGAATCGAACGACGGCGAAGGCGAAAGCACTCGAGAAATTCGGCGTGCGGGTGGCCGAATCACCGGCGGCGGCGGTTCGCGGCGCGGGCCGTGTGCATCTCGTGCTGAAAGACGACCCTGTCGTCGAGGAGGTGATCGGTCGCCTCCGGCCGGGCCTAGCCAACGACGCCATCGTCTTGGATCACACGACCACGCAGCCACGGCTCACGGCAGCGCGCGCGATACGCCTCGACGGCGAAGGGGTGCGCTATCTCCACTGCCCGGTCTTCATCGGCCCCGCGGCGGCGCGCGCGCGACAGGGCACCATCATGAGCTCCGGGCCAAAGGCGCTGTTCGACTCCGTGCGCGAGTCGCTGGAAACGATGGCGCCGCGCGTCGAGTACCTCGGCGACGACCCTGGACGAGCCGCGGCGTTCAAGCTGTTCGGCAACGCACTGATCATCGGCATCGCGGCGCTCGCCGCCGACGTATTCGCGCAGGCTGCCGCGCTCGGCATCCCGGCGGACGAGGCGTTGAAGGTACGCGATCTCGTGAGCGTCGCCGGCGTGTTGACCGGCCGCGCCGCGCACATGGCCGCGGGGGACTACTCGCCCGCGTTCGAGCTGTCGATGGCTCGGAAGGATGTGCGCTTGATGATGGAGACGGCCGGCGACCTTCCGCTGGCGATCCTCCCGTCGCTCGCCGCCCGGATGGATTCGCTGATCGCGAAAGGGTACGGAGACTTGGATCTGGCAGTTTTGGCGCGCGACTCGAATGAAGCGGTGTCGAAGTCATGATTTTATCCGGGCAATATTGCATTTCGATTTTTACCTGGATATAATTCTCCCAATGAACGATTCCAATGGTGAGGAGATCATGTATTCGGCGTTCGCGGGTAATCGACGCATTGCGGCAGGCAATCGCGACAGTATTCTGTCCCAAGTAAAGCAGTATGCCGACAGTAGCGCCGACAGAGTGTTAATCTTCGAGGATGCGACCGGACGGCAAGTCGACTTCGACTTCTCCGGCTCGCTGGACGACGTGCTCGAACGGGGGCGAGCGACGAATGCCCGCATGCGCCCCGGTCGGCCAAGGCTGGGCGTCGTGGGCCGCGAGGTCTCGCTCCTGCCGCGTCACTGGGAGTGGCTGGAGGAGCAACCGAACGGCATTTCCGCCGCGATCCGCCGCCTCGTAGATGAGGCTCGGAAGAGAGAGCCCGGTGTGCAGCGCGCCCGCCGGCTGCGCGACGGCATCGCTCGGTTCATGTGGTCGATGGCCGGCGATCTCCCGAACTTCGAGGAAGCGACCCGGTCACTATACGGCGAGACCGACGCGCGGCTGGAAGAGTTGATCGCCTCGTGGCCCGGTGACGTCCGGGATCACGTGCTTCGACTCGTGGAGGAGGTTCGCAGGTTGGAGCAGGGCTGATACTCCAGCGAGAATTGTGTTGCGCGGCGCCCGTGGCGCCGCGCAACCGCGCTCGGGAGGACAGGCTCGGCACCGCACGACTTCGATGGACCGCGTGTTGCAAAACGACGGTTGTCGAAGGTCCGTTCAAATCCTCCCGCCGGTGACCAATGCCCCAGAACGTCCTCACGCGGAACAACGTCAGAGTCTCGGGCAGCGGCCACCAGCCGATGCTCTTCGCGCACGGTTTCGGCTGCGATCAGAACATGTGGCGCTACGTCGCGCCGGCGTTCGCCGACGATTTCAAGATCGTCCTGTTCGACTACGTCGGATCGGGTAAATCCGATCTCACGGCGTACGACGCGAACAGATACGCGTCGCTCGACGGCTATGCCTGTGATGTGCTCGACGTCATCCACGCATTCGACCTGCGGGATGTGATCTTCATCGGACACTCGGTGAGCTCGATGGTTGGAGTCCTGGCGGCGAACCGTGAACCGGACCGTTTCGCGCGACTCGTCTTGATCGGCCCGTCGCCGCGCTATGTGAACGATCCCCCGGGGTACGCCGGTGGCTTCGAGCGATCGGATATCGAGGGGCTGCTCGAGACGATGGACAAGAACTACATCGGCTGGGCCAACTATCTCGCGCCGGCCATCATGCAGAACGCCGACCGCCCGGAGCTGGGCGCCGAGCTCACCGAAAGTTTTTGCTCGACCGACCCCGTCATCGCGCGCCGCTTCGCCGAGGCCACCTTCTTCGCCGACAATCGCGCCGATCTCCGGCACGTACGCGTCCCGACGCTGGTGCTCCAGTGCTCCGAGGACATCATCGCGCCCAACGCCGTGGGCGAGTACGTGCATCGCGAGACGCCCGGCAGCACGCTTCGCGTCATGCGGGCGACGGGACATTGTCCGCACCTGAGCGCCCCCGAGGAGACGGAGTCGCTCATCCGCGAGTTCCTCGAGACCCCCGTTGGCTGAGGCGCGAGTTGCCGTTCGAGCCGCCGCTTCGGCGCCGATCCTCGACGAGCTGCCGTGTGGGATTTTTTCGTTCGACGAAGGCGGAACACTGACCGCGGTGAACGCGCCGCTGGCCGCGATGATCGGCTACGAGCCCGCGGAGCTCGTCGGGCGGCATATCGAAACGCTCCTCACCATCGCCGGTAAGATCTTCTTCCAAACTCACTTCTATCCGCTCGTCCGTCTCCACGGTAAGGCCGAGGAGCTGTTCCTCTTGATGCGCCGAAAGGATGGCGGCGAGACCGGTGTGCTGCTCAACGCGGTGCGCCGCGAGCGAGACGGACAGCCGATGGTCGACTGCGTCGTCATGGAGGTGCGCGAGCGCCGCAAATACGAGGACGCACTCCTCCGGGCGCGCCAAAGCGCCGAGGCGGCGACCGCCGCGCTCGAGGAACGCACACGCGACTTGGAATCGGCCAACGAGCGCCTCGAGGAACAGGCGGTGGAGCTCGAGATGCAGCAGCAACGCCTCCAGGAACAGACCGTCGAGCTGGAGAACCAGCGCGAGGAGGTGATGGCGATGAACGAGGAACTCCTCGCCACCAACGACGAGTTGGAGCGCGCGAAAACGGCCGCCGAGGAGGCGAACCGCGCGAAGAGTCAGTTCCTCGCCGTGATGAGCCACGAGCTGCGGACTCCATTGAACGCCATCGGCGGCTACGCGCAACTGCTCGATCTCGGCGTTCATGGCACGGTCACCGACGAGCAACGAGTCGCGTTGAGCCGCATCGTGCGAGCCCAGCGTCATCTGCTGCGGCTGATCAACAACGTCCTCAATCTCGCGCGCATCGAAGCCGGGCGCGTCGAGTACACGCTGGAAGACGTCGCGGCCGACGAGCTGGTAGGCAGCGTGATGCCGATGATCGAGCCGCAGATGGCCGCCGCCGGACTGCACGCGGTCATCTCGGTGCCGCCCGGCCTCACCGTCCGCGCCGATCGCGAGAAAGTTCAACAAATCCTGATCAACCTTCTCACCAACGCCGTGAAGTTCACGCCGGCGGGGGGCACGATCCGCATCACCGGCGACGCCGACAACGACCGGACACGCATCAGCGTCAGCGACACCGGCATCGGCATTCCGGCCGGAATGCTGGCGAGCGTCTTCGAGCCCTTCATCCAGGTGGACGCGAGCCACACCCGGCAGACGGAGGGCTCGGGTCTCGGACTGGCCATCAGCCGAGATCTCGCCCGCGGCATGCGCGGCGACCTCACGGCCGAGAGCGAAGAGGGCCGTGGGTCGACGTTCGTGCTGACGTTGACGCGAGGCGCGGCTCGAGCCTCGTCCGACGACTAGTCGCGAACGCCGCTACCGGCGCGGAATCATCGCGTCGCGCATCGCCGCATCGTACGCGAACGCGGCGAAGATCACGGCGGCCTGCTTCAAGTCCTCCGGACGCATCCGCTCCATCGTGTCCATGTTCGTGTGGTGAATGCGGACGTCGTAGTTCGCGTATTCCTGGATGGGATTGAAGCCGGGGACTCCCTCCGCGATGAAGCTGAGGTGATCCGTATTTCCGATTCCGGCACGCACGTTCTTTCGCGCGCTCAGGTCCTTGAACGGCTCGAGCCAGGCGTCGAAGATCGACTTCGCGGCGTCGTTCCCCTCGGTGTAAAACCCGTACACCGGGCCGTAGCCGGGGTCGATGTTGAAGTAGACCGACAGCTTGTCGCGCGCCGCTTTGTTCGCGTCGCCCGACAGGTGTCGAGCAACCCAGGCGCGGGAGCCGAACAGCCCCTCCTCTTCCCCGCCCCACAGCGCCACCCGAATCGTGCGACGAGGTTTGGCGCCGACCGCCTGCAAAATGCGCATCGCTTCGAGCACCGTCGCAGCGCCGTCGGCGTTGTCGGTGGCGCCTGTCGCGGCGTGCCATGAGTCGAGGTGCGCCCCGATCATCACGACTTCGCTCGCCAATTGCGGATCGGTACCGGGAATTTCGGCGATGACGTTGTAGCCGCTCGTGTCCTGGGTGAAGTAGCGACCCTGCACGTTGACCCGGACCTTGACGGGCACCTTGTCATCGAGCAGCCGGATCAAGTTGTTGTATTGCTCGCCGGCCACGACGACCGACGGCACGGCATTCTTTCCCGCGTCGCGCGTCTGAACGAAAATCGTCCCGTGTTCGCCGCGGCTCGGTTTCAGCACGGCACCGACGCCGGCATCGTGGAGGAGCACCGCGATGCGTTGCGCTTCACTCGGCCCGCCGCGACCGCCGCCGCGGCCACCGCGCCCACCACGGCCTCCCTGGGCGACCGGCGTGTAGGCGTCGGGTGGCGCGTTTGGCGCCGTGGGATTGACGCGGTCCTCGCGGATGAACGTGGTCATCAGCGGTTGCGTGAGCACGATCTTGCCCTTCAGCGTCGACTTGATCTTCTCGAGCGAGTCGGCCGTCAGGCCGGCGATCGAGAGCGGCGTTCCGACGACGTCTCCCTTCGTCGACGGCGACCAGGCGTCGGGATATCCGATCATCGGCGCGTAGCGCGGACTGGTCATCTCCAACGTGAAGTGCTGCAGCTCCCATCCGCGCCCGAAGGGCCAGGACTCCATGTGGACGTCCTTGAGCCCCCAGCCGGTGAGATGGTCGCGCGCCCACGTCGCGGCTCGCATGTATGCGGGCGACGCGGTGAGGCGTGGACCGATCACCGTCGCAAGGCTGTCGACCATCGCCCAGGCGTGTGACCGGTTCAGGCCTTCGTCGCGGATCTTCGCCATCATCCCCTGGTCGACTGATTCTTGCGCGGCGGAAACTGTCGGGAGGGCGGCGATGAGGATGAGACGTTTGAGCATGTGCGGTGTAGGAGGAGATCGGGACAGAAGCTCGGTGCCCGCCGACAAGATGGCGAACGCGCGGCCGTCGCGCGATTGCCAGGACGGGCCTACCCTTCCCACCGATGTCGTATGCCGATTTCGTCGCCTTCCGGCGCTCCCTCCCCCGCACGCCACGACTCGAACGTCAAAACGTTCGCGCGCGCGGAGTAACGTTTGCGGTCTTCACGTCGCCTCCCGTTGCCAACCGCCCGCCTCTCGTCTGCATCAACGGCGGCATGTTGTACGATCACTCCATGCTTTGGCCGGCGTTGTCGCCCCTTGCCGAGGGACGACAGGTCGTGCTCTACGACCAGCGCGGGCGCGGCGCGTCGTCCGCTCCCGCCGACCCCTTGGCGGCGACGATCGATGACGACGCGCTCGACGTCGCGGCGATTCGCCGCGCGCTCGGCATCCGTGTCTGGGACGTCCTCGGTCATTCATGGGGCGGCGGCATCGCGATGCTCGCGTCCGCCAGCGATCTCGCGGGCGTTCGGCGTCTCGTCCTCGTCGACTCCGTCGGCGCCACCTCCGAGTGGATGGCTCCGCTTCGCGCCAACGTCCTTCAGCGTTTGCATGGCGCCGAGCGCGACGCCGTCGCCCGCATCAGCGAAGCGATGCTCGGCGAACCGGACGCCGGGCTGCACAGCGATTATAGTCGCGCCGTCTATCCGGCATGGTTTGCCGACGCGGAGATGGCAAGTCGTTTTACACCGCCGTCGGCGACGAGCGAAACGGGCGCCGCGATCCTTGCACGCCTCCGTCGCGACGGGTACGATTGGCGCGCGCAGCTCCGTGCCCTTTCAACTCAAACGCTCGTCTTACACGGAGAGCTCGATGCGCTCCCGCTAACGATTTCACGCGACACTTCGTATATCCTACCAAACGCCCATCATGTCGTAGTTCCCTCCTCTGGGCACATGCCGTTTTGGGAAGCGCCGCAGCGCTTCTTCTCCCTCGTAGAACCCTTCCTGTCGTAGCACTCCTTCCTCTCGCAGCACCCTTCCTTCCCTAGCCCGGCTCGTTGGGCGAAGTCTCCCATCCTCCGGTATGAAGCGAGCGACGTTTCTTCTTCTCGCGGTCGCGCCTGGTGTTGGCCTCCTCGGCGCGGTTCGGACCTCACCCGCTCGAACGGCTGAGCCACTTCCGGTGCGCCGGGACGCCGCGGCGGCCGGCAATGTCGCCCGCGCGATCGCCAGCGTCACCGCCGTGGCGACGCCGGTGAACAAGGACGACCGCGGAGAGACGCTGCGACGGTTGAGGCAGGGTGCTCACGGCACGTACATCAACGACATCTTGCTCGAGCGTGACTCGACCTTGGTGCGCTGGGCCGACCGCCGCGGCATGCCGCTCACCGTGTGGATCCAGCCGCAGTCGAACATCGGCGATTTCAGTCCGCGCTTCGTGCAGGAAGTGCGCAACGCCTTCGAGGAGTGGGACGTCGTTCGTCTCCCCGTGCGCTTCGCCTTCGTGGACGATTCGACCAACGCCAAGATCCACGTCACCTGGATCGATCACTTCGCGCAGCCGATCAGTGGGCGCACGCGTTGGGCGCGCGATGACGACTGGTCGATCGTCGACGCGAACATCACCCTCGCCGTGCACCATAGCTCCGGCGACCTCCTCGACGACGACGCCATGCGCGCGATGGCGCTGCACGAGATCGGCCATTTGCTCGGCCTCGACCATACGTCGGACAGCACGAGCGTGATGGCGCCGCGCGTCCGTGTCCGCCAGCTGTCCGACGCCGACCGCGCCACCGTTCGCCTCATCTACAAGCTGCCGGCGGGCCCGGTTCGCCTGCCCGCCGGCTCCAAGTAACTCCGGCCGATATGCGCCGACTCGACGCGGTGCTCGTGCTGGCCGTGTCGGCATTCGCGGCCTTCGTCGGCGTGCAAGTGGTTCGTGCGGGCACCGCGCGAGCCGCGATGCGAAAGGAACCCGTCGCGGTCGCCGCTCGCCCTGCCGTCCGGTCGCTCGGCCGATCTACGCCGTCGTCCCCCGCCATGGTCGGCTCCGACTCATCGGAGCTCAGTACCACCTTCGTCGCTTCGACGGAGCCCGCGCCCGTTCGCGACGAAGCCGACATCCGGTCGCGCATCGCCGCGGTGGCGAGCGGCACGTACATGAGCGACATGGCGGAGGACCTGAATGGCATGCTCGTGCGCTGGCCCGACCGCCCTGGTCTGCCACTGCGCGTTTGGGTGCAGCCGGGCAGCGACGCACCCGACTTTCAGCCGGCGGACGCCCAGGCCGCGCAGAGCGCATTCGCCGACTGGCAGCATACCGGCTTTCCACTGCGCTTCGACTTCGTGCTCGACTCGACGACGGCCGACATTCGGCTGATCTGGACCGATCGTTTTCCGGCCGAGGCGGGGCAACGCGTCGGATCGACGCGACGTACGAGCGACCAGCACGGCTGGATCGTCGCGGCGCAAATCCTCGTCGCGGTGCACGACAGCGCCGGCACCGTCATTCCGCCGGCGGCCCTCGCGGGCATCGTGAGGCACGAAGCCGGTCACGCGCTCGGCCTCGGCCACTCGCGCGACGAGAAGACGATGATGTTCCCGACCGAGATGGTGCACGACATCGCGCCGGCGGATCGGGCCACGCTGCGCCTCCTCTACAGCATCCCGCCGGGCCCGCTCAAGTAGCGGGAATCCTTCTTGCCCGTATCGCCGTCGTGAAGGATCTCGACGGCGAGCCCGTGTTCGACATCGGCATCGTGGGTGGCGGTCCCGCGGGGCTGAGCGCGGCGATCTGGTCGGCGCGATATCTCCATTCGGTCGTCCTCGTGGACAGCGGAGATCCGCGCAATTGGGAGACGCGCGGCATTCACGGATTTCTCGGATTCGAGGGTGTTCGGCCCCCCGAGCTGCGCGGCCGCGGCCGGGACCTCTGTCGCCGACTCGGCGTCGAGCTCGTCGACGCGATCGTGTTGCGCGTGGAGCACGAGGGCGACGAACGGTTCATGCTCTGCGTCGAGGGAGGCGGTCGGATTTTCGCGCGACGCCTGCTGCTGGCGATCGGCCTGCGCGACGTGTGGCCGGACATTCCGGGTCTCGAGCACGTCTACGGCTCGAACGCGCACGTCTGTCCGGACTGCGACGGCTACGAATCGCGCGGCAAGAAGATCGTCGTCGTCGGGCACGGGCGGCGCGCGGTGGGGATGGCGCTCAACCTGACGACCTGGTCGGACGACATCATCATCTGCACGAATGGACGCTCGCCGGAAATGGACGACGAGGAGTACTGCGAGAAGCTGGACGCGCTGAACATACCCGTGCTCACCTCGCCGATCGATCAGGTGTGCTACGACGGGCGTGCCATCCACTGCCTGAAGCTGGAGGATGGGATGCAGCTCGACGCCGAGAAGATCTTTTTCACGATCGGTCAGTATCCGGCCGACGACCTCTGCGCCCAGCTTGGCTGCGAGCGCGACGACGAGGGACACACGCTCGTCGACGCCCACCAGCACACGTCCATTTTGAACGTGTTCGCGGCCGGTGACATCACTCCGGGACCGCAGCTCGCGGTCACCGCCGCCGCCGAAGGCGCGACGGCCGCGTTGGCGATGCACAAGTCGCTGGTGCCGGATTCGCGGAAACTCGTTCCGCGAATTCGCGACGACGTGCTACGGTGACGGCGTGGCGCCGACCGTCACGATGCGAGTCTTCTGGTTGTGCGCCACCTGAAGCGCCACCGTATGCGCGCGCATCCCCATCAGCATCTCACGTAGCTGGCTGAGCGACACGACCGGCTGCTCGCCGACGGCGGTGATGACGTCACCGGCTCGCAGACCGACGCGAAACGCCGGGCTCTCCTCCGGGGCGTCGGTCACGAGGACGCCGGCGCGAAGGTTCAGCGCCTTCGCCAACTCGGCGCTCACCGTCGAGACGCTTGCGCCAAGAACGCCGTTTCCACTGAGCATGATCAACGGAACTCTCGCCGCGACGACGCCGCTCGGGGCCTCGCCCGGCAGGACGATGGTAGCGTTGCCCGCCGACACGCGCTGGCCGCCGAAGGCGCCGACTCCAGCGCCCCCCTGGATTCCCGGCCTGGTGAACGTCTCGAAATCGATTCGACGCTGCGCGGTGCGGGCCGGGGCCTTGGCCACCGTGAGTTGGTAATTCTTCGTTTCGCCGTCGCGGCTCACGGTCACGGTCACCTTCGAGTCCGGCTTGAGGAGCGCGTTCAAGCTGAATTCGTGATTGACGACGTCGACGCCATTGTAGGCGACGAGCTCGTCGCCGGCGAGGATGCCGGCCCTACCGGCCGGTGACTGGGGATCGACGGACACAATCGTCGGATGCGACAACTGCGTGATGAGGAGATCGCCATTCTCGCCGGGAGCGCGGAGCGTCGGCCCCTGGGTAGAGAAGCCGAGCGAGCCGCGGCGCGCCTCCGCAGCAACCCGCCCCGCTTCGGCGAGCACACCTCGAACGATGTTCGCGCCGGCAAAAGCGCCCGGCATGCCGACGAGTGAATCGATCCGGCCTCTCAGCACCAGCCATCGCTGCGTTCCCGCCTGTTCGCGATCGAACTCTCGCATGAGGACGTTGAGCGAATCCAGCACGATCATGCTCGGTGACAGCACTCGCACCACGATCGAATCCCGCGGGCGCGCGGGCGCCGGACGCTGGGCGGCGAGCGTGCTCGCCGCGACGAGTACGCCCGCCATCGCCACTCCGGCTCGAACTCCTCCTCTCACAGACATCGGCATCGGTCCCATCAGTAGCTCGTAAGCTTCATGCTCGCGGGCGCCACCGTGTTGAGTTGCCGGAGCGTCGCCTCGCGCTGTCCCACAGTCGTCAGATAGTAGCCGTTGATCACCGGGTCGTACGGCGCATCGTTGAGCGCCTGGCCGAGCACCTGTTGCGTCCGATCGAGCGCCGCGAGCCGGGTACGCATCACGGCCGGCGACTCGGCGGGCACGGTGTCGTGCTGCGCGATGAACGTCGTCGCGTTTTGGTAGAGCAGCTGCGCCTGCGCCTGCGCCGAACGCGCGTCGTCGATCGTTTGGAAGCGGGCAACGGAATCGGCGTTGACCGACGCCACGCGCGGTGTGTTGCCGGCTTCTTCGAAGGGAAGCGGCGACGCGCCAACCGACATCCGGCCTCCCATCATCCCACCCGCCGCGATCAACACCGCGGCGGCGGCCTGAAGCCAAGGCCGGCGAATGCGGCGTTGGCGTGCGGCAGCCAGGTGACCGTCGCCGATGATACCATCGCGCGCCAACGCCGGCCGCAGTCCTTCCCAGGTCGTGAGCGGCGAAGCGATGCTCGCCGAGTTGGTGACCGCGAGCTCGATCAGATTCCGGTAGGACGCGCGCTCGCGCGCGCATTCTCCGCAGCCGGCGAGGTGCGCCAGCTCCGCCGGCGTCGGCGGCTCGTCGACCAGAGCGGCGAGGCGCTCAGGAGACAGGTGCGACATGCTCGTGTTCCTTGCTTGGTAATCGGACATCGTTGCCTTCCTTCACTTCTATGAGATGCGCCAGCAGCTTGCGAAGCTTGGCGCGTGCCTTGAACAGCTGCGATTTGGAGCCGCCCGCCGTGATACCCAGCTCGAGGGCAATCTCCTCGTGCGTGTACCCTTCCACGTCATGGAGCACGAACACCGCTCGAGCCCCGGGGGACAACTTTGCGGCCGCGTCCTCGATCGACTGCGCGATGAACGAGCGGTCCGTATCGGGCTCGAACGACGCGGTCTCCTCGGTGACCTCCGTTTCCAGGGTCGCCAGTCGACGCGACTTCCGCAGGGCATTCAGCGTTCGGTTCACCGCGATGCGGTGCGCCCACGTGCTGAACTGCGAGTCGCCGCGATAGCTGGGAAGGGCCCGGAAGATCTGAATCCAAACCTCCTGCGCGATGTCGGCGGCCAGGTCCAGATCGCCGCCCACCAGCCGCCGCACGACGATGTCGATATGAGGGGCGTGCCGGGTCCAGAGGGCCCGGAGCGCCCCCTCATCGCCGTCGATCGCGCGCCGGATGATGAGGAGCTCGTGATCCATGACTGCTCAGTAGGTCACGCTGGCGGGAGGAATGGTTTACGTTATGCACACATGGTCGGCGGGCTCGACCAGAACGCATCGACGAGGTACGCCAACCCGTTGGCCCGCCGTTACATCGAGCGCTGGCCGGTCGTCCCCGTTAGAGGTACAATAAGGCAAGTTCGACCCTTGCGCAGTGGGAACTTCTGCGCAATTGTGACGTATCGCACTTAGCGGTCGTGCGGCGGTTCCCCCCAGACCAGCCAAGCGCTCGCAATACATGTGTTCACACCCCGCTCCTACGCAAGCGGGACTTGGTGCTTGTAGCCTTTTCCGACGCGAGTATCCGTGCTGCTTTCACTCCTGATCTCGGCTTTCACCTTCGCGGCCAACGACGGAAACGGTCTTCCACTGAAGACCCCAAAGTCCGTCGGCATGTCGAGCGAACGGCTGGCCAAGATCGACCATGTCGTCCAGCGCGGCATCTCCGCCGGTGGCTATCCCGGCGCGGCGGTGGTCGTCGGACGACGCGGCGCGGCGGTGTGGGAAAAGGGCTTTGGGCGGCTTAGCTGGGAGAAAACGTCGCCCTGGGTCTCGACCGATCGCACGATCTACGACCTGGCGTCGCTCACCAAAGTCATCGGCACCACGACCGCCATCATGGTGCTCTACGACGAGGGCAAGGTCCACCTCGACGATCCGGTCTCGCGCTATATCCCTGACTTCTCGGGTGGCGAGAAGGATCGCGTCACGGTGCGTATGCTGCTCGAGCACCGCTCCGGTCTGCCCGCCGGCCGCGATTTGTGGCGCATCGCGCACACGCCGCAAGAAGCACGCGCCGCGGTGATCTCCACTCCACTCGGCTGCGAGCCGGGTCGCTGCTACGAGTACTCCGATCTTGGCGCCGACATGCTCGGCTTCATCGTCGAAGCCGCGTCGGGCGAGCCCCTCGACCAGTTCCTCAGCGAGCGCGTGTTCACGCCGCTCGGCATGACCGATACGGGGTTCCGCCCTGCCGATTCGCTGAAGGCCCGGATCGCTCCGACCGAAGACAACTCGCCGCGCGGCTATCCGCTGCAGGGCGAGGTGCACGATGAGAACGCGTACGCCCTCGGCGGCGTCGCCGGCCACGCCGGCCTGTTCAGCACGGCCGCCGATCTCGCGGTGTTCGCGCAGATGATGCTCAACGGAGGCGAGTACAACGGAACGCGTATCGTCGCCGATTCCACGGTCGCGCTCTTCACCACGCGGGCCGCGGGAACCCGCGCGCTCGGCTGGGATACCTGCGGCGGCTCGGGAAGTTGTGGCAAGTACCTCGGTGCCGATGCCTTCGGTCATACCGGCTTCACCGGTACGTCGATCTGGCTCGATCCCGATCGCGACATGTTCGTCATCCTGCTGACGAACCGCGTGCACGACGCGCGCGCCAAGCGGCCGGCCAAGGTGATCGCCGACGTGCGCGCCGACCTCGCCGACGCCGCGGCCCTCGCGGTTACCGACTACGGCGACGGGATGCTCGAGATGCCGGCCGCGTTCCGCGCCGACAAGGCCGTGGATTGGAACCGGCCGGAGCGTCATGCCCGCCGGCACGTCGTATCGAAGTCGAAGAAGAAGGCGTCGAGCGCGAGCACGACTAAGGGCAAGGCAAGCGCTTCGAGGTCGAGCGCTTCGAAATCGAGCGGCTCGAAGGCGAGCGCATCGAAAGCCAAGTCCAGCGCATCAAAGTCGGCGACCGCCAAGAAAACGACGCGTTAGACACTCTCAAAATTGGTATCCGAGCCCGATGTAAATCGGGGCGGTTGATTGCGACGAGTGGCCGACGTCGGTCGCGATCACGAAGCTCGAGCCGAAGGCGAGCCGAACGCCGCCGCCGTAGCCCGCGTGCAAGTCTCGCGTGGCGCTAGACAGGTCGATGTGATCGTCCCATACGCGGCCGGCGTCCACGAAACCACTCAACACGAGCGATGAAGCCCGCCCGTGCAGTCGAAAGTCGGCGGCGCGCCAACGAAGCTCGTTGTTCGAGACCACCGTGCCCTTCCCCGCATAGCGGTCCTTGGGAATGCCACGGACCGTGCTCGCGCCACCGAGCCCGTCCTGAGACTTCTGCGTGGTTTGAATTTCGGTAAGGACGTAGAACGGAGCGTCTCCGCTCACTTGCTGGGCAAGGAGCCGGTTGGCGATCGTGACGCGATCGCCCAACGGCAGATAATGTCTGAGCGTCGCCGTCGAGCGGGTGTAATCGTCCGTCGCGCCGAGCGCGCGATCGACGCGCTGTACGATCAGGTCGGCCCACGTGCCGCTGTGCGTTCCGATTTCGCGGTCGCGACTGTCCCACGTGACGCCGGCGCGCAAATAGTTCGCGTGACCAGTCTTCAGCGGTTGATTGGAGAGATCGCGCTGGATGAGCGTCGTGCCGCTGTCGAAAGGGGTGAGATCGATGCGGTCCGTCGAAACGCCTGCCCCGACGAGAGCGCGGAGCGACGGATGTCCGAGCGGGTGCTGAAGGTCGATCGTCGCTCGCAGCCGGTCCCGCCCGTAGCGGTAGAAGTATCGGGTGCCGCCGGTCTCGAGGGAGGCATCGTACGGCGTCGCGTTCCCGAGGCCGTAATAGGGCGTGGCGAGCTGTTGCTCGCGGCCGGCGAAGCCCGTGATCCGCCAGGGATGCTCGGGCCGTGACGGCGCGTCGAAGAACACCGTATAGTCGCGCCGTCCTTCGGTGGTGAGAAAGACCGTCGGTTGCACGGTCCAGCGGTACGTCGCCGCGTTGCCATCGTAGCCGTAGAGCTGAAGGATCACGCCGTATCCGAGCCCTTCGTCGGCGTCGAAGTTGAGGGCGGGGATCCCCGATATCTCGACCGCATGCTCTGGGCGCTGGGCGTTTCCGGCCGAGACGACGGATGCAACGAGCACGACGGCCAAGCGGACCGGCTTCAGCGGCAGCGGCATACTCTCTCCGATTCTGGTGGCGCGCGAAGTATCCGGGTTCGGCCGCGGTTACTCCATGCGACGGGCTACGTAGTGGCGGTGGCGGGATGACGTAGCTGCGGCCTTGCTGCCCCTGCGGCGTCCCTCGATGTTTCGACCATGAGCGAGCCGTGGAACGACGACGAGGAAACTGCGCGTGACGATGCCGCCCTCACGGGGGAGCCGTCAAGCGGCGCGGCGCAAGGTGACGAACCGCCGCCGAGCGCCGATCAGATCAAGCTCGCGCTGCGCAAGGTGAAGGATCCCGAGCTCAATCTGAACATCATCGACCTCGGGCTCGTCTACGACATCCGCGTCGATGGGTCGGACGTGCAGATCGACATGACGCTGACGTCGCCCGGCTGTCCGGCCGGCCCGCAGATCATGACGGATATCGAGCGCGCCGTTCAGGCGATCCCCGGCGTCGACCACGTGGGCTTGAATCTGATTTGGACGCCATTCTGGACACCCGAGCGGATCGAGCCGCGAGTGCGGGCTTACATGGGATTGTAGACCGGCGTCGTCTCGCGGTTGTCGAGACGCGTCATTTCGTCACGGCGCGGACGAACTCTTCGCCCAGTACTTCGCGCTGCCATTTTCGGAGCTCGCCCACCGATTCGAGCTCCTCGACCGACTTCGGGTTCTTGCGCGCCACGGCTTCGAGTCGATCGCGAGCGCACAGCACCCCCGGATCGAGATCGAGCCGCGCGGCAGCTTGATCGCGGACGGCCTTCAGCGCGCTGACGCGGGCGTCGAACTCGGAATCGCGCTCCCATCGCGCCGCTTTCGGAAAGCGAGGAAGCTCGGCCTCGGGCACGGCGAGGCCGCGCTCGACCGCGGCGATCATCTCGCCGGCGCGCGCGTCGAGCAGCGCGCGGGGCATCCCTTTGATCGCCGCCAGCTCGTCGCGCGACGAGGGGCGCCGCTTGGCGATCTCCAGGAGCTGCTCGTTGCCGAGGACGCGGAAGGTGGCGCGATCCATGGCGCGGGCGATGTCATCGCGCCATGGGACGAGCTCGCGGAGGATGGCGAGCTCGCGGCGGGACAGATCGCGCGCGCCTTTGGTGCGGAGGAAAGCGGCCGACGGATCTTCGTCGGCCCAGCGCGTGCCCTCGAGGAGCGCAAACTCCTCTCGGGCCCAATCGAGGCGGCCGGCGCGATCGAGGTCGTGATGCAGCCGGTCGCGCAGCTCGAGAAGGTGAATCGTGTCCTGAGCCGCGTAGTCGAGCATTCCCTGCGAGAGAGGGCGCATCGACCAGTCGGCGCGCTGGAATTTCTTGTCGAGCTTCACTCCGAAGTAGCGCTCGAGCAGCGCGGCGAGACCAAAGCTCTTGATGCCGAGGAGTTGGGCGGCGAGGCGCGTGTCGAAGATGTTACGCACCAACCAGCCGTAGTCCTGTCGGAGAAGACGGAGGTCGTAGTCGGCGTCGTGGAAGACGATTTCGACGCCGGGGTCCTCGAGCAGCCGACCCAACATCGCAGGCTTCCCGATAGGGATCGGATCGATGATCGCGGTCAGTTCGCGGGTCGACAGCTGGAGCAGATAGATTCGATCGACGAAGCGGTGGAAGCTGGCGCCCTCGGTGTCGAGCGCGAGGCGCCGAGCGTTCGCGATCGACGCGAGGAAGCTGTCGACGGTGCTCGTCGTATCGAGATAGACCGGCGTGTGCACGACGGCAATTTAACCGGCATCCTGCTTGCCCCGGAGTCGCTTCGATGACTGAGACGTCGGAGGAGACCGCGGTCCCGACCAACGCCGGCCGCCGGGCGCGCGCGCGACGGCGCCGGACCGGCTGGCGAAACGCCGACGTGATGCGCACGGCGTCGCTCGTCATCGCGATGTACGTGGCGGTGCGCTTGCTCTGGCTGGCGAACGCGCTCTTCCTCACCGCGTTCCTCGGAATCCTCATCGGGCTGGCGGTATCGTCGGGGGTCGATCGGCTGACCCGATGGCGGCTGCCGCGCGGCGCGAGCGCGGGTCTGATCGTCGTCACCTTTTTCGCGCTACTCGTCGCCTTCGGAGCCTGGATGGCGCCGACGCTTCACGATCAGGGTGTCGAGCTTCGGCGGCGCTTGCCGGACGCGGTCGATCGCGCCGAGTCGTGGGTGAACTCGCGCCGCAACGGCTTGATCGGGCTCCTCTTCAGTTCGCTGGCGAGCGAGAGCCCCGCCGACTCGACGCCGGCGGTGGCGCCGGGAGCGACCGGCGGGGCCGTCGCCCCGGCCGTGCCGCCCGCCGGCGCGGCCGACTCCATCCGCGTCGCCTCGACGCTGCGTCACCGGCTCGGCAGCCAGATGTCCAGCGTCAGCCGCTATCTCTTCCCCTTCCTCTCGTCGACGCTGGAAGTCGTTAGTGGTTTGTTTATTATCATTTTCTTATCAGTGTACATCGCCGCCGACCCGGCGACCTATCGCCGCGGGATTCTCCACCTCGTGCCGCACGGCCGGCGGGATCGGACCGGCGCCGTGTTGACGGCCGTCGCCGCCGTCCTTCGCCGATGGCTGATCACGCAGCTCATCGCCATGGTGACGATCGGCGTCGTCTCCACCGTCGTGCTGGCGATCCTCGGCGTCAAAGCCGCCTTCGCGCTCGGATTGCTGTCGGGGCTGATGGAGTTCATTCCGACCGTCGGCCCGATCGTGTCGTCGTTGCCGGCGATCGCGATGGGCTTCCTCGATTCGCCGGAGAAGGCTGCCTACGTCGCGATCGCCTACGTCGGCATTCAGTTCCTGGAGAATCATCTTCTCATTCCACTTCTCATGAAGGGCGGGATCGACGTTCCGCCCGCCCTCACGATCCTGTCGCAGGCGCTGATGGCGATCCTGTTCGGGTTCCTCGGCCTCATGTGCGCCGTGCCCCTTCTTGCCGCCGCGATCACCGCCGTGAAGATGCTGTACGTGGAGGATGTCGTCGGCGATCCGCAGATCGGCGCCGGCGAGAATCCGCATCAGGGTGTCGAGGCCTAGCACCGCGGCCGACGTTGGGCCGCTCGTCCGGCGCTTTCCACCGCTGAGCGCCGTGCGGCGTGTCGCGCTCGGCCGCTTTCCGACTCCTGTCGAGCCGTTGCCGGCACTCGGCTCCTCGCTGTGGATCAAGCGCGACGATCTCGGCGCGAGCCCGTTCGGAGGGAACAAGGTTCGAGCGCTCGAGTTCCTCCTGGCCGGCGTTCGCGACGGCGGCCGAGTCGTGACGGTGGGATCGGCGGGCTCGACGCACGCTCTCGCCGTCGCGACGTATGCGTCGTCGATCGGCGCGCGCACGGTCGTCGGCCGATGGCGCCAGGAGATGAACGAGACCGCGCGGCGCGTCTCGGCGGCAATCGAACGGGCGGCGGACGAGACGAAGATCTTCGCTCTTCCTCCGGCGGCCTACCTGTGGGCATGGCGGCGGCGGGCCGGCTCGACCTGGATCGCCGCCGGGGGAAGCACCCCGCTCGGCATTCTCGGTCATGTGAACGCCGGGCTCGAGTTGGCCGACCAGATCCAAGCGAACGAGATGCCGGCGCCGTCGGCGCTCGTCGTCCCACTGGGAACCGGTGGGACAGCCGCCGGGTTGGCACTGGCGTTCGCGATCGCCGGCATCGACATCCGCGTCGTCGGTGTGCGCGTCGTGCCGCGCATCGTCGGCCGGCGAGGACGAGTGCTGCGGCTGGCCCGGCGAACGGCCGCACTGATCGAGCGGGCAACGGGGCTTACCCTTCCCGCTGTCAGACCTGATGCGGTGCAGGTCGCGCACGAAGCCTACGGCGGCGCCTACGGCCGCGAGACGTCCGCGGCGCGGCGCGCCGCCTCGCGTCTTGACGACGCCGCCGGCATTCGTCTCGACGCGACATACAGCGCGAAAGCGTTCGAGGTGGCGACGCGCCTCGCGTCGCGCGAGGCCGTTCTGTTTTGGTTAACCTTTGATGCCCGTCTTCTGGATTCGCCATGACCGAGCTGCCCGAAGTCACTTTTCATATCTACCCGACCGACTGCGACATGCTCGGGCATCTCAACCACGCGACGATGCTCAACTTTCTCGAGCGCGCGCGGTGGGCGCTGCTCGAGCCGCAGATCAACATCCGCGAGTGGGCGCGGCAGCCGGTTTTCTCCGTCGTGCGGCACGTCGACATCGGCTATCTCGCCCAGTCGCTGCCCGGGGAGGACCTGATCGTTCGCTCGGGGCTGCTCGCCGTTCGGCGGACGAGCTACATCATCAAGCAGGAAGTTCGAAAGGTCGGGAGCAGCACCCTCGTCGCCGAAGCGTCGATCGTGTTCGTCGCCGTGAATCAGAAGGGCGAGGCGGTGCCCGTTCCCGACTCGTGGCGCGAGATGCTTCCGCAATGGCCGGAGCCGGAGTGATCGCGCTCGTCGGAGACGCCGGCATTGCCTACGATGACGTTGGTTCGGGCCTCCCGGTCGTCTTTCTCCACGCTTTTCCACTCAACCGCACGATGTGGGAGCCGCAAATCGGCGCGCTCGTCGCCGAGTGTCGTTGCATCCCGATCGACATGCGCGGTCTGGGGGATTCCGCGGCTGCGCCGCCCTACTCGATGGACCGCTACGCGGACGACGTCGCCGGCGTGCTCGACGTGCTCCAGATCGAACGGGCCGTCGTGTGCGGGTTGTCGATGGGGGGCTACGTGACATTCGCCTTTTGGCGTCGGCATCGAGACCGGGTTCGCGCACTCGTTCTCGCCGACACGCGCATGGGCGCCGACACCATCGACAACGTCGCTCGGCGGAGGGATTTGATCGAGATCGCCGAAGTCCAGGGGAGCACCGCGGTCGCCAACGCGCAAATCGCCGGCTTGATGGGGAAAACGACGCGCGCGCGTCGCCCCGACATCTACGACGCCGTGCACCGCATGATCGCGCAGGCGCCGACCGACGGCATCGTCGGTGCTCTGGAGGCGATGATCGACCGTCCGGATTCGACGCCGACGTGCGCGACGATCGACGTGCCGACGCTGGTCGTCGTCGGAGACGAAGACGTCGTCACGCCGCCGAAAGAAGCACGGCGGACCTGCGAAGCGATTGGCGGCGCCCGGCTCGAGGTGCTGGCCCAGGCCGGCCACTTGTCGAACATGGAGCGCCCGGCCGCATTCAATACGGTCGTGAGCGAGTTCTTGGCGAGTCTGCTGTACAATTAGCTTTCGCCCAGCATGTCCTCCCCTGAATCGGAAGGCGCCGCGCCTTCCCCGGCCCGCTCCAAGGCGGAACAAAGCGCGATCGCACGCGCCGGCGGAGTGCTGTTCCGGAACAGAAGCTGGCTCCCGGTGCCGTTCCTGCTGGTCGCGTTGCTCGCTCCGGCGCACGCGACACCGTACAACTGGCTGGTCGGATTCGCACTCATCGTTGCGGGAGAATGGGTGCGCCTCGCCGGCGTGGCGGCCGCCGGAACGGTGACGCGGCGTCGGTCGCGCGACGTTCAGCGCCTGGTCGACTACGGCATCTTCGCCTGGGTTCGGAATCCGCTGTACGTCGGGAATTTCCTGATCTGGATGGGGTTCGTCGTGATTTCCGGCGTGCTGTGGTTTCTGCCGGTGGCGATCGTGATATTCGCGATCGAGTACACGCTGATCGTCGCCTACGAAGAGGGCGTGCTCGAATCGATCTTCGGGCCGGACTATCTGGAATACAAGCAGACGACACCGCGCTGGATCCCGCGCCCTCCGGCGCGGCGCGAGCCGGGCCCCCATAACTGGAAGGAAGCGTGGCGTAGCGAGATCAGCACGTTCATGCAGTACGGCGCGCTGATCGTCGTGTTCGCGGTCAAGCAGAAGATCTGGTGGGAATGACGCCGGCGGCTCGGCTCGGCCGGCTCGCGACGACACATGCAGAAAACCCGCGCATGGCGCGGGTTTTTTTGATTGAGGCCGGCTACTTCTGCGGGCGTCCGGGCGGGCTGTCGCTCTTGAAGACCTCGCGATTGATCTGGACGAACTGCTTCAGATTCTGCGGTACGTCTTCTTCCGGGAAGATCGCCGTGACCGGACATTCCGGCTCGCAGGCGCCGCAGTCGATGCATTCGTCCGGGTGGATGAAGAGCTGCTGATCCCCCTCGTAGATGCAGTCGACCGGGCAGACGTCGACGCAGGCTCGGTCCTTCACGCCGATGCAAGCTTCTGTAATGACGTAGGGCATTCGGTGCCTCGTTCTCCCGCGGATCGTGGCGACAAAGCTAAGTTAGTTGCATGCGCTTGATCGTCAACGGAGCGAGCCACGACGTCGCGTCGCCGGACCACGAGCGGCTGCTGACGACGCTCCGCGAGCGCCTGCATCTCACCGGCACGAAGCTCGTCTGCGGCCGCGGCGAATGCGGCGCGTGCACCGTACTCCTCGACGGGGTTCCGACGTACTCGTGCCTCACGCTCACCGCCGCGTGCGGCGATCGGCGGGTCACGACGATCGAGGGACTGGCCCGGGACGGCGAGCAGCACCCGGTACAGCAGGCGTTCATCGACCACGACGCGTTGCAGTGCGGATTCTGCACCCCCGGCCAGGTCCTCGCCGCCGTCGCGCTCCTCGATCGCCACCCGCATCCAAGCGACGAAGACATTCGCCGCGGCATGAGCGGCAATCTGTGCCGGTGCGGCGCGTATCCGAAGATCGCCCGTGCCGTGCTGGCGGCCGCCGAGGACAGCTAGATGGCAAAGCGCTTCGTGACGACCAAGGTCGAGGTCGAGGGACGCGAGGAGACGAAAATCGTCGAGCTGCCGTCGCGCGACCCCGAGCCGTGGGGAGACGACGCGTCGCTCCACGTCGTCGGACGACGCGAGAAGCGGATGGACGCGCTCGAGAAGGTCACCGGCGAAGCCGAATACACGGCGGACATGCAGCTGCCCGGCATGCTGCACGTCGCCCTGTTGCGGGCAGGCGTGGCGTCGGGACATCTCCTCAATCTCGACCTCGCGCCGGCACTGGCGATGTCGGGTGTACGTGGCACGCTCACCGTGGACGACGTCGAGGGGATCAAGCTCGACGGGATTCAGCTGTTCGACCGGACGATCCATTACGCCGGCCAGCCGATCGCCGCGGTCTGCGCCGACACGCTCGAGATTGCCCAGCGCGCGCTCCAGGCGATTCGCGTGGCGATCGAGCCGCTCCCCCACGCCATCGACGCGGAATCCGCGCTCGCCGACGATGCCCCGCGAGTGAAGCCGCACGGGAACAAGCATCGCGCGTCGCCGCGCATCGTGAGCCGCGGCGACCTCGCGTCCGGGCTGCGCGACGCGGAGGTCACGATCGAGCGCGAGTATCACACGCCGGTCGCGCTGCACACCGCGCTCGAGCCGCATGGCGCGGCTGCCGCGTGGAGCGGAGAGCGAGTGACGGTGTGGGAATCGACGCAGGGGATCTTCAACACCCGAGCCGACCTCGCCGAAGCGTTCGAGCTGCCGCTGTCGTCGGTGCGGGTCGTGAAGAACTACATGGGCGGCGGATTCGGCGCCAAGAACGGCGCGTCGTTCGCCGCTTACACGGCGGTCGCGCTGTCGCGAAAGTTGCGGCGTCCCGTGCGCTGCGTCTTCGACCGCGAGGGGGAGCAGACGGACGCCGGGAATCGGACCGCCACGGTGCAGCGCGTCACACTCGGCGCGCGGCGCGATGGAACGCTGACCGCGATTTCGCTCGACGCGACGATCCCGCTCGGAATCGGCGGCTGGCTCTCGAGCCCCGCGCGCATCTACTCGGAGCTCTATCGCTGCCCCAACGTGCGAACGTCGGAGACGTTCGTGTTCACCAACACGGCCCCGATGGCGTCGTTTCGGGCGCCGGGAAGCGTCGAGGGCGCCTTTGGCTTGGAGTCGGCGATGGATGCGTTGGCGCGCGAGCTGGGAATCGACCCCCTCGAACTGCGCCGTCGAAACTACGCCGATCACGATCAGGAGAAGAACCGGCGGTATTCCGCCAAGCATCTCGACGAATGCTACCGCCTCGGCGCCGAGCGTTTCGGTTGGTCGCGGGCGAGGGCGCGACCGCGCGACCCGAACGCCCGGCGCCGGCGCGGCGTGGGAATGGCGTCGTTCTGCTGGGGAGCCGGCGGCGGCCCGCCCGCGTACGCGACCGTGCGCATCAATGGTGACGGCAGCATCGAGGTACTCACCGGAGCCCAGGATCTCGGGACCGGTGCCCGAACGGTGATGGCTCAAATCGCCGCCGAAGTGCTCGGCGCGAAGCTCGAGGACGTCCGTACCGTGCTCGGCGACACTGAGCGGCTGCCCTTCGCCCCGAACTCGTGGGGATCGATCACGACGGCGTCGGTCGGGCCGGCCGTTCGCGTGGCGGCGGAGGAAGCACGAGACGCATTGTTCGAGGCCGCGGCCGGCATGCTCGATACGGAGGCCGCCGACCTCGAGTCGCGCGACAGCGAGATCCACGCGAAGTCGAGCGATCGCTGCCTGCTCTTCCGCGAAGTCTGCGAGAAGCTGGGCGACGTCATGATCATCGGTCAGGGCAGCCGGGGACCGAATCCGGAGAAGACGGCGCTGTCGGCGTTCGGCGCTCAGTTCGCCGAGGTCGAAGTCGACACGGAAACGGGCCGCGTGCGAGTCCTGCGAATCGTGTCCGCGCACGATTCGGGACGCATCGTGAACCCGACGCTGGCCGAGAGCCAGCTCGAAGGCGGGATCATCCAAGGCCTCGGCTATGCGTTATTCGAGGAACGCATCCTCGATGGCCGAACCGGCGTGCCGTTGAACCCGACGATGCACGACTACAAGATCCCGACGATGGCGGACATACCGGAGATCGACGCGTTCTTCATCGACATCCCGGACGCGGTGGCGAATCACACCGGCGCGAAGGGCGTGGCCGAACCGCCGATCATCGGCACGGCCCCGGCGATCGCGAATGCCGTCGCCGACGCGCTCGGACGCGAGGTGCGGGAAATACCGATGACGCCGTGGAGAGTGCTGGAAGATGGGCGAGCGGCGGCCGGCGACGGACAGTAGCTGACGGCGCGAAGCCCGGAACGCGCCACCTCCGCGCTACCGCCGCCAGGGCGGAGTTTCCTTGCGCTTCAGCTCCGGGTTCGCGCGAAAGAGCGTCGCCGTCCGACCGATCACCTGTACGACATCCGCCCCGATCGCGCCCGCCAGCTCGTTCGCGGCTTGCTTGATGGTGACGTCCGCCGTCTTCGTGAACTGAATCTTCACCAGCTCGTGCGTTCGGAGGTCGTCGTCGAGCGACTGGCGCACGGCGTCGGTGATGCCGTGGTGGCCGATATGAACGGTGGCGCTCAGGCGCTGGGCTTCAGCCCGCAGCGCGGCGCGATCCTTGGACGATAGCGGCATCATCCAAGAATAGCAGGATCAGCGTCGTGGCGTCGCGATCGTGGACTGCGTGTGGCCGCCGAGGAAGTTGAACGGATCGATCGGCTCGCCATTCCAATACTTCCCGTCGGCGGGCCAGCGCATCACCTGAAAGTGCAGGTGCGGCGTGTTCTTGGGCGCGTTGCCGGTCGTGCCGACGAAACCGAGGGTATCGCCTTTCGCGATCGTTTTCCCAGGCGCCATCGCCTCGTTGTAGTGGTCCATGTGCGCGTAGTAGTACACGATTCGCTGCTCGGGATCGACGGTGTACATCGAGATGCCGCCGAGTGTGCTCGTCGTCATGCGCATGATGCGACCGTCATCCGCCGCGAGGATCGGTGTGCCGCGGGGCGCGAGGATGTCGATCGCGCGATGCACGCGATCGCCGTCGCGCGGCTCGTTGAACGAATCCTCGACGCGCGCCATGTCGGCGCCGGCGACGGGGACGATGATCTGTCGCGACCGCAGATACTCGACGTCGGCGGACATGCTGCTCGATCCGGCCGGCGTGTATTCCGAGACGCTCATGAGCGGCACACCGGCTGACGGCGCGGCCGGCGGCGCCGGTTTCCCTCGCGGCGAAGCTTTCGCATCCGCGGCTTTCGGCTCCGCCGTGAGCGGCTCCGGATAGTACAACACCGGCCGCGCACAGGCCGTGCTCGCAAGAAGGGCTGAAAGCCAGAGTCGGGAGGCGGGGCGCATCAGACGATTGACGACTCTCGCCATAGAAGGTTGCGCGGTCTCACGAAGAGCGAGAGCGCGAAACACCCGCTCGACAAACTCAGCGACCGAGCAGCCGTTTGCTCAATCCCACTCGCGACACCAGCGCACTGAACCGAGGATCGGCACGGATCGGATCGAAGAAGGCTTCGAGCATCGACTCGCTGGAGAAGAAGGGATCGTGAATCGTGGCCGCGCGCTCGAGCAATCCCAGACCGCGGGCTTTGTCGCCGAGTCCCAGGTAAATTCGCGCGGCGGCGGCCGCGCTTCCCGGTTTCTTCCCGATCGACCCCTCGAGGTCGCGCGCCAACGCCGCCGCCTGCGACGTCTTTCCCGCCTTGGCGTAGGCATAGCCGAGCAATCCCATCGTCGGCACCGACGTGTCGTCGAGGCGCGCGGCGGTCTCGAGCTCGCGGGTCGCCTCGGCGAATCGGTTCGCTTGCAGATACACCGTGCCAAGCATGAATCGGCTCACGAGCAGCGTCGAGTCGAGCTCCACGCCGCGGCGCGCCGCCGCTACCGCGGCATCAGGCTGCCGGGCGGCCGCGAGAGCCAGACCGTACGAGCCGAAGATGATCGGCGACAGCGGATCGAGCTCGCTGGCTCGCTTGAGCTGCGCCAGAGCGAGCGAAGCGCGCCCGTCGATCAGGAGCAGCTCGCCGTACCACTGATGCGCTTGCGCCGAGTTGGGGTCGAGCCGGAGCGAGCGCTCGTAATCGCGCTCGGCCTCGGGCCACTGCCAATTTGCTTGCAGCAGCGCGCCGCGCGAGGCGAAGGCTTCGGAAAGCGTGCTGTCGAGCGACACGGCGCGGTTGATCGCGGCGAGCGCGAGCGGCATCACCGAATCGGAACGAACGTTCGCGTACAGCGGCAACAAGGCGTAAACGTTGGCGATTCCCGCGTACGGGCGGGCGAACGTGCTGTCTTTCTTTGCCGCTTGCTCGAAGTAGTCGAGGGCGCGGCGCAACGAGGTCTCACCACGCTTGTCGAAGAAGAAGCGGCCGCGGAGGTAGAGGTCGTACGCCTGCAGATCGGCCGTGCCGCGCGGCACCGAGGGGTTCGCCGCGGCAACTGTGTCTCTCGCCGCGGCGGGCGCCGGAGCCGCGGCGCCGGTCGTCGTGCCCTGCCCCGAGAGCTCCGGCGAGATCGCCGACACGATCGCCGACGAAATCTCGTCTTGCATCTTGAACACGTCCTTGGACTCGCGCTCGAACATGTCGGACCAGACGGTGAACCCGTCGGCGGTGTTGACGAGGCGCGCCGTCACGCGAAGGCGCTCACGGTCGCGCTGCACCGTCCCGACCAGCACCATGTTGACGCCGAGCGCCTTACCGAGCTCGATGGGGCTCGCCCCCTGATCGCGGCGTGCCGTCTCGTTGCCGGCGGCGACGCGCACGCCGGAAATGCGGCTCAACGCGTTCGTCAGCTCGGCGGTCATCCCCGCCGCGAAGTACGCGTCGCTGGTGTCGCGGCCAATGTTGACGAGCGGAATCACGGCGATCGAACGACTCGCGGCGGCGGGAGCTGCGACCGGTGCCGAAACCGGCGGCTGCCCGCGCCGGTTGGAGAACCATGCGCCTCCCGCGGCCACGGACGCGAGGATTCCGGCGCCGGCAAGTGCCCACAGAACGCGCTTTGGCTTCTGCGCCTTGGATTGCGGCGCGGAAACGAACGTCCCGCTCACCACCGAAGGATCTTCGAGCAGACGCGTGACATCGGCGGCGGTCTTCGGACGCTTCGCCGGTTCCTTCTCGAGCAGCCGCATGATGAGCGTGGCGAGCGCCTCGGGAACGTCGTAGCGGCGAGAAGCGATCTGCGCCGGCGCCTCCGTCAGCTGCGCGGCGAGAAGCTGCTGCGGGGCGCGGCCGTGAAAGGGCGGCGTGCCGACCAGAATCTCGTAGCCCACGATGCCGAGCGCGTAGAGGTCGGCGCGGTGATCGGTCGACGGGTCGCCCGCCGCCTGCTCGGGAGCCATGTACGCCGGCGTGCCAATGGATGTCCCGACCATCGTGATCGTGCCGGTGCGCGTCGAGGGTTGTTTCTTCCCTTCGCGCGACGCGGTCAGCGCCTTGGCAACGCCGAAATCGGTGACGGTGGCCGAGCCACCGGACAGCAGGATGTTGTCCGGCTTGATGTCGCGATGGATGACGCCGCGGGTGTGGGCATAGGCCAGGGCGCGCGAAACGTCCTTGAGTATGCTGACCGCCTCGCGGACCGAGAGCGGACCACGCGCCAACCGAACGCGGAGGGACTCCCCCTCCACGAACGGCATGATGAAGAAGGGGAGCCTGATCGCGCCGTCTCCGTCATTCGGCGTGGTCTCGCCGGAGCTGAGCACGGGGACGATGTGCGGGTGCTGCAGCCCGGCCGAGAGCATGATCTCGCGCTTGAACCGATCGACGGAGACCGTCGCGGCAAGCTCATAGGGCAGCACTTTGACGACGACGAGACGCCCAAGCGTGTTGTCGCGGGCGACGAACACGGTGGACATGCCGCCACCGCCGAGCTCGCGCTCGACGGTGTAGCCGGATCCCAGCGCACGCTGGAGCTCGTCTCGTAAGATGGTCACGTCGAATGCGCCGAGTCGGCGGAATGTCCCAAATTAGACCCCACTCAACACTTGAGACACTGCGGTCGGCCGCAAGGTTGCGCGTCGTATGCAATTCTTACGGAACGCGAACCGCGGAGGGTTCGCCGAAGGCGCTCCCGGCCGGCGCCGTGGCCGGCTACATTCACGGCCATGGCAAAGCATATCGACCGCTACGTGCCGGCCCAGACGAACGGCGGCTGGGGAGTCGCCGGCGGAATCATCCTCCTCGCCGCCATCTGCATCGCGACGGCGACCTATATCCACAAACAGACCTACAAGCACCCAACGGACCCGACGTGGCACGGCAAGGGCTCGGGCAATGGCGCGCCGCCGGCGACCACGGGAGCAGAGCAGGAACGCTGATCGCCCGATCGCCGGGTGATGCCGAGATCGAGGCACGGCGGGACCAGGTTGGTCCCGCCTTTTTATTTCGACGACAGGTCGCTTCGCCAACATGACATCACCGTTCATCTACCAGCGGGCCGAATCGGTCGAGGATGCCCTCGACCGGTTAGCCGAGCCGAAAACACTGCCGATGGGCGGGGGGACCGACCTGCTCGTTTCGATCGACGAGGGGATCTACGAGCCGCGCACGATAGTCGACCTGCGTGGCATTCCAGCGAGCGATGCCATCGAGCTTCGTGAGGACGGATCGCTTCGGATCGGTGCCTCGGCACGAATCGAACGGCTGGCGAATCACTCCGTGGTTCGGGAGCGGTTCGCCGTATTGGCCGAGGCGTGCTCCGTCGTCGCGACTCCAGCGTTACGCGAGATGGGAACGCTCGGCGGAAACCTCTGCCAGCGTCCGCGCTGCTGGTATTTCCGCCGAGGCATTTCGTGTCACAAGAACGGCGGCACCACGTGTCCGGCGCGCGACGGTGAGAATCAGTATCTCGCGATCGTCGACGGGGGACCGTGCTACATCGTGCATCCGTCGGACGCCGCGGTCGCTCTGACTGCCCTCGAAGCCATGGTCGAGATTCGGTCGGCGGAGGGAGTTCGGACCGTCGGGATCGCGGATTTCTATCTGCTACCGCGCGAACGGTTGGACCATGAAACCGTTCTTCGACCCGGCGAGGTCGTCACGGCAGTCGTGTTACCGGCGGAGGCGGCCGGGGGCGCCCAACGCTACCACAAGCTGATGCAGCGCGAGGCGTGGGATTTCGCGCTCGTCAGCATTGCCGGATGCCGCCGCGTCAACGGCGACGTTCGCATCGTTCTCGGCGGAGTGGCGCCGCGGCCGTGGCGTTTGAGCTCGTCGGTCGAAGAGGATGTGAGCTCGGGTGGGTTGGACGACGACACGATCTCGACGCTCGCCGAGCGGGCCTTGTACGACGTAGAGCCGCTGTCGAAGAATGGCTACAAGGTCGAGTTGGCGGCGTCGCTGATCAGGGAGATGATCGGCCAGCTGGGGTAGCGACACGGCCGCGGCTTTGCCTCTCCGATAGGCCCGGACAACCCGCGCGTAGACCTGCGCCGCTAGCCTCCGCCTTTAAACCCGACTAATTTTATCTGCTTAGCTGACCCCGCCTGGCGAGCGGCGGTGCGCGCGACGACGAGCGCGGCGCGATGAGTCCGCAACCGATTCACGGAAAAAGACTTGCGCCGTGCCTTCCGGTACGGCGCTCGCGGTCTCGGGGCACCTCAGCGAACGCGGCGCGGCCAGGCAAGCGGGTTGAACCGGAGCAATGCATGAGCAGCTCAATCGAATCACTGATCACGCGAGAATACCCTGCCGGATTCGTGACCGACATCGAGTCGGACACACTGCCGCCGGGGTTGAGTGAGGATATCGTCCGGGCGATCGCGGCCAAGAAGAGCGAGCCCAGGTTCATGGTGGACTGGCGGCTGAAGGCGTACCGCCGCTGGCTCACGATGCGAGAGCCGCACTGGCCGAACGTCACCTACGGCCCGATCGACTATCAAGCCGTGAGCTACTACTCGGCGCCGAAGACGAAGAAGCCGCTTGGCAGTCTCGACGAAGTCGATCCGGAGCTTCTCGCGACCTACGAGAAGCTCGGCATTCCACTGCACGAGCAGAAGATGCTCTCCGGCGTCGCGGTCGACGCGATCTTCGACTCGGTATCGGTGGGGACGACGATGCGCGAGGAGTTGTCGAAGCTCGGCATCATCTTCTGTTCGTTCGGCGAGGCGATTCGCGAGCATCCCGATCTCGTTCAGAAGTACCTCGGATCGGTGGTCCCGTACAGCGACAACTTCTTCGCCGCGCTGAACAGCGCCGTGTTCTCCGACGGCTCGTTCGTGTACGTCCCGAAGGGTGTTCGCTGTCCGGTGGAGCTGTCGACGTATTTCCGTATCAACTCGGCCGACACCGGGCAGTTCGAGCGCACGTTGATCGTGGCCGACGAGGGGGCGTACGTCAGCTACCTGGAAGGATGCACGGCGCCGAAGCGGAGCACGAATCAGCTGCACGCGGCGGTGGTGGAGCTCGTGGCGCTGCGCGGGGCGACGATCAAGTACTCCACGGTCCAGAACTGGTACGCCGGCGACAAGGAAGGCCGCGGCGGCATCTACAACTTCGTGACGAAGCGCGGCAAGGCGGCCGAGAACGCGAAGATCTCCTGGACGCAGGTGGAGACGGGATCGGCGATCACCTGGAAGTATCCGAGCGTGATCCTGCAGGGTGACAACGCGGTCGGCGAGTTCTATAGCGTGGCGGTTGTCAACAACCGCCAACAAGCCGACACGGGGACGAAGATGATCCACATCGGCCGCAACACGAAGTCGACGATCGTCTCGAAGGGCATCTCGGCGGGCGAGGGGAACAACTCGTACCGCGGACGCGTGCAGGTGCTGCCAAAAGCGACCGGCGCGCGGAACTACACGCAATGCGACTCGATGCTCGTCGGCAACCGTTGCGGCGCGCACACCTTTCCGTACATCGAGGTCGGCAACAACAGCGCGATCGTCGAGCATGAAGCCTCGACGTCGAAGATCGGTGAAGACCAGATCTTCTATCTCAAGCAGCGCGGGCTGTCGGCCGAGCAAGCCGTGTCGATGATCGTCAGCGGCTTCTGCAAGGAAGTCTTCAAGGAGCTGCCGATGGAGTTCGCGCTCGAGGCGCAGGCGCTCCTCGGGATCACGCTCGAAGGATCGGTTGGTTGAGGGGCCATCGGGATCGCGATGGCGTTGCGGTAGCCGGAGGCGATTGGAGACGCGGGACGCGAGACTTACACAGCCACTTATGTCACTTCTTGTAATTAAGGATTTGCAAGCCAGCGTCGGCGACAAGCCGATTCTGAAGGGCCTCTCCCTCACCGTGGACGCCGGCGAAATTCACGCCGTGATGGGCCCGAACGGCTCCGGGAAAAGCACGCTCGCCCAGGTGTTGGCGGGGAATCCGGCGTACGAGGTCACCGCCGGCTCGATCGAGTACGACGGGCGGGATTTGCTGGCGATGCAGCCCGAGGAGCGGGCGCAGGCGGGGATGTTCTTGGCGTTTCAATATCCCGTCGAGATCCCGGGCGTGTCGAACGCGTATTTTCTGCGCGCGGCGTACAACGAGATTCGGAAGGCGCGCGGGCACGAGGAAGTCGATCCCCTCGAGTTCGCGGATCTGATGGAGGAGAAGCTCGCGCTCGTCGACATGGATTCGGCGATGCTCAACCGGTCGGTGAACACCGGCTTCTCGGGGGGCGAGAAAAAGCGAAACGAGATCCTGCAGATGGCCGTTCTCGAGCCGCGCCTGGCGATTCTCGACGAGACGGATTCGGGCCTCGACATCGACGCCCTTCGCGTCGTGGCCGACGGAGTGAACAAGCTCAAGCGGCCGGACAACGCGACGATCGTCGTGACGCACTATCAGCGGCTGCTCAACTACATCGTTCCCCATTTCGTGCACGTGCTGGCGGGAGGTCGGATCCTCAAGTCGGGCGGCAAGGATCTGGCGCTCGAGCTCGAGGAGAAGGGGTACGACTGGGTCATCGATCCCCGGGGAGCCGCGGCGTGACGAGCCCCGTCGTGACGAGCGCGGGCGAGTCGTACGTCGCCGCGTTCGACGAGTCGGCAGCGGCGGCCGTGGTGCCCGCGGCCGTGCAGTCCGTTCGGCGCGCCGCGTTCGATCGCTTCGCGACGCTCGGGTTTCCGACGGCGAAAAACGAGGACTGGCACTTCACGAGCGTCGCGCCGATCGCCGAGCAGGAGTTTACCCTCCTCACCGCGAAAAGCGGCGACGTCAAGCGACCGGATCTCGAGCGCTTCACCTTCGGTGCAACGGGCTGGTACACGATGGTGTTCGTGAACGGCCGATTCGCGCCGGAGCTATCCGACACGACGAAGCCGCCGGCGGGGGTGACGATCCGCGACTTGGCGAGCGCTTGGGGCGCGGAGGCAGCGGCGGACAGCGTGGACCGCATCGGCCGGCTGACGAGCTACGACAACAGCGCGTTCACGGCACTCAACACGGCGTTCATGTACGACGGGGCGGTGATCGAGATCGCCAAGAATGCCGACGTCGAGCGCCCGATTCACGTGCTCTACGTGTGCGACGCGACGGCCGCGAAGGCGATGATGCACCCGCGCAACCTCGTCCTCGTCGGGCGCCACGCGCGGGCGACGCTGATCGAGAGCTACGTCTCGACGAGCGACGCGATGTATTTCGTCAATGCGGTCACGGAGGTGTCGGTCGGCGAGGGGGCGACGCTTCGCCACTACAAGATCCAGCGCGAGGGCCGCCGGGCGTTCCACGTCGGCACGATCGAAGCGCATCAGGCGCGCGACTCGCATTACGTCTCGTTCTCGTTCGCGACCGGCGCCGAGCTGTCGCGCACCAACGTGTACACCACACTCGACGGCGAGGGGTGCGGCGCGACGCTCAACGGGTTGTACATGCTGGACGGCGAGCAGACGGGGGATCACCAGACGCAGATCATTCACGCCGAGCCGAACTGCTTCAGTCGCGAGCTTTACAAGGGCGTGCTCGACGACCGCTCGCATGGCGTGTTCAACGGGAAGGTCTACGTCCACCCGATCGCGCAGAAGACGGACGGCAAGCAAACGAACAACACGCTGCTGCTCTCCGACACGGCGCACATCGATACCAAGCCGCAGCTCGAGATTTTCGCCGACGACGTGAAGTGCACGCACGGCGCCACCGTCGGGCAAATCGATCAGACGGCGCTCTTCTACCTGAAGAGCCGCGGCATCGATCGCGCGCTGGCGCGCCGGCTGCTGACCTACGCCTTCGCCGCGGACGTGCTCGAGACGATCGAGATCGAAGCCGTGCGCGAAGCGTTGGAGAAGATGACGCTGGAGCGGTTTGTTTAGGGCGCCTGCCGTGTGCTCCTCGCCGGCGTGGAAGCCCTTGGCATCTCAGAGCAAGATTCTTGAACCACAGAGGACACAGAGGACACAGAGGACACAGAGGAAGTACCGAGGGAAAGTTCGACCGCCACGAGCCGGGGAAATTGTTAAAACGCCTCAGGATGCTTCTAGTCCGAAGCGTCCCGAGGCAGTCAAGAGATCATTCCGGCTCGGTGCGCACGGAGGTATCCCCGCCGAGCCGCTGTTCGTGTGCTCCGTGTCCTCCGTGTTTCAAAGCTGTTGCACGAAAAGCGGCCTTAAGCCTGGACCTGTCATGTCGTCCGAAGCCCTCTACCAAGAGCTGATCCTCGAACACAACCGAAAGCCGCGAAATTTTCGGGAGATCGAGAACGCGGATCGGAAGATCGAAGGGCGGAATCCCCTCTGCGGTGACGCCCTCACGCTCTGGCTCAAGATGGACGGCGACTCGATCGCCGACGTCAGCTTCAAGGGCCAGGGCTGCGCGATCTCCAAAGCGTCGGCTTCGCTGATGACGACGGCGGTCAAGGGAAAGACGCGCCACGAAGCCGAGGAGCTGTTCGACAAGTTTCACGAGCTCGTGCTCGGCACGCTTCCGGAGAGCGAGCAGGCATCGCTGGGATCGCTGCGAGCGCTCGGCGGCGTGTCACGCTTTCCACTGCGCGTCAAATGCGCGAGCCTGGCGTGGCACGCGCTGCGGTCGGCGCTCGAGCGGGGAGGCGACGAAGTCTCCACCGAACGCGAGGGGCCGGAGCCGCCGCCCCTGGAGGGTGCATGATGGTCGATCGCGGCGACTTTCCGCTGCTCGCCATGCAGCCGGACCTGCACTATCTCGACTCGGCGGCGACGTCGCAGAAGCCGCGCGCCGTGCTCGACGCGATGGTCGACTATTACACGCACGACAACGCCAATCCGCATCGTGGCGCGTACGCCCTCTCGGCACGGGCCACCGAGTGTTATCACCGCGCGCGGGAGCGGGTCGCGCAGTTCGTCGGGGTTCGCGACGCGGCCCGAGTCATCTTCACCCGTGGCACCACCGAGTCGCTCAACCTCGTCGCCGCGGCGTGGGGGCGCGCGAACATTCACGCCGGCGATGAGATCGTCGTTACGGGGCTCGAGCACCACGCGAATTTCGTCCCCTGGCAGCAAGTCGCGATCGACAGCGGCGCGAGACTCGTCATCTGTCGGTTGACGGCCGACGGCCGAGTGGACGTCGATCACTTCCGGTCGCTCGTCGGTGAGCGAACCAAGGTCGCGGCGTTCAGCCACGTCTCGAACGCGCTCGGAACGATCAATCCGGTCGCCGAGCTCGGTTCGATCGCGCGAGCGGCCGGCGCGATCGTCGTCGTCGACGGTGCCCAGGCCGCGCCGCACCTGCCGCTCGCCCTCGACGATCTCGACGCCGACTTCTACGCCTTCAGCGGGCACAAGATGCTCGGACCGATGGGGTGCGGGGTGCTCGTCGGGAAGCGTGAGCTGCTCGAGACGATGCCGCCGTACCAGACAGGCGGCGACATGATCGAGTTCGTCGGCGACGAGCGCACCAGTTGGAACGTGCTGCCGCACAAGTTCGAGGCCGGTACGCCGAACGTCGGCGACGCCGTCGGTCTCGCCGCGGCGTGCGATTACCTCGAACGCATCGGCATGGACGCCGTTCGGCGGCACGAGCAGATGCTCACGGCGCTGGCCAACGAGCGGCTCGCCGCCGTGCCCGGCGTGCGAATCTTCGGGCCGCCGCCGGCCGACCGGAGCGGGGTCGTGAGCTTCACCGTCGGCGACATCCATCCGCACGACCTGGCGACCATCCTCGACGAAGACGGCGTCTGCATTCGTGCCGGCCATCACTGCGCGCAGCCGCTCATGCGGCGGCTCAACGTGCCGGCGACGGCGAGGGCGTCGTTTTACGTGTACAGCGGCGAAGCCGACATCGACGCGCTCGTCGCCGGTGTCGAGCGCGCGCGCGAGGTTTTTGGCGTCTAGGGCTTCACAGAAGCGACGGCCGCGCGTCTTTCCAGCACAGTGGGATCCGAAGCTTGGAATTCACGTGACTTGAAGTCGCG
>JADMIO011430520.1_pt1 | contig 74431 bp, 56 predicted proteins | sample 8958161 | NCBI WGS metagenome assembly JADMIO01 (sample SAMN16585339, study PRJNA669376) | soil metagenome | isolation source: Crop rotation soil | place: USA: Cullars Rotation, Alabama | collected 2011 | reverse complement strand
CGCGACAACTTGTCCACGTGGAATTCTAAGCTTAGGATCCCAATGTGCTGGAAAGCGTTACCGGTTGCTGAGCGCTCTCCGTTTCCGGAGCTTGCGGAGCCTCATCACGAGCATCCGCAATTGCCTGCTCGTATTCATCGACGTCCTTTTTATCGAGAGTTTTGCGATTATTCGTCAGCTCGGTGTCCGCCTTGCGGATGGCATCCTGACGCTCTTCAGGGGTCTTGGCGTTCTCCAAATCCTGTTCCAGTTTGGCCATAGCGTCTTCCATCCGCTGCTTGGCAGCTTCCTGACGCTTAGGCATGTCCTCAGGGTTTGCATCCGCAGTCCTTTGCTCGGGTGCGGGCTGTGCGGCATCCGTGGACCGCCCATTTTCCATGGCCATCGGTTCACCAGCCTTGAGCTGGTCGAGCATCGCCTTTGCTTCATTACGTTTCTCCGTCTTTGTACTTACGTCCTCGGAGTCACCCAACTGCTTTAAGTCTTCTTGGATGCTGGACTTCTTTACATCTCCCTTGTTCTTGCGCCCATCAAATTCCTCCATGGGATCCTTCATGCCGTCCAACTGCTTCTGCAGATCGTTACCCTTGTCCGCACCCGCCTCGGGGTTCGCGTTGAATCCAAGCAAGCGGCGCTCGCGCGTGGACCCGGTGGAAAAAACCTGCAGCATATTAAGAAGGTGAATTGGCAGTAAGAAGGGATTCCAAACGACTCACTTCTTTCTCCTCCACCACGCGGTTCTTGCGCTCCGCCACGGAGAAGGCCTCGTGCTTGCATTCGTACACGGCGGCGTTGAGCAGGGTCAGCCACTGCGCGTACGCGGCGTCGTACTTGGCGTACGCCTGCGAGTACCGGGCCATGCGTTCCTCGTGTTGCTGGGGAGTTTCTTTGGCGTACCGCTGCGCAAGAAGCGGAATGTTTTCGCTCAACAATTCCGGCTCTATGCGGGCCATGAGCAGGTCATACATCTCCTTCCCGGACGGGATATCGAAGCCCAGTTCCCCCACGTGGATGATGGATGTTTGTGTCATAAAATCTGATAAGTATACCGTAAAACGCCGTTTGGCACAATCCTGGTGCCCGGAGGGCTGATCCACGCCCAAAACGGGGGCCCGAAGGCCCCCGTCTGACGTAATTCCTGCCTTACATTTCGATATTCACGGCCGCAGTGACGTTTGCGCCGGCCAGGGCATCACCTTGGATGTTGCTGAGCTGAATGTTGAAGGACATATCCGCAGTGTTTTTGTTGGCGATGGGCACGGTGATGATCTTCACCGATTCGCCCGGGGCAAAGTTGAGCGTGCCGGAGACCGCGGTGTATTCGGAACCGGCCACGGCGGTGCCGTTGCTGGTGGCATAGTCCACGCTTGCGGCGCGCAGCGGCGTGCCTGAGCGGCGGACCGGAATCTGCAGCTCACCGGCGGTGTGGCTCACGGTGTAGGTGGAAGCGCTGAAGGACAGCGTGCCCGAAGACGTAGTGGTGTTGCGGCGGTCATCGTCGATGATGGTCAGCTTGCTGGTGAACGGATAGCCCAATCCCGCGCCGGAGGACGGGTTGCTGAGGGTCAGGTTGATGTAGCGGTCGCCTTCGATAACCGCGTTATCCGCTACGGAGACGGTAAAGGTCTTGCTCGTCTCACCCGCGGCAAAGCTGAGCGTGCCGGTTGCCGGCGTGTAGCCGCTGGTGGCGGTGCCGTTGCTGGTGGCGTAGGCGATGGTGGCGGCCGCGGATGTCACGCCCGTGCGTACCACGGTGATCTGCATGCTGCCTGCGGCTTCAAGCACGCCGTACTCCTGTGCGCTGAAGGCAAACTTGGGACCGGTGGTGGAGGAGACGGACGAAGACGCGCCCGACGACACGGAGGATCCCGTGCCGGAGGCGACTGCACCCGCGTGCACCAAGGTGACCACGGCGGTGGAGGGTGAACCCAAAGCCGCGCCGCCGGTGGGGTTGGAGAGAATCACGTCCACCGTGCGGTTACTGGTGGCGGCAGTGTTCTTTTTCACGGTGAAGGTAATGATTTTTGTGCTTTCCCCTGCGAAGAACGTGACCGATCCGTTGGAGGCCTCATAGTCCGTTCCGGCAATAGCCGTACCGCCGGTGAGCGTGTAATTCACGGTCACCTGGTTGGTGGTGGCGCCGGAGCGCACCACGCTGAGGCTCAGCTTGGGAGCAATGTCACTCACGCTGAAAGATCCCACGCTCAGGTGGATGGCGCCGCCGGCCGCATTAGAGACGTCCACGCTGGAAACGGATGATGCGGTGCTGGAGCTGCGCGACGAGCGCGACACGGTCTGCGCCGTGGAAGACGTGGAATCGGTGTTGGGAATGCCGCGCAGGTCGTTGCTGAGACGCTCCATCATCACGGCCACCTGGCCCCGGGTGACGTAGTCATCGGGGCCGAAGTTCCCGTTGTCGTAGCCCTTGATGACGCCACGGGCGTTCAGATCGCCCACGGCCGCGTCGTAGAACATCCCCGCCTTCACGTCCTGGAAGATGGAGGAACCCAATAAGGAGGCCGCTGCGCCGGTGACGGTGATGCCGGTCACGATGCCTATGGCGAACGGCAGCGCCACGGCGGCAGTAAGGAGCTTTCGCTTCATGAAAGGAGGATGGGAAAAGACAGCTCAGTATGGGGATTTCCCCTGCGGACGCGCAAGGTTGCGGCCGCACTTCCCCTTTATTTCTTCAGAATGCATTCCGCAACCATTTGTACGGTTCTATCAACATTGTCTACGTCCTTCAGCACGAATCCGTCCGCTCCCGCGCGCAGAAAGGGCTCCCGCACGGACTCCACGGAGGAGAACCCCAGGCAGCGGATGCCCGGCTGCGCCTCCTTGAGCAGCGGCACCAAGTGATAGCCCTTGAGGCCCGCGGCCAGGTTGGCGTCCAGCAACACCCAATCGGGATGCAGCGCGGCAATGTCTGCGGCAACCTGCTCCAGGCGCTCTCCCGTATGGGGAAGGCACCGCACGTCCGCCTGCAGCCGCTTAGCCAGAGGCTTCTCAAAGGCCTCCAGGATGTACGGCGTGTCGTCGAGAAAGATGATCAGCACCCCCCTACTATAACCATCTCTCAGGCATTGAGGGGTAGCTTCACGAAGAACGTGGTGCCTTCATTCTCTTTGCTTTCGTACCAGATGTCGCCTCCGGCAGCCTTGATGATGCCCATAGTGGCGTAGAGGCCCAGACCGTTGCCCTTGGTTCCGGAGTTCTTGGCGCGATACATCTGCTCCTTGAAGATCTTCCCCTTGGCATCTTCAGGAATGCCCACGCCGTTGTCTTTGGCCTTGAAGATGAGCGCCTTGTCTTTGATCTCCACCGAGAATTCCACCTTACCCTCACCCTTGGGAAAACGCAGCGAGGTGTACTTGATGGCATTGCTGATTAAATTGTTCAGCGCCAGGCGCATGTACTGCATGTCGAACGGCGCGGTAGGCAGGTTTGCGGGAATGCTAAGTGCAATGCCCACGTTCTGCTCCTTGGCCTGCTGTTCGGCAGAGCGGGCAATCTCTGCAAAGAAGGCATTGAGGTCCAGCGGCTGCGGATGCAGCGGCAACTTACCCAGTTTAATTTTTGCCGCGGCCAAGATCATTTCCGTTTCATCACCCATGATGTGGGACGCATCCAGGATGGTGCTGATACTCTCTTTTTGCTCAGGAGTCAGCTGGCCCATAGTTCCATCCAACAGGAGTTCCGCGTAGCTATTAATACGCGTCACCGGCGTCCGGAATTCATGGGTAACCATATTCAGGATGTCGTCTTTTTGTGTATCAAGTTCCGCAAGAACATCCACACGCTTATTCCAAATTTTGATTATAGCAATTGCAAGAATAACAATCGTAAGGACTAGAAAATTGATGAATAACAGGAATGGGTAAAGAGTTTCACGAGTTACTGTAAAAAAGTCATCAGCTTTAATATCTGTTCCTAAAACCGCGACCGTCTGGCCGCTTGCATCTTTGATAGGCGCATAACCAGTAAGAACCGATCCATAGGCATCACTATACAAATCATGATTTGTTAGTGGACCCTTATATGCATCGAAAGCTTCGGCCGGAGGTGTCGGATATTCTTGCCCTGGCCATTGAAGCTGATCCGCACCGTCGGGCTCTACTTTGCCATCTTTATTCGCATCAACATCGTTCGATGGGTCATTATCAGTATTTGCATAGGGATTTATTGATTCGGCATCAGCGACGAATTCCATTTTTGATGGATCATTTTTAACTTTCCTAAAAATATACATGAAGACAATATTCGAGTTTGTATCTTTTGCCTTTTTTAGTTGATGAACAACTCTACTCCATTCTGGCTTTTTCCAATCTTCTTCGGTTTGCAAGGCAGAAACATCTTTTGCATCGATATTTGCAACTTCAGTGATTGCAATTGATAAAAGCCTCTGACGCAGGTTATCAGTCAGTAAATTCACAGTATGCTCATAAAGCAACCATGATCCTAGTGCGGTCATAATAATAACCAATATGATGATCGCCCCACCAATCCATGTTAGCTGTCTCGAGCCTTGAGTTTTATTTTTATTCGAAACCATCCAGGTATTATATCACAAAATATTTTTTTATACATCTATCAGTTCAAGAATTCGCCGCAAGTTAGCTTCAAGTAAAAATTGAGGCAGGCGAGGACCAGAAGCCTTGCCGAATAGTAACTGATACAAATTTGTGAAAAATCTAAGTTGATTCTCCTTATTACGCTGAGTATTAGCTCCTTTTTGTTTTGGTAATTCGTATAAAAATTCTTGCATCTCCTCTTTGGAAATATTTGAATTACTTTTTAAGAACGAGTGCAGCTTAGAAATCATCTGCTGATCTGGATATGATAATGAATTCAAAAAATTTATATTTTTATGTTCTAAAAGATTAAAACTCTCTTTTTCTCCGATGAGAATATATCTGTTTTTTGTCATAGTTATTAGTTGTGTATCAATATAGAACTCCTTTGAGTGGAAGAGTTGATCGGACTTTTCTAATTGAGGAATTTTTACTTTTAAAAGCTTGTCTACATTTTTCACATTAATTTTTGCTGATTTTAGAAATTTTATTTTCTTTTTTCTTGCACTCTCAACCTTTAGAGGTTTTTGGACCCATTCATAAATATCTCTTTGTGGAAGAGTAGGCTTACAAATTAATTTACCATTAATAGTCAAACTTGATGCGCTATAACCATAGCCCCCATAGGGCTTAGTGCCTCTTTCTACTCCTGGTGCATGTAAATGAGTATTATGAAGAATCGTACTCTCATCATGTAATATTTTTCCGGAAATTACTCTTTCTGTTAATGAATCGATATATTTACTTTTTCCATAAATGGATACATACATGGCATTCTTTGAATAGAGTGGGTTTTCAAAATACAAAGCTAATTCCTCATCCGAATTGTATTCTTGAATAAATATGAGAGGCGCAAAGACCTCAGAATAGTTTCCCCCCCTTGTAAGGGGCTTTCTAATAATAGTTGGCTCTACTATTACTTCTTTTGTTCTAATTATTCCTGGCGTTTTTTCATCTAAATAATCTCTATTTTCGACCAATAAGAACTGGATCCTCACTAATTCATTCGGATCACTGATTGGACCAACTCGGCATGACCTATTCTTGTAATGACCAATCTGCACTGTTTGGAGTTTTTTTCTGAGTGCATCAGTAAATTCTTTAATAATCTTTTTATGCACCAATATGGAATTGGGCGCCGCACAATCTTGTCCCTGATTATAAAGTTGCAAACTGAGAGTTGCATCCACAGCATCCTCCAAAGACGCATCATCACTAATAACAATTGGATTGTGACCAGAGCCATTGGCTATGAATAATGTTTTTGGGTCAAAAATTGCACGCAATCTTTCTGAGTGCTGAGATGTGCCGGTAAAAATTACTACATCTGTTACCGGCCATTTATCATGTGTTTTTGAATTTACATACAGAGCAGATTGCTCAATTAAAAATTCTACCCTCTCCTTATTGGAAATTTTGATATTAGGAAAAAAAGAATTTACTTCTAAGGTTTCAAGAAGTTGGGGGAAAAAATTCTTCATGCTATGAGGTATACGAAAATGTACTTCATGCGCCATCAACGATGGAATTATTACGAAACAGCTTAAGGCATATAAAGGCTGATTTCTTGGAAGAAAAGCTGCTACTGACCCTACTCGGATTTGAAAATATTCTTTGTTTTCTTCCAGGCTATTAAGCAGATCTAGAGTGCGCTCTGTTTCATCTTTTACGACTTCGAAACTTTCGTACTCAAGAAGAATATTGGTAAGTTTTTTAAAGTTTTTTTTAATATGAGCTGCAAATAATTTTGCTCGTTTATCTATTTCATCGAAGTTGAGCCTCCCAAATTGAGTAGGCTTCCTCTTAGCAGAGGAATTGCCTTTTTTTATTACCTTAATCATATTTAGGATTCAATCTTGGGAAAAAAGATCATTAGAACAATCCCGGCCAATGCAAATAGCATTCCAAGATACTGAATCGGAGAAATTTTTGTTCTCTCTCCAAAGAAAAAGAGGCCTACTGATATAGAAGACAAAACTAATAAAGAATTTACTACCCCTGAGGTAATAGCGAGCCCACTCTTATGAGTGACTATCCCAAAAGTTATAAATACTAGCGGACCTAGAATTAAAATTAAAATGAAGTATATCGAAAAGAAATTACCTTTTGCCCATAGGGTGCTTACTGAATCAGTAAGTGATGCAATGACCACTGCACCGAATACGCTCATCCACCAAACAAAGTTTTTCATAGTGAAGACAACTATACCGATAAAAAATATTTTTATATATTTTTGTTAGATTAACGTATAGCTCTTATTTTTTATTCTCAAAACTGAAAAGCAATTTTAGAATCAACAATAAAATAAATACTACAATAAATGAAAATCCGTATGCGAAACGTTGACGAATCAATTTATAGAAATCTGTTACATCCATATCTACTCCCAATACCGCTTCAACTTTTCCATCTTTCAGTATTGGACTGCTAGCAGAAAGATATGTTCCCCATTGATCGCTATAAAAATCTTTTTGATATGTTGCATGAGTTAATACTGTATCTGAAACATAATCTGGATAATCCCCTATGTAATAGCGAATTCCTGGTGCAACATTTGTTTCATCAGGCTGCATTATTCCATCCTTATTCGCATCCTCCCAGTACGGTAAGTTATAGTTTGAGTCTGCATCTGCAACATATTCATAAATCAGTTCTTGTGAAGTAGGTCTTAAAATATATACAAATCTAATGCCATTATTTTCAGTTCTAATTTTATTAATTTGCATAAAAACTCTTTGATACTCTTCAGTTTGCATATCGCGTGCCCAATGTATTTTTCCTAAATCGTTTGCATCGATATAAGGAGCAGCGGTAGCAACAATAGACATTAATTTATTCCCTACTTCTGCTTTTACTAGACTCAGGGTGTAAAAATATAATCCTAAGGTAATAAAGAATGCGATTTCTGCGCATAACGTGGTGATAACAATTACCTTTCGTATTTTTAATACCTCATAAATTTCTTTAAGAAGGGATCTGTTATAAGCAGCAATCCTTATCAGAACAAAGCTGATAAATAAGGCTATAAAACATAGGAAATAATTAAATGATTCTCTAGTCAAAAGGGTCACATTTTTGATTTTTATATCAATACCCAGGAAAGCTGTTGTTGTCCCTGAAGAATTTTTAATAGGTGCTGTAGTTGTAAAATATGTACCAAAATCATCAGTATGTATTTCGGGAGTTGAAAATGGCTGCTTTAATTCTATAGGCAGATAAACATCGTATTCATCATATATTTGCCCAGGGTATTGTAATTGGTCTTCATCATTAATAATTCCATCATAATTGCTATCAATTTTTGCAAAGGGATTTAATGAATCCGCATCTGCAATATATTCAGAATAACCTTTCTTGCTGGCAGGTCTCATTATCCATGCATAACTAACTCCATCATTAATATTCCGGATTTCATTTAACTTTTTTATTACTTTTGCATACTCCGGCTTTTTAATATCCTTTATTGTTTTCAGCTGGTCTAAATCTTTTGAATTAAATTCGAGAGCAGCCGTTGCAGCAATAGATAAGCTCTTTTCACGAACACGTTGAATGTTTAGGTTAAAATTCTGCAAATATAGACCATAAGTAATGGCAGCAGAGCCAAGGGCTAGTACGCCGAGAATTCCTAAGCTCTTCCTACTCAAGAAAAATTCCCGCAGACTCGACAGCGTCCGCGTGGCCAGTGGCACCTGCGGTTCGGGCTTCACCTCCTGCGGGGCAATCCCCTGCTCCTTAGAAGTGGCCATCTCCTGCTTCCAGAGCCGCTCAAAGAGCACGCGCTCCGTCTGTGCCAACTCCGGGTACGTCATGATGCACGCGCGCTTCTCCGCGTGGTTGAAGCACGCTACTACGTCTCCCACGATGATCTTCTCGAACGTGAACGGGTATTCATCCTCCGGCACAAGCACGCTCTGGCGGTATTCAAAGACATCCCGCGACTGATAACGACGCCCCAGCGGCGTGTTGTGGATGATGACGCGGGAGAAAATCCCCCGCCGCCGGCGCTCGCGGAAGTACTCCACGCGAAAGTCCCGCAGCGGATCGTCTTCCACGGAACTGAGCACCGGGAAGTAATGCAGGAATTCCTTCCCGCACTCCAGCAGCTTGGTGTAGGCCTTTTGCAGGCCCTCCAGACCTTCGTAATACTGCATCTCCGGACGGTTCTTATCCACCGCGAGCGAACTAATGAACGCCTCAAAGTTCTGATGCTTGCGGAGCAGTTGTTCGCGCTTGCTCTTGGTATCCTGCTCCATCCACTTGGTGATGGCCGAGAGCGAACTCAGCGCGTACTTGTACGAATCGTTCACCCATTCTTTGCTGAGGATATTCCGCCGCAGAAGCTTCTTGGTTGCCTGGTCCAGCACCCCCGTGCTCTTGCCGGTCTTCGCGGCCAGCTCGCGCAGGGTCATGGCGGTTCCCTCCATGAGGTGGCGCAGGACCAGCAGCTCGGTCTGCGAAAATCCCGCCTCCAAAAGATGGGACTCGATGCTGGATGGGAGCACGTTCATGCAAACTCGTACTCTACCGAATTTTCCCCAGAAGTACACTGCAATATTTTTACGTATTGTCTAATTCCTATTAACCGCAACAGAAAGCCACGATTCTAGGTTCTATACTCTTCTGGAACGATAGTTTTTACCGCTCTCCAACGGCCGCCGCGAGCGAGGCCTTATCGATGATCCCCTCCTTAAAGAGCCGCTTGGCCGCCTTCTCAAAGGTGATCATGCCCACGTTCTCTCCCGTCTGCAGGACGGAGGCCAGCTCCGGCGTGCGGTTATCGCGGATGATGTTGGCCACCGCGGGCGTGTTGATGAGCACCTCGCGCAGGGCCACGCGTCCCCCGCCCACTTTGAGCAGCAGCTGCTGCGCCACCACCATCTTGAGCGAGAGCGACAGCTGCGAGCGCACCTGGCTCTGCTGGTGCGGCGGGAACACGTCCACGATGCGGTCCACCGCCTGCGCGGCGTTGGGCGTGTGCAAGGTGGCGAAGATGAGGTGGCCGGTTTCCGCCAAGGTGAGCGCGGCGGCAATGGTCTCCGGGTCACGCATTTCTCCCACCATCACGATGTCCGGATCCTGGCGCAGCACGTGCTTGAGCGCCTCGGGGAACGAGAGGAAGTCCTCCCCGTACTGGCGCTGGCGGATGATGCCTTTGGCCTTGGGGAAGAGGAATTCAATGGGATCTTCCAGGGTCATCAACGCGGGAGCGCGGTCCTGATTCAGCTGGGCAATGATGGCCGCCAGCGACGTGGACTTTCCTGCGCCGGTGGGTCCGGTGAAGAGGACCAGGCCATCCTGCAGTCCCGCGATGCGCGTGGCGATGTCCGTGAGATCCAGCGCGGCGATGGCCGGAATTTCCGCGGGGATGATGCGCGCGGCCAAGCTGAGGTTGCCCCGCTCGTACAGACAGTTCACGCGGAGACGCACGCCGTCCTTGAGTCCGTAGCTCACGTCGATCTCCTTCTCCTGCTGCAGGCGCTTGAAGCCGGTATCTCCCACCATGGCATGCACGATCTGCTCGGCCTGCTCGGCGGTGACGTCCTGCGCGGTCTGCGATTTAAGCTCGCCGTCCACGCGGAACATGATGGGCGTGCCCACGGCTACGTGGACGTCGGACGCACCCAGTTCCACGGCCTTGGCGAAGAGCGGTGTGAGACTCTGTTTATCCATCCCATCAGTATAGCAGTTTTTGGCTTCCCGATCAATTACGCGCCCCATCCCTGACGCGAAGGAATGTGCTCCCTGGACCATTGCTCTATTCAGAGAATATTGTAAGAATATACAACTTCATGGGACAGCCTCAAAACCCCTCGCAGCGCACGCTGGATACCTGGCAGCAAGAGACTGCGGACCTCATTCGTCTCCCTCCGCACGAGATGCGGCTGGCCGTGTTACAGCGGGTATTTGCGACTGCGTCACGACGCGTGTTCTTGCGAGTGGAATCCGAACTCACGGAGGTTATGGTCCATCGCGATCCGCCGGAGGGTGATGCCGATGCACCGGATACGAAGGTCATGTTCTCCCTCCCTGACCGCCCGCCTACCTCTACGGAGCTGAGCCGCATGGCATCTATACTGACAGACCCGCACCTGGTGGATCCCCCCTGCCTGGACCGGTGGGGGGCCATGACCCTCAGCTCCGATGACGCGCAGCGTCTGGCCGGATGGTTTACGGCGGTACTAGGCCGCGACGGAACACAGCTGGTGGAAGTGCTTCTAAATCACCACCGCAATGATCATCCTGGGCAACCGACGGACGATGCCGCCGTCCGTGAACTGTTAGAGATCCTGAAAGTGCGCTTGGAAGGAGCCGAGACCATTGATGCGCTGCATCGTCTCTTACCCGAACAGGCGCGTGACCGGCTCGGCATAGAATCCGCGCAGTCGCTGTATTCCCCCTCTACGTTCCGCGCGCTGCTAGCGCGCAGCACGGTGCGGCAAGAGGTGCGCGTGGCCCTGTTCAAACTGCTGCGGGCCCCTGACGTCCTCTTTGCCTTCACCGGCGTACAGCAAGCCTGGAAAGAATTGCCCAAGACGCGGTCGATACTGCCCGGCGAATATCGCAGCGCCAAAATTGCCCTGGCCGATGAGTTTGCAATGAACGAGGCTGCGTTCCGACGCAATTACCCTACGGCTTCGGAGCGTGCGCGCTTCCTGCAGGAGGTGGAGGAAGCCAAAGCGCATAACTGGAAACGCGACATCCACATGGAGAGTGACATGGATTGCAGGCGGCTCCGCGAAGAATATGACTTGCTCAGCGACGTCAACGCGCTTGCAGCCAAGGAACGCACCATCATCAGCGAAGCATTTCTCCGGGTGCTTCCGCTTTTCCACACCAAAGTGGGTGGGACTGCGGAGCACATTGAAGGATTGCCAACGAATGTACTCGCAGGAGGTGATCCCAATTGTTTCAGCGCCCTGTGGCTGGTGTGCGCGCTGATGCTGCGCAGCGGCATGCGTGCGGAAGACATCCTCTACTGCGACGTGCATGAAGACGAAGGGGACGTGCAGGGAAAAACGCATCGCGGTTCTCACAGTGCATTGCTCGTGCAACTGAGTAATGGGGACCGCGTGATCGTGGATCCCGCGCACGATATCTGCTGCAGGGACTTTGCCGCTTCCGGCTCACGTTCTGCAAAAACGCCCGCGCAGATTTACGAACTCTTCCAAGGGCGCCGAAAAGAAGCGACGCGCGTCCGTCCGCGGCGGAACATCGGCCCCATCACCGGCACGTATCGGGACATGCACGTGCTGCCGCTCTACGAAGGCATCACCTCCAAGCACCTTCTCAATCTGGGGATTGCCGCCATGGAACAGGGGCATTGGGAAGAATGCCGCTACACGTTAGAATTGGCCCTCAGCATGAATCCGCAGGATCAGGACGTACTGCACCAATTGGCGGTATGTCATCTGCGGGAAGGTCGCACGGAAGAAGCGGAGCGGTTGTCGCGCAAGGCTTTGGAGAGCGTGGAGTATCACTTGGGCGCGCGGCTCACCTTGGGAGAAGTACTCCTTGCGCGCGGTAAGACGCAGGAAGCCGAAACCATCTTCCGCGGACTGGTGAAAGACATGCGCCAGTATTGGTCCAGTCCGCACGAGCACACGGATTATCGCCTCGTCGCACGGGATCACTTGGTGACCATGGGCGTGCTCTCCGCCGACCTGGTAGCGGTACCGGACACGATCAAGAAGCCCGATGAGCAAGCGCAGTATCTGCGTCTAATGTACGCACGAGAGCTCCATCTGGCGGAAACGGGCGTTGACGTTGCTGCAGGAAAACCGCCCCTTGGTCAGATTGACTAACGTACTAAACGTTCTACAGTAGAACTGCCGATTGTTTCACCAGGAGGTGCACATGTCCTCACGTAAGGACAGCGGCAGCAAAGGCTCAGGCCGGGCGACCGGCCAGCCAAAACCTTCGCCAACGCCGGCGAAGGCCACCGTCCCCAGGAGGAGCGGCTCTCCCTCCAATATTCGTCTGGGAGGCCATCCCCTGCGCTAGCGGCTTCAGCCGCCAGCGGGGACACACCCGCGGACTGCCACCACCTCCCGGTGGCAGTCCGCATTTTAAATAGGTGTAGAATAATCTATATGCAGTTCTGGGGATTTTTTGCAGCCATCTCAGCCGCAGTCATGTGGGGGCTTATGTATTCTGTAGATCAGAAAATCTTGAGTACATTATCACCTTTAACATTGCTGTTTGTAACTTCCGCAATAGCCACAATCCTGTCTCTACCACTGGCAGTTTTGGATCGATACGATCTGCGCGTTCTCTTCACAGGCGATCGCAATACTCTATATTTGGTGATTTTGTCACAAACGCTAGGTCTTATTGCTAGCTTCTTTATTTTCACTGCAATTAAATATTTGGGCGCTCCAAAAGCAGTGATATTCGAAATCGCCTATCCACTTTTTGTAGCAATTTTTACACTTTTACTTTTCGGCGGACGTTTGAATACCGCATTTTGGATCGGAGCCGGATGTATGCTTATTGGCTCAGCAGTAATTGTGAAGTGGGGATGAGGGCGTCAACGTGACCCGCCCCTTGCTGACGCGGTGCAGCCAGTGCAGGACTTCCTCGGGGGAGAAGTACACGATGTAGCACGGGATCAGCGCCAGGAACCACCAGATAGCCAGCGTGAGCGCGATGATGATATGGAACAACGCTCCCCACGCGAATGCCCACCAGCGGGTTTTGCGGTGCCAGAGCGCGAACGGCAGGAGAAACTCTCCCACTTTCACCGCCGTTACCTGGAGATCGTAGGTCCACAGCGGCCAGTTGAGACGAATGAGCCAGTAGGCCAGGGGCGTGGCCCACCGCCCGGTGTAGCCCTGCGCCAAAATTTCCCCCGACTGCCAGTCCGGCAGCCAGGCCTTCTGCAGCCCCACGCCCAAGTACGTGGCGCTCAGCTGCACCGCCAGGACGCGCTGGGCGCAGATACTCCCCTCTTCCCAGGCCCAGATGCTGCCGTGCCGTCTCCACATGGTGACGCTGAACGCGTTGCCCGCGGGACTGCAGGCGAAGACCAGGAGCGCGAACATGAAGATGCGGTCGAACGACGCGCCCAGCAGGTGCAGCGTGAGAATCCATGCGCCGGCGTAGAGCAGTAGCGCGATGAACGCCGCGGTGCGTGTGCACATTCCCACGGTGAAGCAGACGAGCGCGGCAATGAGGATGGCGTAGAGCATCCATGCCACCTGCGACGTGGGCGGGAGCAGGAACGCCAGCGGTCCGCCGGTGATGAGCGGCAGCACCAGTCCCGCACGGGAGAATATCTGCGGCACGTGCGGCAGGAACAGCAGCCAATACAGGAGGAGGAACGCCCCGAAGGCGATGCGCAGGAGCGCGATGGGATGCGGTGGCGCTTTGCGCAGCCAGAAGCGGTCCCAGCCGACGAGGAACGTACGCACGGTCATGGCACTTGGGTGACGAATTCCCGTTGCGTGAAGATGGGCTGCCGCAGGAATTCCCGGCCTCCCGGGGACCGCGGCCAGCGCACGAAGAAGAGGCGGATGGCTGCGTACGCATGGCCGTGTTCACGCTCATGGGCGAGCAGCTGCAACGCGAGATCGTGGTACTTCGCCTTCAGCGGCTCCATGCCCAGTGCGGCAAACGTGCGCAGCTGTTTCACCACGTCGGCCACGCCGGGCTCCTCGGGGAAGTACGGCGCCAGATCGATGCGTTGCCAGGCACCGCTGGGCAGTTGGCCTTCCGCTTCAATGTCCACGTTCCACCAGTCATCGCCCTGGTAGGGCGCCATCATGCCGTAGCTGTAGAGCAGGACCGGACGGGGAATGAGCGGCATCCACAGCCGGATGAGGGTGAGGCACAGCGCGCTGAACGTGAGGATCAGGTACGCCAGGATGACCGCGTGGGCGATTGGGCGGCGTGGAAACACCCGCGCATGGTATCATGGAACCGATGGAGAAAACCGCTGCCAAAAGCCGCATCGAGAAGCTCAAAGCCGAAATCTGGCGGCTCAACCGCGCGTATTTTTTGGAGGACAAATCCCCCGTCTCGGAGGACGTGCGCGACTCGCTCAAGCAGGAGCTGATCAAACTGGAGAAGGAATTTCCGGATCTGATCACGCCCGATTCCCCCACCCAAAGAGTCGGGGCGCCGCTGGACGGCCGGCTGCCCAAGGTCATGCATCTGAGCCCCAAGGAATCCCTCACGGACGCTTTCGCCTTTGAGGACCTGGAAGAGTGGCTGGACCTGATGAAGCGATTCCTGGGGAAGGATGACTTGGCACCGGAGTACCTTTGCGAACTCAAGATTGACGGCCTGAATATTTCCCTCCTCTTTGAACTGCAGAAGGACGGCAGTTACGCCTACCGCCGCGCCGTCACCCGCGGCAACGGCGTACAGGGGGAAGACGTGAGCCACACCGTGCGCACCATCGAGAGCGTGCCGCTCACCTTCCGGCCGAACCATGCGGCGAAGGATCCGCCCAAGTTCCTGGAGATCGGCGGCGAGGTGTACATGCCCAAGGCGGCGCTGGCCAAAGTGAATAAGGATCTTGAAGACGACGAGAAATTCGCCAACCCCCGCAACGCCGCAGCGGGTTCCGTCCGTCAGTTGGACCCAAGCATTGCCGCGCAGCGCGACTTGCGGATGTTCTGCTACGCGCTGGATACGGCGTCGGCCGATGCGTTCAGCCTCAAGACCCAGCGAGAGCTGATGCAGTTCCTGGATGACGGCGGCATCCTCATCAACCAGAAGTGGACATTGTGCACGTCTCTCGAAGATGTGCAGGTCCTATACAAGTCCATTGAGAAGGAACGCGGCGCCCTCCCCTACGACATCGATGGCCTGGTGATCAAAGTGAATGACCGCCGCCTGCAACACGATCTGGGCTCCACGGCCAAGGCCCCGCGCTGGGCCCGTGCCTATAAGTTCCCCGCCGAGCAGAAGACCGCGCAGGTGTTGGACATCCAGTTGCAGGTGGGACGCACCGGGGCCATCACGCCCGTGGCGCACTTGAGCCCCACGCTCCTGGCGGGCAGCACCGTGACGCGCGCCACGCTGCACAACGAGGATGAGATCGCGCGGTTGGACGTGCGCGTGGGCGACACGGTGGTGGTACAGAAGGCGGGCGACGTCATTCCCGAAGTACTGGAAGTGCTGACGAATCTCCGCCCCAAGAACGCCAAGCCGTTCCACTTCCCTGAACACTGCCCCAGCTGCGGCACCGTCCTGGTACGCCCGGAGGGCGAGGCGGTGCGCCGCTGCCCCAACCCGAACTGTGGGGCGGTCCGGCAGGAGCGCATCGCGCATTTCGTCTCCCGCTACGCGTTCAACATCGAGGGCCTTGGCGACGAGACCATCCAGGAGTTGATCGCGCAGGGGCTCGTCACCGATCCGGCCGACCTCTTTACGCTGCAGTACGAGGATTTGATTACGCTGCCGCTCTTCAAGGAGAAGAAGACCGAGAACCTGCTCAATGCCATCGAGAAAGCCAAGCGCGTCCCCATCGAACGCTTCCTCTTTGCCCTGGGCATCCGGCACGTGGGCCGAGAAACCGCGGACGTGCTGGCGCGCCGCATCCCCTGGCCCACCCAGAGCCTGACCGTAAAAGAGAAGAGCGCGCTGCAGACGCAGACCTCGCTCTTCGGCGCGGAGGAGGACGTGAAGGAGATATTGGGCATCCGGGTGCGCGACGTGCTCAAGACTCTCAGCGGCTACTCCGCCGAGGAGTTCAACGCGCTCAATGGGATCGGGGACGTGAATGCGCAGTCGCTCGTCACGTGGTTCAGCGATAACGACAACCAGGATCTGCTGCACAAACTGGATGAGGCGGGCGTGGTCTGCCTGCAGGCCGAGACGGCCGCGTTGGAGCAGGTTTTCGCCGATAAGACGTTCGTGCTCACGGGCACCTTGCCCACCCTCAGCCGCGAGCAGGCGCGCGCCATGATCAAGGACCGCGGCGGCAAGGTGAGCGGATCGGTCAGCAAGAAGACCGACTACCTGCTGCTTGGGGACGACGCCGGCAGCAAGCTGGACGACGCCAAGAAGTACGGCGTCCCCACGCTGGACGAGGAGCAATTCAAGAAACTGTGCGGCTGATACAGCGCCGGCCCTTGGAGGGCTGCGCATCCCACTCCTCCGCATCGCGGCGCTTGAGTTCAGCGATGACGTCCTGGAGCTTCTGGGTCCGGGCCACGGGTTCGGACGTGGGCAGCGGGGGCTCATAGGCGTTGGCGGCTTCCTGGAGCAGCCTTGCGTCGCGGATGGCAGCGGCGCCCGGGTCGTTGTTGAAGAACGCGAAGACCGGCTTGCGCGTGTTGAGCATTTTTTCAAAGACGCGCTCCCACAGTTCCAACCCCTGCGCGCCGTACTCCTGCCATGGTTGCTTACCCACCGTGCCGTGCAGACGCAGGTAGCAGAAGTGCGCGGAGGTGGAAGCCACCCAATCTTCCGGCAGCATCAGCAGCTTGCCGCTCTTGAGGACGAGCTCGTCGTCCTTGGCGATGATGGGCCAAAAACCCCCTTTGTACGGCATGTCGTGCAGCACGGCCGTGGCGCCGTACTCGGCCAGCAGCTTGAAATACTCCTCCTCGTACCAGCGGCGGCTGCGGAATTCGAAGGCAAAGCGACAGGTGAGGCCATGCTCGTCCCGCGTGTGCGTGGCCATCTGCAGGAAATCGGCGAGCAGGGCGTAGTCCGGCTTCAGACTGGACGGCAACATGAACACCACGCACGCCAGTTGCTCCCCGAAGGGCTGGAAGTTGCGCCACATGGCCACGAGTTCCCGCCGGCAGTGCCGCAAGCGCCAGTAGTGCGTGATGGATTTGCGCGCCAGGAGCGAGAACCTGAATGACGCGGGCACGCTCTCCTTCCACTGCGTGATGGTCTTGTCCGCGATGGCACGGTAGAACGTAACGCTGCTTTCCACGGCCGGGAAATGCTTGGCATAGAACGAAAGCCTCTCGGGTGGCTTCATGCCCTTGGGATAGAAGAGCTCCTTCCAACCCGCGTGCGAAAATCCGGACGTGCCGATGAGAACGGGGGCCTTCTCCACATCTGTAGGACGGCGGAGCGCCTCTCCCCTTTCACGCTCAGGCAGCCGGTTTGGCCTGTGCCCAGCACAGCGGGAAGATGATTGCCCGGAAGAAGTGCGCGATATCCCGGTTCTCGATGAGCGTGCAGGTGACGCGGCCTTCCGTGAAAGACTGGATGGCCAGGGTGTCGTTCCAGCAGAAGATACCGGATTTCCAGGCAGCCGGAGGCGGTAAGGTCCGGATTTCCATGCGATGTTCTTTCGCGTGCGGAATGGTCCGCTCGGCGAACGGTCCCGTGGGGAAAATCAAACGTGCGGGTATGCCCTTCGCGGCACGTCGGGCGTAGTAGCGCTCCAGGTACGCTGGTTCCAATAACTGTGAGAAGAGATCGACGTACGTGAACACGAGCACCTCATCCTTTGCGGTGAGCGTTTCTTCTAACATGCGCTTCAGGCCGTCCACGTCCTCATACAGCTTCACCGTCGGCACGCTGACATCGGCGGTCTGCAGTCCCGTGAGAAGCGGGATGATGTGCTCCATGTTCTGCCGGGCGCGGTTCCATTCCTCCTCTTTCTTCTTGAGCAGGCGCAGCAGGCCCATCGGCTCCTCCGCGACGAGCAGGCGGCGCTTACCCCTGCGCGTTTCAAAGAAGAGTCCTTTCTCGATCAACTGCTGGGCGGCGCTGTGCACGGTGACGCGGTTGCGCCGAACGTGCCGCGCTAGCTCCTGCACCGTGGACGGCCCGAGCGTCAGTGCCTGGAGGTAGAGCTCTGCCTCACGGTCATTGCACCCCAGGATGTGGAGGTGATCGATGATGCGTGTTCGGTCGGCTGTCTTCATATGTAGAATATAAGTCTACGCGTTTATTAAAAACATTTTACACGTTCTAAAGCCAAATATCTACATCTATCACATATTATGATGCATCGCATTTGACATTTTATGTGTGTAAAGACATAATTGACATGTTTTCATTATTATTTCTTTATAACATTTATGAGCGAGCATCCCCATTCCATCGGCAGCGCGGAACTCCACGGCGAACGTGGGGAGGAGCAAGGCTCTACGCCATTACCGAGTGCTGATCGCACCAAAGCGGAGGCGGTGCTCACGGGCGAGTATGCGTACCTCGCTGGCGAAATCGGGAGGCTCTACGGCGTAGACCTTTCACAGGAACTGACGGCGACGACCGCCGCGTCGCTGATGCGCAACATCCTGACCCATGAGTACGCATCGCCGGAGGAGAGCTTGCGGGCGGCCGAACTGCTCAACCGCTTTATTGAGCACCTCTGGAACAAAGGGAACTACCTGTTCCACTCCGATGACCTCCAATTGGACCTCAATCGCTTGAACGGCACGCGCCCCCAGCCCTACGAATTCATGCAAACCCTGGTTTCTAACGCACCCGTCATCGGCGGCGTGGAACCGCTCCTGATCCGGTTCCCACAGAATGCCGTGGAAGCCGATAAGCCGCATACGCATCCGGGCGGCAGGATCATCGCTATCCACGCGGGAGATGCCACGCTCAACAACGCGGAACGCAACGGAGAGGCGATGCCCACGATCCGCCTCCCCAAGAACACGATCATCTTCATGCCCGCGGGCATTGTGCATAACTACGCCGCGGCAAAGGGTGGGGACGGCGTCACGGTCCTGCCCCCCAAGCCTGTACCCGTCGACGCCGAGGGGAATGCTTCGCTGAAGGATTTTGAAGCGGCCGCGAACGACGGAGACGCGCTGCTCGTCTCCATCCACGTCGGGTACGAAGATATCTCCAAGCACGATGCCATCTCCTTCGTGGAGGAGCCTAATTCTCAAGCGATACCCGATTTCACCCAAACGGCGGATGACATCGAACGCGTGATGGGGGCATTCGGCGACCATGCTGCGCTTCGGAACTTTCAGACTCTCCGAGCACAAAGTCAATTGCCTGGGCCCAATGCCAACAAGAAGCTGTCACGGTAATCCTGTACTCTCTTGCGTATGCCCTTCCTCCAAGCCTTCCAACGGCTGCTCCTAGAAAAACCCCGCTACGCTCTCAAGGGCGTGGGCTCGGAGAACTGCGACTACGCCGACGTGGCCGTGCGCAGCAAGAATTGCTACTACTGCTTCGGAATCTTCTACAGCGAAGATGTCTCCTACGCCCGCTACTCCCGCAAATGCGTTAGCTGCAACGGACTGACCTTCTGCCTGAGTTGCGAGTGGTGCCTGGAGTGCGTGGACTGCGCCCATTGCTACAACTGCGACTGGTGCCAGGACTGCGGAAACTGCCGCGACAGCCGGTTCTGCGTGGACTGCTTCGGCTGCAGCAACTGCTTCGGCTGCGTGGGGCTGTACCAAAAGCAGTACCGCATGTTCAACGAACAGCTGACCAAGGAGGAATACGAAAAGCGCATGCAGGCGCTCAATCTCAAGAACCATGTCCACCGGGAAGCCGTACGCGCACGGGTGCAGGAGCTGCGGAAGAAGACCCCCAACCTGGCCGTACACCAGTTCAGCTGCGAGGACTGCGTTGGCAATCATTTAACCGAGTGCAAAAACTGCTACCGCTGCCATGATTCCTTCGCCATGGAGGACTGCTTCTACTGCATCGAAACCAACGGCAACAAGGACTGCGCGGACCTGACCATCTGTTTTGAAGACGAAGGCTGTTACCAGTGCGTACATTGCCCACTCTGTTACCGCTGCACGTACTGCTACCACTGCGACTACTGCCAAGAGAGCGAATTCTGCGCGTTCTCCAAGAACCTGAAAAACTGCTTCGGCTGCGTGTACCTGCAGAACAAGCAATACATGATCCTCAATCAGGGACCGTATCCTCCCGAGGAATACGCCATGCGCGTCGCCGCCGTCCGCCAGGAACTGCAGGCACAGGGGCAGTACAACCTGCTGCCGTATTTGTTCACGGACTACGAGCGTCACCGCCTCGCCACGGAAACCGATCCCGTCATCCAAGCTCTTCCTCCTTCCCCGCTCGAAGCATGAGTACCGCCTCCACCCACCTCACCTGCACGAACCCCGAGTGCAAGAAGGAGTTCATCGTCATCGCCTCGGAGCAAAAGTTCTATGAGGATAAGGGCCTGCCGCTGCCGGACCACTGCTCCGCCTGCCGGCACCGACAGCGTATGGCGTTGCGCAGCGAGCGCCAGCTCTACAAGCGTACCTGTGACAAGTGCAAGGAACCCACGCTCTCGGTCTACCCGCAAGAGGCACCGTACGTGGTGTACTGCCAGAAGTGCTTCTGGGAGAACATCGAGTGAGCTGAGGATCAAGGCCGCGACAGACCTGCATGCTGCTGGTTTCTCTGCTATACAGTTTTTGATGTCTTCATATCCCTACCGCTATGGGGCTGCAGCGATCGGCGCATGGCTGGCCCTGCACGCACCCGCGGCCTTCGCGCACGAGGCCTACGTGCTCACCAAGGAGCAATTCGCGGAGGGCATGCGGTACCAGGGCTTCGATGCCATGAACGCCCTGCGCAGCCCAACGAACGTGGGTATCTTCCTCATGATCTCCGGTTTCGTGCTCATCGCGCTGGTGGCCAATTTTCTGGCGCGTCACTCGCGATGGGGCATGGCGTGGAACCGCACCCTTGAGCGCATCGGCGAACGCGGCTGGGGTTCGCTCATCGTGCGCGTGAGCATCGGCGTGGCGTTGCTGTTCTCCGCGCTGACACACAGCTTCCTGGGACCGGAGCTTCCCCTGACCACGCTGCCCCTGGCAAATATCCTGCGCGACGCGCTTTTCGCCTCCAGCGTGATGATCATCCTGGGAATCGGCACGGAAATCGCGGCGGCCGTCTGCCTGGCCGTCTTCTGCATCGCGGCGGCGTACTTCCAGTGGTACCTGCTGACATACCTCAATTACCTGGGGGAACTCGCCGCGCTGCTGCTCTTCGGGTCGCGTAAGTTCTCCCTGGATGCCCTGCTACAGGGCCCGCTGAAGCGCTTCCCCAAGCTCCGCACATGGGAAACGGCCATCGTGCGCGTATGCTACGGCATCGCGCTTTCCTACGCGGCCATCAACATCAAATTCCTGCACCCGCACTTAACCGAAACGGTGGTGACCGAGTATCACCTCACGCAGTTCCACATGCTGTTCCCTTCCGATCCGCTCCTGGTCACGTTCGGCGCGGCCCTGGCCGAACTGACTATCGGTCTCTTCATCATCCTGGGGTTCGAAATCCGGCTGACGGTTCTGATCAGCATGTTCTACATCACGCTCTCGCTGCTGTATTTCCGCGAGGCGGTCTGGCCGCACCTGCTGCTGTACGGCATCTCCTTCAATCTGCTCCTCGCATCCGAGGCCTACACCCTGGATGATTTCTTTGACCGCCATCAGCTGCACCTCTTCCATGGCAAGCGGACGGACTGCGGATGCGATCAGGACGTCGTGCGCGCAGCCGGATATTGAGGAGAACAGAGGATCGCTCCATACTGGCCTTATGGGCAAAGCACCCGACGAGTCGGCGAGGCACGTGGAGTACACGCTGTCCGTGTGTATGGGCGAGCACTGCGCCGTACGGAATGCCGGACTCTGCGAGGAGCTCCGGGCAGCCTGCGCATCGGCAGTACGAAATGACATCCTCTCCATTGAGGGAACAACGGTCATGCTCGTCTCCACGGACTGCAGAGGCATCTGTCAGGGCTCGACCGTGGAATTGACGGACGGCGACTGCCACGATCGGGTCTTCCAAGCCGAGAAGGCTGAGGATGTCCGAGCGGCACTGAAAGAAATGCAGGCGTGAAGAAGGAGCACCCAATCCTGTACACGGGTGGTCTGGGGGTTCCGCACTCCGGTGAAGTAGCGAGCGCACCACACTTCGCTACGTACTTTGGGGAGGGTTTGGGAGGGTCTCCTCCCAAAAAAACAAGGGCCTGCTCGCGCAGCGAGCACCGGCACCACGCTGGTGATTCCTTCGTTCGGATCGTTGTTCAACGAATGTGCAGTTCCTGGTGCCGTGGAGAGGACTCGAACCTCCATAACCTTGCGGTTACACGCCCCTCAAGCGTGCGCGTCTACCAATTTCGCCACCACGGCATGGATAGCGGAAAAACGAGGCCTGCAGAGTGTACCAAGCCAGAATGGCTTGTCACGGGGAAGCGGCCCCAATCCCCCATAAGGGGAAGGGGGAGCATTCTGGAAGGATGGCCGTGGAGCACAAGCCGTTAGGCGATCATCGCCCACAATCGCTTCTTTTCCGCTTCCGGTAGCTCCAATCCTTCTACAAAGCTCCGCAGCTGATCGGTGGTGATCTTCTCCCCGCGTGTGAGGGCCTTGAGCTGTTCGTAGGCGCTTTTCACGCCGTACTTGCGCAAGATCATCTGAATGGCCTCGGCATGGACCTCCGGGTGCTCGCTGAGCTCCTGTGCCACGCGTTTGTGGTCGATGGAGAGCTTACGCAGGCCGCGGAGCAACGAATGGACGGCCAGCAGGTGGTAGCCGAACGCGATGCCGATATTGCGTTGGACGGTGGAATCCGAGAGGTCGCGCTGCAGGCGGCTGATGGGGAGCTTTTCGGCGAAGTGACTGAAGAGCGCGTTGCTGAGGCCGAAATTGCCCTCCGCGTTCTCAAAATCGATGGGGTTCACCTTGTGCGGCATGGTGGAGGATCCCACCTCCCCGGCCACCACCCTTTGCCGGAAGATCCCGCGTGAGATGTACATCCACACGTCCCGGCTGAGGTTGATGCCGATGGTGTTAATGCGGAAGAGCAGGTGAGAAAGCTCAGCCAGGTCATCATGCGGGTTGATCTGGGTGGAATGCACCAGCGGGAAGCGGAAACCCAAGGACTTCACGAATTTTCGGCCAAAGCCGTTGAAGCCCTCCCAGCGCACGTTGGGGTAGGCGGCCTTGTGCGCCGAGTAGTTGCCCACGGCGCCGCCGAACTTGCCCTTCATGCCCGAGTACTTCATGAAGGCCGTCAGCTGATCGATCTGGTAGGACAGGCGCTCCACGAAGACCATTATTTCCTTGTCGATAGTGGTGGGCGTGGCGGGCTGACCGTGCGTGAGGCTGAGCATGCGGATGCCGTTGCCCGCGCGGGCAGCCTTAAGCAGCTCCTTGATGAGCTCCTTGAGAGCGGGATGGATGACGCCCTTGAGCGCGCGATGGATGAGCAGGCCGTAGGCCAGGTTATTGGTATCTTCGCTGGTGAGGGCAAAGTGGATGAACGAGAGCTTGTCGCCAAGGCCCCGGATGCGGCCGATCTTCTGCTGCAGGTAGTACTCCACGGCCTTCACGTCGTGCCGGGTGGTGGCCTCGATCTTCTTGATGGCCTCGGCTTCGCGCGCGTCGAACTGGACGATGATGGCCCAAAGGTCCTTCACCTGCCGGGCATTGAGCGGCGGCAGCTCCTTGATGCCCTTCTCCTGGGAGAGCGCGATGAAGTAGCGCACTTCCACTTCCACCCGGGCACGCATGAGGGCCTCTTCGCTGAAAAACGGCCGTAGCGCATCCACGCTGCCCGCGTACCGACCGTCGAGGGGGCTGAGCGCGGAAAGGGGGCTGATCTCCATTGGGCCTGAGTATACAGCCCGGGAGCGTCATCGCGAAGCGCTTACGCGGGGCTTACTCGCCCTCAGCCTCGGGGTTCATGCCGGCGTCCTCCTTCTTCTCCTTCTCGATGGCTTTGCCTTTCTTGCCGTCGAAGACCTCCAGGAACTCCTCCACGCTCATGGTTTCCTTCTGCTGGAGGATTTTGGCCAGCTCGTCGAGCTTCTTGCGATGCGTCTTGAGGAAGCCCATGGCTTTGGCGTACTGCTCTTCGATGGTGTTCCGCACGAAGGCGTCGATCTGCTTGGCCACCTCCTCGGAGAAGTTGCGTGACGATCCGGGATCCACGCCGGTGTACCCGGACCCCTCGCGCTCTCCGTAGGTAACCAAGCCCAGGGCGCCGCTGCCCATGCCGAAGCGCATGGCCATGTTGCGGGCGATCTGCGTGGCGCGCTCCAGGTCGTTGCTGGCGCCCGTGGTGATCTCTTTGAAGATCAGTTCCTCCGCGGCGCGGCCTCCGAGCAATCCGCAGATCTCATCCAAGAACTTGCTCTTGCTTGTGGTGTACTGGTCCTCCTGGGGAAGGAACCACGTGACGCCCAAGGCGGAGCCGCGGGATACGATGGAGATCTTGTGCAGCGGATCGCTGTGGGGGGACAGATGCCCCACGATGGCATGGCCCAGCTCGTGGTAGGCGGTGATGTCCTTTTCGTGCTGCGTGAGCTTGCGGGAGCGCTTTTCGCTGCCAATGGTGACCTTCTCCACGGCGTCGATGAGATCCTGCTGGTTCACGCCGGGATGCTTGCGCTTGGCGGCGAAGATGGCGGCCTCGTTCATGATGTTCTCTAGGTCCGCGCCGGTCATGCCCACGGTCTGCTTGGCCACGTCCGAAAGCTTCACGTTCTTCACCATTTTCTTGTTCTTGGCGTGGACTTCCAATATCTGCTCGCGGGCGGCCAGATCGGGCTTGTCGATGAAGATGCGGCGGTCGAAGCGGCCGGGGCGCAGCAACGCCACGTCCAGCACGTCGGGGCGGTTGGTGGCCGCCATCACGATGACGTTGGTCCCCTGCTCGAAGCCGTCCATTTCCGTGAGGATTTGGTTGAGGGTCTGCTCGCGCTCGTCGTGGCCGCCGCCGAAGCCCGCGCCTCCGCGCTGGCGGCCCACGGCGTCGATTTCATCGATGAAGATGATGCATGGCGCGTTGCGCTTGGCCTTGGTGAACAGGTCGCGTACGCGGCTGGCGCCCACGCCCACGAACATCTCCACGAATTCCGAACCGGCAATGGAGAAGAACGGCACGCCTGCCTCGCCGGCGACCGCGCGGGCCAAGAGCGTCTTGCCCGTTCCCGGCGAACCCACCAGCAGCACGCCCTTGGGAATCTTGGCGCCGATGGAGGTGTACTTCTTGGGGTTCTTGAGGAAATCCACCACCTCCACCAGGTCCTCCTTGGCTTCCTCGGCGCCGGCTACGTCCGCGAAACGCGTCTTCACCTGCTTGGCGTCCGCGATGCGGGCGCGCGATTTTCCAAAGGAGAGCGCCGTGGACTGGCTGCGGGCGATGCCGCGGAACAGCCAGATGATGCCCACGATGATGAGCATGTAGAACAGCAGCTCCGGCAGGACGGCGTAGAGCATGTTGGTGGTCTCGCGGTTCTCCACCTCCACCACGGTGTCGTTCTTAGGATCGTTCCAACCCAGCTGGCTGACGGTGTCCTGACTCTCCTTGTAGGACTGGAGGATGTCGCCCTTCTTGGCGTCGTGGGCCGGGTCATCCTTGCGCAGTGTGGCATAGACCTTGTTGTCGCGGATGAGGATCTTGTCGAACTCATGATTGGCGTATCCGTTAGTGATCTCGCTCAAGGCAACCTCGGGCGCCGCGGCATACTTCTGCTCTTCTGCCTGCTGCGGCTGGAAGAGGAACTTAAACGACAGCAGCAAGAGCACGCCCACGAGGAGAAGGCTTAGGAGCCACTGCTGGCGGCTGCGCTTGGGCGGGCGATACGGAGGAGGCACGACGCAAGACTACCAGCCTCTTTCGGCCGGAGGAAGGACGACGCGCGGGATCGTCGATTTTTTTACGACCGCTTGCGCGACGCCCTCCAGAGCACAACGGCGGCGGCTGCCAGAGCCGCGAAGAGCAATACCTCGCCGGGGCCGGTCTTGCCGGCGGCGGGCTTGCCGACCGCTGCTTCATGGGCCTTCGTGGCATCAGCGTTCAGCGCGTCACTGAGGTCCTGTGGCGAGGGCTGGATGGACAGTTCCGTGCTTCTGTCACTGGGAAGAATGAGACAACTGCCCTGGTAACACACGCCGCCTGCACACTCGTCGTTGCGGTGGCAGATATCGCAGCGACCGTTCTTGCACAGTCCCGAGCCGCAGGAGTAATCAGTCGTGCATTCGCGGCCGTATCCCAGTCGGCAGTAGTCCGTGCATCCGTCCGCGTTGCTCAGGTTGCCGTCGTCGCAGAATTCGTCGCTGTCTTTGGCACCGTTCCCGCAGAGCGCCAGGCATTTGCCATCCAGACACACATTACTGCCGCATTGGCTGTTCTGCGTGCAGGAGCCACATACGCCGTTCTGGCAGAGTCCGCTTTCGCATTGGTCAGAATCGCCGCAGGGATTGTCCGGGCCTAGTTTGCACCGGTTGCTGCAGGCGTCGCCGTCAACGGTATTGCCGTCGTCGCACTCTTCTCCCAGAGTACGGATCCCGTTGCCGCAGGTGGGAGGAATGGGCTCGAGCGTACATTTGGACGAGCATCCATCACCCCCGCGGACGTTCCCGTCGTCACATTCCTCGCCAGCCGTGACGACCCCGTCGCCGCAGCTTTCGTACGGGGAGACCTGTGCGCACTGGGCGGTGCAGTTGACGCCGGGTTTGCCGTTCAACGCTCCGGCATCGCAGAACTCGCCGTATTCCAGTTTGCCATTGCCGCAGACCGGGGCACCCGTGCCTTCCAATCGGCAAGTCGCGCTGCATCCGTCACCGTTAATGAGGTTTCCGTCGTCACATTCCTCGCCGTGGGTAATGATGTGATCGCCGCAACGTGTCGGAGGGCCGGGTTCAAGCTTGCATACGGAGGAACAGCCGTCGTTATTTTTGGTATTCCCATCCTCGCACTCCTCGCCGGCGCTTTCAGAGAGAATGTTGTCTCCACAGCGAGGCGTGAATGGCTCCAGTACGCAGAAAGCCGAGCAACCGTCGTTGTTGCGGTTGTTCCCGTCATCGCATTGCTCCTCGGCGTTCTTCACGCCGTCTCCGCATTGATCCGGGACGCAGACACCTCCGGAACATTTGCCGCTGACGCAATCGGTGTCTTTGCTGCACGTGGGCAGCGTGCAGTTGTTGCGGCAGGCATCCGTGTTATTGGTGTTGCCGTCGTCACACTGCTCGTTGGCATCTTTGTGACCGTCGCCGCAGGAAGGGCGCGTAATGGTGGTGCAGGTGGACGAGCACGTGTCGCCCGTCTTGCCGTTGTTACTGCCGTGGTCGCATTGTTCGCCGAGCGAGACCTGCAGGACGCCATTCCCGCACTGACTGGCCACGGTCTTGCAGGAGTCGGAACAGGTATCGCCCAGGTCGCCGTTCTTAGCGCCATGGTCGCACTGCTCGTCGTCGGCGGTACCCGGCCTGCCGTCCACGCCCGTTGCCTGCACAACACCGTCCCCGCACTGCGGATTGGGACAGTTGTGATTGGCGGGGCAGAGCTGGCCATCGGGACAAATGCTCCCGGGGCTGCAATCCTTTTGACGGCAGGTAGCGTCGCAGTTCACGTTGGAAGCCCCGTTGCTGGGCCCAAGGTCACATTCTTCCGGGGGTTGGATGATGCTGTCGCCGCAGGTGGGTACCGGGCAGAAGCCGCCGGGCGGACAGAGCTGACCATCGGGGCAGTGCGTGCCGGGCGTGCAGGCAACCAGCTTGCAGGAAGCGTTGCAGTTGGCGGTGGAGGTGCCGTTGCGTGAGCCCAAATCACACTGCTCGGGGGCCTGTACCACGCCGTCACCGCATTGCGGGTTGGGACAGATACCGTTGGCGGGGCAGACCTGCCCGTCGGGACAACTGGTGCCCGGGGTGCAGGTTTTCAGGCGGCAGGCCGAGTCGCAATTGGCATTGGAGGCGCCGTTGCTGGAACCCAGGTCGCACTGTTCGGGAGCTTGGATGACGCCGTCGCCGCAGGCGGGTCCGGGGCAGATGCCGGATGCCGGACAAATCTGGCCGTCGGGGCACGGCGTACCCACCGTGCATGTCTTCCATTTACACTGCGCGTTGCAGTTCACGTTTGCATTGCCGTTGGTTGCACCCAAATCGCACTGTTCGGGCGATTGGATGATGCCGTCCCCGCAGCTGGGGGAGGGGCACTCGCCGTTCGCCGGGCAAATCTGGCCGTCGGGACAGGTTGCCCCGGGGGTGCACGTGGCGTGGCAGGTAGCCGAGCAGGCATCCCCCGGAGTGCCGTTTTTTGCCCCGTCATCGCACTGCTCGCCCGCATCTTTCTTGCCATCGCCGCAGGTGTTGTCGGCGCAATCACCCGTGGGGAGACAGACTTTGGAAGGGCATTCGTCGTTCGTGGTGCAGGTCTTCTTGCAGAGCGTGGAGCAGCTGTCCCCGTTGTCCTGGTTGCCGTCGTCGCACTGCTCGCCGGGATCCACCTTGCCGTTTCCACAGCCGCAGGGAGATTCATGCGTGCAGAAGCGGGAACAGCCGTCGCCATCGGTTTTGTTGCCGTCGTCGCATTGTTCGCCCTGCTGCCAAATGTGATCGCCGCAGACGGCCGTTTTTTCGTTCACGCACGTGGCGGAACACCCGTCACCGCTGTTGGCGTTGCCGTCGTCGCATTGCTCCGTGGGATCCAGGACGCCGTTGCCGCAGTTCGGAATGTAGGTAGCTTCACGCTTGCAGACGGACGAGCATCCGTCGCCGTTCTTGGTATTGGCGTCGTCGCATTCCTCGCCGGGAGTGCGGATGCCGTCGCCGCACGTTACCGCACATCCGTTCTCCAGCTGGCACTGGTCCGAACATCCATCATGGTTGGTGGTATTGCCGTCTTCGCACGTCTCGGGAGGGTTGCTCAGTTCGTTGTCTCCGCAGACCGGCGGCCCGTCATCATCACGGAGACACGTGGCGGGGCACTTTCCCTGCTTGCCGTTGTCTGCGCCGTCATCGCAGTCTTCGTTGGCATCCACGTGGCCGTTGCCGCACTTGGGCGGAATTTGGCACTTGATATGGATGTTGTCCGGTGCCGGACGATCGTAGGCGGCCAGCACGTCGGGATCCACGGGGCAGATGATGCAGTTGTCTTCGCCGTAATCCTGGCAGAGATCGATGCCGCACTGCGTCCCGAAACCGTTGCTGTAGAGGATGTAGCGGAAGTCCTGCCGGGTCACGATGCCGTCGCCGCAGGAAGGCTGATAGGTCTTGGGGAGGGTGCAGGTGGAAGAACACGTGTCATCCAGGAGGTTGCCGTCGTCGCATTCCTCGCCCTTCTCCAGCATGCCGTTGCCGCAGACGGGATTCGTGGAGGGGCATTTGCCATTGGGATCGCATTTCTTGCCGTTGGGGCAGATCTGCCCGGAGCTGCAGGTCTTCGATTTGCACTGCGTGCTGCAATTGGATTTCGCGGTGCCATTGACCGCTTTGCCGTCGTCGCATTCCTCCGTACCGCCTACCTTGCCGTCGCCGCAGGTATTGGCCACCCAATGACACGTGGAGGTACAGGTATCCCCCTGGGCTCCATTTTTTCCCGCGCCGTGGTCGCAATCCTCAATGTCCCGGCAAACCGAGGCGCATTCATACGGAGGCTCGGCGTGGCCGTCGTACGCGTACTTCACGACGATGGGCGACCCCCGACAGTAGGGGAAGTTGGTGATCAACGTGGAGGACACCGACGACGATGAAGATGCCGGTGCGGAGGAGACGGAGGATGTGGACGAATGGCTACTGGGTGCCGCAGAGGAGGATGAAGCAACCGGGTGCACGCTGTTCTTGAACGTCACGTGCTCGCAGGTCCGGGGCGGGCCCAAATCGCTGATGCCGTCGGCATGCACCGTGACGCTGTTGCTGGCCGGGAAGAACCGGTCATAGCCCGGAGTAAGCACTTCCGTCACGGTGTAATCCCCTATGGGCAGGTTGCGGAAAACCACCTGGGGATCCTGCGTGCCCGTGGGCGTGGTGAGCGTCGCGCCATTGCTGAGGCGGAAGGTGAAAGGCGCCGTGGCATTGATGCGCGTGGTTCGATCCGCGGCGTACACCTCCTTGAAGACCTCTACGCATCCCGGACCGCCGGGAGGAACGCCGGGGCCCGTGGGACAGAAGGGACGGTCCTGCTGCTTGCGGTCGCCGAGCAGGCGGCTCATGTAGTTCTCACCCGTGGAGAACGTCTTGATGAGGTGCCCGTAGAACTGATCCAGCTGGTAGGCGCACGTGGGTAAGTCCACGCTCATGGTGACGCTCTGCCCGGGTCCGATGGTCCTGCTGTCGGAATCAAAGAGGGTCTGATCATCAATCCGGTTCAACGCGTACATCTTGTACGACGCGATGCCTATCTGGTACGAACACTTGGTGGAGCGGTTGTGGACGGTGCCGTTGTTCGTTCCCAGGGAGCCCGTAAGATCTTTCTCCGGATCGCATCCGGCGACCTGCTCTTTTTTGAGACCCACGTGCTGAGAGGCGCAGGGCGTTCCGGAAGGCACTTGGATGGACGTCCCGCCCAAGCTGTTGCTGGTCATGATGTAGTTATTGGCGCGGAAGCTCATGTGGTGCGCGCCGGGCGTCACCCCGGAAATACGCCCCTTTCCGGTCTTATCCGTGGTCGTCCGGGGCAGGTGCGCCCAGTCGGCGCCCCAGGCCGGGTCCATGACGAACTCCACGGGATCCATGGGGCTGATGGGATTGTTGTTCTGATCCACCTCGGTCACCGACACGTCCACGCATCCCGTGCCGCCGGTTGAACCGAGAAACCGACCTCCGCTGAGATACTGGGCTCCAAAGACGATGGCAACGAGCTCCACTCCCACCACCACCGGCAACAACGTGCGACGCAGGGAACTGGGGAGAGGCATCCGGGTCAGCCTACCAGGCAACCGTGCCCGTTGTCATGGCCAGATTGCGCGCCCTTCGCTGCTCAGAGCCCGCGGATTTATTTCCGGGAACGGCGCCTGCGGACCCAGGCAACTCCCGCCGCGGCGCCCGCGGCGAGGACGGCTACCGTGGCCGGCCCGCTGCTGTTGAGGTTGGGGGGCGTGCCCGTCACGTCGCCCGTCGCGGGGTTGGTCCCCGGACCGCCGGTATTATTGCCATTGCCGCCCACCGGACAGTATCCGCTTGCGGGACAGGTGGAGCCGTCCGCGCAGGTGGATCCCGGGGTGCAGGGAGTCCCGAGTGGGCCTCCGCCGGGGCCGCTGCGGCAGAATTGGTCGCAGCTGTCGCCGTTCTGCGTATTGCCGTCATCGCACTGCTCGCCTCCATCCAGCACGCCGTCGCCGCAGCGCGACTGCGAGCAATCGGTTCTGCAGTGATCCGGCAGGATGTCGGAGTTGGCGGCGCCGTCGTCGCACTGCTCGCCCTGCTCGATGATGGTGTCGCCGCAGACCGGCACCACTCCCGCCTCCAGCTGGCAGCGATTATTGCAGCCGTCGCCGGAGGCCGTGTTGCCGTCGTCGCATTGCTCGCCCGGGTCCAGCGTGCGATTGCCGCAGAGCAACAGACATTTGCCGTTCACGCAGCGGTTACTGGCACATTCGCTGTTCACCGTGCACGAGCCGCACACGCCGTCCTTGCATAGGCCGCTGTCGCACTGCTGGTCCTCCGTGCAGCGCGAGCCGTTGCCCAAGCGGCAGGCGTTGCTGCAGGCGTCTCCATCCACGCGATTGCCGTCGTCGCAGGTCTCGCCGGCGTCCACCTTGCCGTTGCCGCACAGATCCACACAGCGGCCGCTCTGGCAGAGGTTACTGGGGCAATCCGCGTTGATCACGCATGAGCGGCAGGTGTTGTTGGTACAGAGGTTGCTGTCGCATTCCACGGGCTCGGTGCAGGACTGGCCGTTGCCCTTGCGGCACAGGTTGGTGCAGGCGTCGTTATTCTCCTGGTTGCCGTCGTCGCAGACCTCGCCCGGGTCCAGCCGCGCGTTGCCGCACAGGTTGAGGCAGCGGCCGGCCTGGCAGATGCCGCTTTGGCACTGGCTGCCCTTGGTGCAGGCGGTGCAGACGCCGTCCTTGCACAGGTCGGTGGCGCACTCCCCGTCTTGCTGGCAGGGGTTGCCGATCCCCAGCTTGCAGGCGTTGCTGCAGGCGTCCTTATCGTTGCTGTTGCCGTCGTCGCACAGTTCACCATTTTGGAGAATGCCGTCGCCGCAGCGGGCAAAGCCCTCCAGCGTGCAACGCCCGGAGCAGCCGTCGTTACTGCGCGTGTTGCCGTCGTCGCACTGCTCTCCGGCATCCAGCTTGCCGTTGCCACAGGCGCCGCCGGGGGAAGACGAGGGGCAGCTGCTGCCCGTGCATTGGCACTGATTCCCGATGCAGGTATCTCCCTTGGGGCACTGGCTGGTGTTGGTACAAACCAGGTGGCACTGCGTGGAGCAGGTATTGCCGGGCCGGCCGTTATTGGCGCCGTGGTCGCAGTCTTCGCCCAAAGAAATCTGCCAGATGCCGTCGCCGCAACCGGGACAGACGCCGTTCTGCGGACAGACGAATCCGTTGGGGCAGGTGGTGCCCGGAACGCAAGCGGCTCGGCTGCTGGAGGACGAGCTTGCGGGACAGATGCCGTTCTGGGGACAGACGGCTCCGTTCGGACAGATGCGGCCGGGGACGCAGGTGACAACCGAGCTGCGGGAGCTGGAAGATCCCGGCGGGCAGATGCCGTTCTGGGGACAGAGCTGCTGGTCCGGACAGCGGGTGCCCGGTACGCAGGTGACAACCGAGCTGCGGGAGCTGGATCGCGATGAACTGGAGCGGGATGAACTGCCGGGAGGACAGATGCCGTTCTGGGGACAGAGCTGCTGGTCCGGACAGCGGGTGCCCGGTACGCAGAGAATCACTGAACTGCGGGAGCTGGAACGGGAGCTAGAGGAGCTGGAGCGCGAACTGGAACGGGAACTGCTCGAGCTTGAGCGGGAACTCGACGAGCTGGAGCGGGAACTGGAGGAACTGGAACGCGCGCTGCTGGAACTAACGGTACGGCAGGTGGTGGTACAGCTGTTGCCGGCAGTTCCGTTGCCGTTCCCGTTGTCGCACTGTTCGCCACTATCGATCACGCCGTTGCCGCACAGGGGCGTCTTGCAGGCGCTCGTGCACGCCGCGGAGGGCGTGTAGACGCACGTATCGCCGGTGACGGTGCAATCCTGAGGTCCAAAGCACAGCCGTTTGACCGTGTGCGGATCATCCTGGCAACGGAACGTCCCGTCTATTTGCACGCAGTTACCGTAGGAGATGTTGCAATCCTGATCACTCCGGCATGTCTGCTCGGGGTGCGCCTTGCACGTCTTGCCGTTGTCGCACATCTCGTCATCGGCGGTGTTGTAGGCGCCATCCCGGCCGCGCTCCTGCACGATGCCGTCTCCGCAGAACTCCCGCTTGCAGGTGTCACTGCAACCGTCGCCCGAGAGCGGGTGCAGGAAGCCGCCCCGGGTGATGCAGTCATTGGCCCCGGGCACGGTGGTGTAGAACGTGGGGGGCTGGCCGGCCACTTCGCACCAGCCGCCGTTGTCGCACTCCTCGTTCAGTTCCACCACGGCGTTGCCGCAGACGTTGGAGACCAAACAGGCCACGGAACTGGAACTCCCCTGTCCTCCGGTGACTTGTCCGGAGAGGAACCCGCTTCCGCGCCGGAGCAATGCCACAGCCACGAACAAAACGAGGATCCCTACAAGGCCGAAGGCGAAGGCGCGGCGCGTCGCAGGCATGTCCGCCAAACTCTACCAGCGCCGTTCAAGGCTTGCCACGTCAACCGACCGGGCTATACGCCGCATTGATTCTGACACTGGGCGCTGCAGTTCTTGTCCTTGGCGCTGTTGTAGATGCACTTGGCGCCGCCCAGGAGACAATCGGCATCCGAGGCGCAGACCAGGTCCGTACGCTTGCTGCAGCGCTGGTTGATGGTGCAGGGGCCCACGTTATGCACGCAGTCGGCGTCCGCTCTGCAGTCGCGGCCGTCGTCATTGCAGACTTTGCCGTTGTCGCAGGCCTCGTCATCCGCCGTGCTGCGCTTGCCGTCGGCGCCTTTCTGCTCCACAACGCCGTCGCCGCAGAATTCTTTCCGGCACTGGTCATCGCATCCATCCTGGCTTATAGGCTTTACCGTGCCGCCGCTGGCCAGACAGTCCGTCACCTGAGAGGGAGTAGTCACAAAGGAGAACTGGTCCGCGCCAGGCCCCTGGCAGAGGCTGCCGGCGTCGCATTGCTCGCCTGCGTCCACGCGCAGATCACCGCAGAAGGGCGCGCGGGACGTAGAGGAGTTGGACTTGGCGCTGGATGATGCGCCGCCGTTGCACTGGCTGCACGTGGTGGAACCTACGGGGCAGAGACACTTGCTGGAGGAGGATCCGCTCTTCACCGAGGAGGCTCCCCCGCCGCTGATGGACGAACTGCTGCGGGAGGAAATGGAAGAAGAGCTGCGAACGCTGGAGCGTGAGGTGGAGCTGCTGCGGGACGACGTGCTGGAGCGCGAGGAGGAGCTGGATGAGCAGCCCGCTTTATTGAGGCAAGCGGAACTGGAACCCGCCGACTGCGCCACGCAGGTGAAACACTGACCTGTGCAGGCGGCGGCCAAATCGGGCTTGGAGGAAACGGACGCCTGCGAAGGAGGAACGAACTTGTAGCAGCGACAGCAGTCTTCGCGGCAGTCGCTGGCGGAGCAGGCGGAGCAATCAAACGCCTCGCCCACGTTGCAGGAGAACGTGGTCATGGTGCACTGCTTGCCCGCGGGAGAATGCGTGGGAGGCGTGGTGTTGCCCGAGAGCACGGGCACCATGGGCGGCGCTTGTGGTCCGCGCTGCAATCCGCTGGGGAGCGTTTGCTGGGGGATGGTGTCCTTGAACGCCGGTCCGTACGTCTTGGATCCGTCGATACAGATGCCACAGGATCCGCACGGCTGCGTGCCGTTGACGGTGAGGTGCGCGCTGCCTCCGCCGCAGGTCATCTGCGCGGGGTCGCCGCAGGAATAGGACGGCGGGCACGTGTTGGGCGTGGCGGCGGTCACCGATCCCAGCAGGTTGGCCTGGCCGAACCCTCCCACGCCGGGCTGGAAGGGCTTGGAGATGGGTTCGGAGATTTCATGTGGCGTGTTGCCGGTCACGGGATCGCGCTGATCGCCGTCGGAATTCACTTTGCCGGTAGTGGCTGGGGCCGATGACGCATTGGGCAGCGTCACGCCCAGGGGGGCCTTAATGCCGTTATTCGTGTTGCAGGCCCAGCAGGATCCGCCGTCGCAAGTAGCCGATGCGTGCGCGACGGCCGTGGTGGAGATGCCGCACCAGGCGGCAGCGCCCTTGGGTACGCAGAGATACGGATTGGGGCAGCCGGCAGCAGCAGCCGTGGGCGCACCGGCCGTGGTGGGAACGCCGCCTGTGGTGGCACTGCCGCCTTTGGGCACCGGCGCTGCCAAGCCGAAGGGACCCAAGCCGCCTTTGCAATCGGCGCATTTCCCCCCGCTGTAGCCGTTGAGCTTACATCCGGCTCCGATGGTCGCCACCTGCGATCCCTGCGGGCAGGTGTATTCGTCCGGACCACGCGCGGCGCCTGGCGTGTAGCAGAATTGGTATTGGCCGCAGACGGCTTGGTTCTTGGAGTAGGCGGCAACCGTGTTCGCGGCATCGGTCTGCTGCTGCTGGAGCGCCTTGTAGGCATCGCTGCCGTAGGGGTACGCCGGTTCGTTCGGCGCCACGATGGAGGTGACGGGCGTGGTATCCGTCTGGGACTTCTGCCCTTCAATCACGCAGGTAATGCAACTACCGGGTAGGCCGCGCCACGTGCACGACTGGCCGGTGGGAATGCCTCCGTAGAGACCGCAGCCGATGGGCACGTCCTGGGAATTATGCGTACCATCCGACACCAGGCAGAACGACGGATAATTGCACGTACCGTACAGATCCAGACCGGAGCGCCCTTTGGTCTGCGCCACGGTGCAGGCGGACGCGTTTTTGGGCACCTGCCCTACAGGGCACACGCCGCCCAAGGGCTGGCACTGATAATTGCTGATGGATGCCGTGCAGGAATTGCCCGCAGGACAGACCACCGTGTTCTTGGATGAGGCGGACGCCCCCTTGGCGGAGGACGTGGGAGTGGCCGGAGCGTTTCCCGCGTTATTGCCCGGATTTGCGGCATTGTTGCCCGCGGGGTTGGCGGCATTGTTGCCGCCGCCGGGATTGCCACCGCCGCCAGGGGGATGACCCCCTCCGCCGGGCGGCTGCCCGCCTCCGCCGGACGTACTGCTGCTGTCATTGGCGCCCTTCTTCACTTTTTGCGCTCCACAGGGGTTGTAGTCTTTGCAGACGCTCTGCGCCTCCGCGGCATCGTTGTCTTTGGCCGTAGTCACGCCGTCTACCGGGACAAAGTGTCCGTAGATCCCGAAGTTCGTCTTGGTGGGATCATCCTTCAGCATCTTTGCCAGAACGTCGGGCCGCATGACGCTAATCCGCTCCATCATCTGGTGGAATTCAAAGAGCGAGACGACCTGGCCGCATTTGGATTTATCCGCATACGTCGGGTCGTTGAGTTTGACCGTATCCGGATACGCAATGCACGCGTATCCCGGCAGGCCTAAGCGCGGATCTGGATCTTGAGCATAGAGATCGCACGCCTCTTTGTCCTGTGCTCCATCCTCGAAAAAGAAACCCTTTTCACAGTCGTTGAATTCCACGAAGTCGCAGGTGGGAGCTGGAGCGGCAGGAGCCGGAGCAGCGGGGGCGGCTTGGCCTACAAGCAGAGAACCGGCCAACTTGGAACCCTGGGCCTTCAGCTTGGCGGCTCCGTCGGCCACGGCCTGCTGGAGCTGCGTCTGCAGCATGATATTGTCTGACTTCACTTTATCGAGCACGCCCATAGCTGCCATGGTCGCATCTCTGCCCTGAGCATCAACTACAGCTTGGGTAGCTTTCGCCTCCCTATCCTGCGTATAGGTATTGAGCGCACCGGCATAATCGATGACGCCATTATCGGATCCTTTAAACGGAGGATAGTAACTGCCAGGATCATCACTCGTGGGTGCGCCACCGGCTTTTGCCGCCTCATTGAACGCGTCCCTCTCCTGCTTATGGATTTTACGCAAGGCATCCAGTTGATCGCCTTTGAGGGTGAGAAGCCCTTCGTCGTACTCTTTCTGCTGGCGGTCGGCCAAGTCTTGCGCGTTTTCCATGCCCGTCGCTGGTGCCGGAGGGAGCCCCAGATCATCTCTGGTCTTCGTTGTTGCCGTCGGCGTAGAGGGTGTCGTTGCATCGCCAGAGCTGTCCGAGTCCCCGGAGGCCGGTGTCCCATCGGAATTAGTGGCCGGAGCGGGTGGAATTTCCTTGCCGGTCGTCGGATCGTATTTTTTGGCTCCGGCATTGGGCTTGGCACAGTAGCCCAGCCGCTTGCACGCCACGAACGAACAGTAATCCGCCGTGCCCTTCACGAAGGCCTTCTTGGGATCGTTCCCCGGACACGTGGTCACCTGGGCATTGGGGTCGCAGGTTTTCCCTTTGCCGGGCGTGTCCTTATCCGTACAACAGAACGCGGCCTCTTTATGCCCAGCCGTTAAGGCTGCCGTGGGCGCCTGTATTCCCCGCCGCGCGGAGAACCACACCAAAACGACGAGCACCAGGAACAGTGCCGCCGGAACCAGCCAGCGAGGAAACCGCGCAGCCGCCATTACGGATTGCGGTGGAGAATAGTGCAGGCCTTCGTGCAACCCTCTTGGGTCTTGGAGAAGACCATCCCCGTCTTCTTTTCCAGACAATCACGCGGATTGGGGCTCTGGGTGCAGGTAGTGCCCTGCGGCAAGCAGCACCAACCGGAGAGCGTGCTGATGGTACTTACCTGCGCCACCTCGGGTGCGTGCGGGGGCGGCGGGGTGCGTCCCGGGGCGGCTGCGCCCACGGACCAATACCCCAATCCCAATCCGAGGAGGATGAGGACAACGGCCAGGATGGTGGCGGAGCGGGAGGTGGACATGCAGAAGTGGGGGTATTACTGGGCCGCTACGAAGGCGTTGCAAAAATCATCGCTGCCGAACATATCACCGTTGGCGTTGTAGCAATCGGTCACGGTCATGCGGGTGCAAGGCCCGCCGTTCACGCTGCAGATGGACATGACGTGCAATCGCTCGTTGCACGTTTCACTGCACGCTTGGCGACCGGGCTCTCCGGTTTTGCCGCCTGCAAGGGGACCCCCGCAGAAGACGCCTGCTTGGTCCTTATCCGTTGCGTCTCCATAGCTGCAGACGTCCGCGGGTCCTGCAACGCTGCCTGGGAGACTATTGGCAATGAGCGTGGGGCAGACGTAGTCCACGCAGGCGCTGGAACTGGAACTGCTAACGGAACTATGGGAGGTGCTGCTGCTGGAAGCGGTCGGACTCCTGCTGCTGGAGTCTTCCCCGGTGTTGCAAGTATTGGGGCATTCATTCGGATCTTTGGTCACCTGGCATCCTGCACCCTCCCCGCAGTGGGCTTCTGCCTCTTCGGGCGTTGCGTAACACTCATCCGTCGGCTGCGTATTGTCTTGGCACGAATTGTTGATGGCAACGTCATCATCAGGCGACGTGCATACGTACCAGCAACCCGAGCTGGAACTGGAAGAGGAGCTGTAACTGTAGGAACTGTAGGAAGAGGATGACGGGTGATTGGTAGGCTCGCTGGATCCGTTCGATCCGCCGGGCGAGGAGCCCCCGGGACTTGAGCCTCCGGGCGAGGAACCGCCGGGGGAAGATCCACCGGGCGAAGAGCCTCCAGGAGAAGACCCGCCGGGCATGGATGCGCCAGCGGAGGACGGCTCCGACGATGTTCCCGTAGACGACGTCCCCGAGGGGGAAGAGGACGTATCGATAGGCGCCTGGCCTTGGCAAAGGTCATTGCATACGGATTTGTCCGCGGCATATCCACCTTTATTGGTGGGCAACCCGCGCCGGATCTCTCGGCAATGCTCAATGGTATCCGGCGCGCCGTCGCACTCATTGCCTGGGGAAGAGCAGCAGTAGATGAGTCCGCTAGGCGCGACTTCCGCGTTGAACCGCAGATTGTACCGGTTAGCCAACGTTCCCAAAAATACCGCAATGCCAGCGAGCAGCAGAACGCTCAGCGCGATGAATGACGAACGCGGGACACGGGCCATCAGACGGGGGGGAGGCAAACGGCGTTACAGAGCGCTTCGGTTTGATCGAACAATTGGCCGCCAGCGGTTTTGCAGGAGGTGATGTCCGCCTGCCAGGAACACGCGGTGCCCGTGGTGATGCAGCACCAACCCGCCGGACTATTGTAGGTGGGCCGCAGTGCCAATCGGATGCCGACGCCGGCGACCACCGCGAGGAGGAACACGAGGGTGAGGACCACGGGGCGTGCGCGCATATGGAGGAACGGTAGCAGCGGAGGGGAAGATTGTCAGCAGGAATCCTCAGTGCGACTTGAGGTATTTCTGGTGAACGACGGCGCAATCATTGTTCGCATTCGCATACGGTGAATTCGCCTTGAGGTTGCAGAAGAAGACCGCATCCTCTTTCGTGCACAAATGCGTGGAGGTTTCCAATCGCCAGGTTCCGGTAGCCGGATTGCAGCAGATGTCGGTACAGACATCCGCGGCCCGTGACGAACTACTCACGGTACGTACCGGTGACGAGGAAGAGGAAGAAGAGGAACGGGACGACGGAACGGGCGGCAGGGTGACCGGCACGATGGGCGAACAGGCGCACGAGCGGCACGTCTGACCGGTCAGGCTGTTGGTGGTGGTGCAGACGTGGTTCTTGCAGACGCTGTAGAGCGTGCACTCCACGTAGGCGCTCTCCCCCGCCGCCGGGATGGGGATGTTTCGCAGCGATCCGCACTCGGTGTAGCCGCAATCAAAATCCGTGTTGCAGGACTTCCCTTGGCGGCAGGTTGCGTAGGTGAAGGGGTCTTGTCCGTCCTTCAGTCCATTGCCCGGGAGGCAGTCGGTGCCTCCGCACGGGAAGGAGGAAGAGGAGCTGGATCGGGAGGAGGCGCTGGAGCGCTGTCCGGTGTTCGAGCATGAAATGGTTTCCGCTTGGCGCGTGATACCGAACTGCCACAGCAGGAGATCATCCACGCGGCACGTCTTGCAGTCGTCCTCGCCGTCATGACACGAAAAGCCGGGTTGCCGCTGTCCCGCAACGCACGGAGAGCCCCAACCGTTTGCATAGAGGACGAAGGCATCCTGGTACGAGGTATCGCCGTTCCTGCAGTACAGGTAACACTCAAAGGGAGGTTGCTGCTGACCGGTGTAGTTGTAGGGAGCAAAAATCGGCGTGCCGGTGCACGCGCCCTGCGAGGTCACGTTGATGGCCTGTGCGGGTTCATCCTGCAGCAGGAACGCGGGCCCGATGAAGGCGACCACGCCAAGAAGAATCAATCCGGGAACAGCCAGACGCAGTTTAGGCGATCGCACGGACGTCACTGTAGCAGCGGCGGCCCGGACGGACCATGCGGGAAGCGAGCATTGAATCGCCAGGCGGAGACGGTACACTCGGCCCATGCGCACCTCCACGGACACGCGGCCGCGGCTGTTCACGGGATTCACCTGGCTGTGCCTGGGATTCGTGTTGGTGCTGTCATACCTCACGTACTTCCACGGGTACTCGCAGCCAGCACGCGTGTTCTGGGATGAGAACTACCATATCGCCAGCGCGCAGAAGTATCTGAACGGCGTGTACTTCATGGAGCAGCATCCGCCCTTGGGCAAGCTGCTGGCGGCCGCCGGCGAAAAGCTGCTGCACCCCAACGCGCGCACCGACCAGTTCATCGGCACGGACTACGCCACCAACTTCCCCAACGATTTCTCCTTCGCGGGATACCGCTTCTTCTCGGCGCTGCTGGGATGGCTCTCGGCCCCGCTGCTCTTTCTGATCTTCCTCATCCTCACCAAACGTCCGCTCGCCGCATCGCTCCTCTCCTTCCTCTACGTCTTCGATAACGCGCTCATCGTGCACCTGCGCGGCGCCATGCTGGAGGGGCCGCTGATGTTCTTCAGCGTGCTCACTATCCTGGGGTTCTTCCTGGTGCTGGAGTGGCGCGACCAGCCCAAGCGCTTCCTGTGGGCCAGCCTCCTCTTTGGCGCCAGTTTCGGCGCGGTGGCCACCACCAAGGTACTGGGTTTGGCGCTCATCCTGCTAGTGCCGGCCGCGCTCATTGCCCTGCGTCCCAACTGGACGCGCATCTGGCAGTGCACGTCGCTCTTCATCGGGAGCTTCCTGGTGATCTACGTAGCCGTGTGGCAGATCCACTTCGCGCTGGGATCCCGCATAGTTCCAACGCTTCCGGACGCGGGCTGGTACCAGGCATCGCCGGGCTATCGGCAGATCCTGCAGACGCACCGCAACGGGTCCATCGCGGCGTTCCCCATCGAACTGCTGGATTCCTGGAAGTTCGTGGGCCACTACAACGCCGGTGCGCCGCGGCTGGACCTCTGCAAGGCGGATGAGAACGGCAGTCCCCCGTTCCTGTGGCCGCTGGGCGCCCGCACCATTAACTACCGCTGGGAAACGCCTGATGGCAAGCAGTACCGGTATCTGTACCTGCAGAGCAACCCGGTGGTCTGGCTGTCCGTGCTGGGCGCCGTCCTGCTGTCCGCCGCGCTGCTGATCTCCTCCTTGCTGCTGCCGGATGCGCGCCCGCTGAAGCACGGCTACCTGCTGCTGGTGTTCACGGGAATCTACGTCTCCTACATGATCGCGGTCACCATGATCACGCGCGTGCTGTACCTGTACCACTACTTCACGCCGCTGCTCCTGGGCTTCATCCTGATCGGCCTCCTCTACATGGAAATCGATCGCTTCTGGCGCTGGCAGCTGACCGAGAGCCGCAAGTCCGTGCTGCTGATGATCTTCGCGGGACTCATCTTCGTGGCGTTCCAGTTCTACAGTCCCCTCACCTACTACGAACCCCTCACCGACGCGCAGTTCAAGCTGCGGTCCGTCCTGCCCGTGTGGGAACTCTCCTGCGTGAACTGCACGCGCGTGAACGCGCTGGCCGTGCCGCGCACAGACGCGCAGTGAACGCTCACGCCGCCCGTTGCTTGCGCTTGGCGTAACGACCGCTGGTCCGGAGGATCCAGAGCTCCTTGAACATGCGGAGGATCACGGAGAGCTTGGCGCCCGTGGGACTGCCCGCGGTACGCGGATAGTGGGGCACGGGAACTTCCTTCCAGGGGATACCCAGCTGGCTGAGGCCGAAGTAGATCTCGCCGTTGACCAGGGCGCCGGTGGCCACCACGGGGCGGATGTCGTTCCAGATGCTGCGGCGGAACGCTTTCATGGCGCAGTTGACGTCGCGCACGCGTGCGCGCAGCACGTAGCGCACCAGCAGGTTGTACATCTTGCTGTTCACCTTGCGGATGAACGGGTCGGCGCGCTTCACGCGGTAGCCGGAGACGAACGCGTACCGCTCGAGGTGCGGGAGCAACCGGGAGAAGTCCTGGGCCTTGAACTGGCCGTCGCTGTCCATGAACCCCACCAGGTCACCTTTGGCCGCGTCGAAACCGGAGCGCACGGCGGCGCCGTAGCCGCGATTGCGCTCATGGCGGACCACCGTGAGCTGCGGCACGTCGGCTTGCAATTCCTCCAGCACGCGCTGTGAGCCGTCGCGGGAGCCGTCATTGACCACCACGATCTCGCCGTTGATCCCCTCCCGGCGCATCCACGCCTGACAATCCAACACCGTATTGGCGATGTTATGCTCCTCGTTGAAACACGGAAGGACGATGGAGAAGGTCATCAAAAGGAGTGGATATTTCTCCTCTAGTATATCAGGAAAATACGGCCGTGGACAGCCGTAAAGCTCACACCGGTACCACGGTCAAAAGCCCCAGGAATACGGCGCAGAGCGCCGCGAGCGCCGCCAACAGGCTGAAGACCGTCATGCGCAGCCAGCGAGGAGCGTCGCGTATCCCGTCCAGGATGAGGCACACCGCCGGTACCAGAGCAAAGAGGGAGTAGCGGAAATCCTGGGAGGACGAATACGGGGCCTTCTGGCGATAGGCCGCATGGCCCGCCAGCAGGATGAGAAAACACACCCACACGGGGAAGCGCTTCCACCAGCGGTTGCGCAGTGCGTACCATAAGCCCCACGCCAGGCACGGAAGCAGGAGAACCGCGCACAGTAACGTCGTCTGCACCAAGAATGCCAGGGGCCCGAAGGAGAATTCCCCCACGAACGCACTGCGCAGGAAGTACTCCCAGAAGTTGTTCCTGCCCGAAGCGTCATCCCAGGGATTGTTATAGGGAATGCGGACGAAACGCACCGGGTTGAACTCCGTCAGGCTCTCTAAGGAGTGATCCACGATCAGTGCGGAGTTGAGGTTGGTAAGGTTCTGCACCAACGAGCTGTTACGCTCCTTGAGGAACCGCAATCCGAAGAACCAGCCGGTCATGAGCGCCAGCAGACAGAGGCCCAACGCCGCGCGCGTGACGATGGTCTTCCAGGGCAGGCGATGTCCCAGCAGGCAGAGGAAGACGACGGGGACGAAGAGCAGCATGCTGGTCTTGGTGAGAATGCCCAGGCCCACCGCCCCAAGCGCCAGATACCAATCGGCGGGAACCTTGGCCTTCCACCACCGCAACAGGAAGACAAAACAGAGGAACATCCACAGCTGCAATAGCACGTCGTTATTGACGCGCGGCGCCATGAAGACCAGCGCCGGGAATACCGCCAGCACTGCCACAAACAGCAGGCGCTCCATGCGCTGCACGCGCTGCGGATAGAGCAGCCAGGCGATCCAGGCGCCCGCCAGCAGCGTGAGGACGGATAACCCCAACGCGATGCCCTGGATATCGTTGATGATGACGGCACGCGTCCATCCCAGGGTGGTTCCCACGCGCTCCCACAGCCCGGTGACGTAGTAGTAGAGAGGCGGATGGTAGAACTCCCAGCCCGCCCTTGCCGCGGGAACGGTGAAATGCGTGGCGACGTAATCGATGTACTCCAAGTGCCCGCCGGCATCGTGCCCGCGGACTTCGTAGGGCGTCACCAGGAAGTAGGTAAACCTCAGGAGTATGCCCAGGGCCAATACTCCGGCAAACGCCCACTGCCAACGCGTGAACCCCCGCAAGGAGCCGGCGATCACCACCGCGGCGATGAACGCCAGGATGAGTGCGGCGGCAAGGAGGCTGTGCAGAGGATCGCCCGATGCCACGGACAGGGAGAGCTGGCCGGTTCCTCCATGATTGAGCACGGTAGCCGTGATGTCGTTGATACCTGGATGCAGGTACGCTCCCAAATTCATCACCCTCCCTTTGGAATAATCGCAGAAGGGCAGACCGGCATCGGCAACCTGCCTTCCGTTGATCGTAAGCTCTTGGAGGCAATCGTCGGGAGTAAGTTGGAACACATTCGGATGGATGACGGACAGCCCCAGGCGGAAGCGCGCCTCCACCGTCTCCTCCTGAGAGCCGCTGTCGAAGGTGAGCGGCATGTCAAAAGACTGCCAGTCGCCGCCGTTGGAACTACGGTATAGCCCCTTGCCGGTAACGGGCTGAAGGAGCTGGCAGGCAATGATGTATCCCAAAAGCGCACAGCCAAAAACCACTGCCGTCAGCCAGATCCCCATGCGTCGTCTTCCGGAGAGAACCATGGACGCACTATAGAGGAAAGGCTTTGGGGCAGAAATCCTCCCCATGCGAACAAGGGCTCGCAGTCCTTCTGGTAGGATCTCCGCCATGCGCGAACCGACCTACCTGGTCACCGGCGGCTCCGGTTTCTTTGGAAGCCTGCTCCTCGCCGATCTGCTTCACAGGGGCATGCGGTGCGTGAACGTGGATCTGGAGCGCAGTGAACTGGAACATCCCCTCCTCACCAACGTCCGGGGAGACATCCGCGACGCCGCCCTGATGGAACGCCTTTTTGCGGAGCACGGATTCACGGCCGTCTTCCACTGCGCTGCGGTGCTCGCGCACGCGGTGAAGGACAAAAATTTCCTGTGGACGTCCAACGTGGACGGCACCCGCACCGTGGCCGATGCCGCCAAACGGCACGGCTTGCAAAAGTTCATCTTCATCTCCAGTAACTGCCTGTGGGGGGAAGACGTGGGCCATCCCATCGCGGAGGACGAGCCCCCGCATCCCGTGGAAATCTACGGCCGCTCCAAGCTGGAGGGCGAGAAAATTCTGCTGCCGTATGCCGATTCCATGGACGTGATCATCTTCCGCTGCTGCACCATCATCGACAGCGGCCGGCTGGGCCTCTTGGCCATCCTCTTCGAGTTCATCGACGAGGGCCGCAAGGTGTGGGTGGTGGGCGGCGGGGACAACGTGTACCAGTTCATCTACGCCGGCGATCTCATCCAAGCCTGCGTGCAAGCGCTGGACTACACAGGCTCCGGCATCTTCCACGTGGGATCGGATGACGTGAAGAGCTTCCGGGAGGTCTACCAGAGCGTCATCCGCAAGGCCAAGACCGGCGCCAGGGTGGCGTCACTCCCGCGGGCCCCCACGTTGGCGGCCATGCGCTTGGCGCACGCGCTGGGCATGTCGCCGCTGGGCCCCTACCAGTACAAGATGATCAGTTCCAATTTCCTCTTCGATACGTCCAAGGCCAAGCGGGAACTACACTGGGCGCCCACGCTCACCAACGAGGAGATGCTCTGGAAGGCCTATGAGTACTACCACACCCACCGCCGGGATATCGAGAACCGCACGGACGTGTCCGCTCACCGGAAGGCGGCTTCCATGGGCGTGATCCGGCTGCTCAAGTGGTTTTCGTAATACCACCCGTAGCACGGCGCTTTACCGCAATGGAAGGAGAACGGTGCGCTTACTTCGTGGATGCCTTCGACGCTGCCGCCGAAGTGTTCTGACCCTGCTGCAGCTGCACCGGCACCACGTCCAGAATCATGTTCTTCTTGGGGCTGTAGAGGATGGCCCGATCCGGGGTGATGATGAGGTTGTCGCCGTTTTCCGCCTTGTTGTAGAAGGGGTTCTGCTTGCGGAGCGCCTCCACGTCCACGATGGTCGCCACCGTGGGCTGAACGCCCGTGGGCAATACGTAGAGCTTGCTGACCTTGTCCAAGACCGCCTTGGCGGCCGCTGCGTTCTGCGCCTGGTTGCCGCCCGTCACCTGCTCCAAGCGAACGGACAGCTGCTTGAGCTGCGCCTCCGCCGCGGACCACTTGATGTAGAGGACGCCCAGAAGCAGCAGCAGGGCAATGATGATCACGCCCGTAAGCATCTTCGCGTTAGATTGGCGGTTGGTTGCGTCCATACAAATGAGGGGGAAAGCCGCAGGGTGTGACGGCCGGAGGCATCCTACGGAACCATGCCCTCGGCTTCAACTCGACAAGGATGCAGGAGCGGCATGAAATAGATTCTCGCTGCACAAGACGTATACTGCTTCGGTGCCTCTCTCTCTGAGTATTGTTCTGCCCGTACACAACGAACGTGAGAACGTGCGCCCCTTGCATGCGGAGCTCACGCGCGTGCTCACCGAGTTGCAACGCGCGTATGAGATTCTCTACGTGGATGACGGCTCCACCGACGGATCGCTGGCGGAATTGGAAGCACTGGCGCGCGAGGATACGCATGTCTGCATACTGGAGCTGCGGCGACGCTACGGCCAGACCGCGGCCATCGCCGCCGGCATGCAGGCGGCTAAGAATGACCTGATCGTCATGTTGGACGCCGACTTGCAGAACGACCCCTCAGACATTCCCCTTCTCCTGCGCACGCTGGAGAACGAGCATCTGGATTTGGTCCACGGTTGGCGCCGCGAACGCCAGGACGCGATGCTCTCCAGGCGTTTTCCCTCCCGCGTAGCCAATTGGATCATCAGCCGGGTGAGCGGATACCCGGTGCGGGACGTGGGGTGCACCCTCAAGATCGTGCGCCGCGAGGTGGTGGAAGACATCCAGATCTACGGAGAGATGCATCGGTTCATTCCCATCCTGGCGTTCTGGCAGGGCGCACGCTGCAAGGAAATTACCGTGTCGCACCGGCCGCGGCTGCACGGGCGATCCAAGTACGGCATCCGCCGCACGTTCGGCGTGGTGATGGATCTGCTGACGGTCTCCTTCATGACGCGCTACCTGCGCAGCCCCATGAAACTCTTCGGCGCGTTCGGGCTGCTGTTCTTCGTGGTGAGCGGGTCGTTCATGGGCAGTGCGTTCTTCTCCAAGGTCCTGTACGGGGAGGACGTGACGGGGAATCCCTTCTTCCAGCTGTCCATTTTTGCCTTCCTCATCGCGCTCCAGTGCATGTTCCTGGGCATCATCGGCGAACTGCTGGCCAAGATTTACTTCGCCGTGGACGGCCGCAAGCGCTTTGCCGTGCGGCGCATCCATCGGAAGACACTGCCCGAGACCGCCCATGCATGAAACTCCGCCGCGACTGCTGATACTTAGCAGCGAGTTCCCGCCCTTGGGAGGAGGCTTGAGCAGCATGTGCGCGACGGTGTGGGAAGACCTGCGGGAACGCGCGGGCATGGCGATGGACCTGATCACCACCGGTACCCAGGACGACGTGCAAACGTTGCCCGACGGATGCCGCATCTTCCGCCTGGGCGTCAAAGGAGAAAGTTCCAGTGCGTTCTCCAAGCGCGAACTTCTGCGCTTCGCCGGTCAGGCCGCGCGCCTGGCGCTCCGATTGACCCGAGAGCGGAGGTACGACGGGTGCCTGGCTTGGTCCACTGTTCCCGCGGGAGCGGTGGCCCTCCTGCTTCGCCGGATGCGCTCGCTGCCTTACGCCGTGGTGCTGTCCGGATCGGACGTCCCGGGGTTCACAAGGCGCTTCCGGCACTTGTATCCCCTGCTTCGTCCACTGCTCACGCGCACCTGGCGCCGTGCGGAAGCAATCGTGGCGGGGAGCGATGCCCTGGCTGCAACGGTCCTGGAGCTTGTTCCCTCAGGGCGGGTGGAGCGTATCCCAAACTGCGTCGATATCCGGCATTTCACGCCTGGAGAGCGGCACGAGGCCGATGTTCCCCGGCTACTCTGCGTATCCCGCCTACTGCCCCACAAGGGGCAGCAACATCTGCTGGAGGCGGCGGCGCTGCTTCAGGCGCAGGGCGTGCGCTTTCACCTCACCCTCATCGGTGACGGCGTCTCCGCGTCCGTTCTCCGGGCGCAGACCCAGCAACTGGGCCTGCGGGACGTCGTTACGTTCGCGGGCATGATCGACCGGCAATACCTGCCTCCGTACTATCAGGCGGCGGACGTCTTCGCGCTGCCGTCGTTCAACGAAGTCATGAGCGTCGCCCTCTTGGAGGCGGCGGCATGCGGTCTTGCCCTTGTAACAACGCAGGCCGGAAACACGGGCGGCATCGTGCAGGAGGGCCGCAACGGGTTCGTCGTGGAGTGGGCGAACCCTGGGCAATTGGCGCAACGGCTGGCTTTGCTTCTCCAGGATGCAGCATTGCGCCGCAGGTTCGGCGATGCGTCGCGCGAGCGGGCTCCGCCTTACGCCCGCGAGGCCGTCACGACCCGGTACGCCGCGCTGGTGCGGGAGCTTTTTGCACTTCGGGCTGCCCAGGCGCGGCATCGCCCAGGGGGTAAAGCGCCGTGAGACATTGCACGTCTCCCAACGGGCCCCGTAGCGTCTGGAGCAGCATCGCTTTGTGCGCCGCGACGTCCGTGAGCAGTCGGAGGCGATCTCCCAGGAAATTATTGAAGCGGTTGAAGACGATCTTCACGTACGGTCCGCTCTTGGGCGCCTTATCCACGATGGGATACGGCGGAGCGTCCGGATTGCCGAAGAGAACGCTCTCGCGAACGCGCTGCACGTGAGCTTGGGCAACGGGGATGAAGTAATAATTCACCACGACGGGGATGGCGAACGCCACTTCATGGGGCAACGCCTCAAAGGCGCGCGCCAGGCAAAGACCTTTGTAATCTCCGGTAAATTGCTCCGCACGCCGGTCAGGAATGAAGGGACTGATGTAGGTGTAGGCATACCGGCCCCATGCCGCGTAGGTGCAGAGGCACAGCACTACCATTACGGCCGCCCCCCATCGCTTCAGCCGATCGTCCAGCGCATCCAAACCCAAACTGCAGAAGAGCACCGTGGGCACATAGAGGAAAAGCTGATGGCGCTCCTCGTCATAGAGCGTGGGTTTAAAGAAAAGAAACGCGGCCCATGCAACCAGCACGAACCCCCACAGCCATCGGCGGAGGGTCAGTTGCAACGTCCATCGCCCAAAACGCAGGGAAGGGCCTGCTCCCGGGAGCGGCGGCACGCCGATGACCATGCAAAGTAGCCCGGCGGCGCAGGCGATCAACGTAAAGGGATGCAGAATAACCGGCAGCCATCCGAAGACGTACCACCATGGCACGTGCTGCGAGGAGTAGGTGATACCGAAAATGCGCGTGATCCCCTGCCATCCGAATTCGCTCTGCGCGAAGAACAGTGAGACCCAATTGCCCAGCATCGCCGAGCGGAACGGCGGGTACAGCGCCGCCAGAACGAGCAGTCCGCTGAGCGGGGGCAACAGCACGGCTGCAACTTTCTCCAGGCGGGAGAGCGGCGACCACAGCACAAAGAACGGAATAATGAGCACGATGACGAAGAAGTGCAGCAGGTCGGGGAAATGCGTCAGGAACGGTACGACACTCACGATTCCCAGCAGGAGAAGCGTGCGGATAGGCAATCGGGAACGCCCCAGTGCTGTCGCACAATCACGCAGAAGGATCCAGAGATAGAGCGTGCACAGGAGGAAGGCGAAGGCATAGTGCGGGTCCTTCACGTTGAAGAGCGCATGTCCTCCCAGACGGATGATGCCCAGGACGCATGCGCATGCCATCCCCGCTGACGTAGGCGCAACGCCTGCCCGGCGCAGCAGAAGGTAGATCAGGTAGAGACTAATGGGGAAAAGCGCCGCGTTGATCGTATGACGGACCCAATACGGGTCGTGGACCCAGCGGAAGAGAAATTCCGTCACGGGGCCCAGAAGGTGCTCCAGGATGACTGACGTGTACGAAGAATTGCCATTGAAGCCGCTGAACCCCCATTGCTTCAGTAGCCACAGGCTGTGCGAATAGCGCGCGGGATCATCCAGTTCTATGAGCCCCCGCGTGCAAAGGAATCCCAGAAGCAGCGAGCCCACGCATACCAGGCCAAAGAGCCGCCAGCTGCCGAGCGGGAATCTCCTGCACCAGGACTCCTGCATTCGGCGGAGGGATCGTACAGCCTGCTGGAGCAGCGCGGACATGGAGTGAGTGTAGCTACGCCACGGCGATTGCGGGAAGCGCGGGCGGTCCTCCATACTCGCGGCATGGCTCATTCCCCGTGGCGGCCTCTCCTCTGCGCATCCGTCATCATCGGACTGTTCTTCCTGGGACTGCTCCTCCGGCAGGATGCCTTCCTAAAGGTTGGCGGGCGATATTACTGGAGCGGGCAGCAGCATCCGCTGACCTTCAGTGGAAGTCTCCAACGCTCGGGGCAAAAACCCCTCCTGCTTCACGTCATAGGAACCGTGGCAACTGGCCCCGTGCCGGTCATCCTGTGGCAGGTGGAGGCGGATGATTGCGCGGACTTCTTCGCGGTGAACGGGCATGCGCTCAAGCCGTTCTGCGGAAAGACCATACTGCGGCTGGGCACATATCTACACCGGGGAACGAACGTATTTTCCGCAACCATTCGGGATAAAGGCGGCATTACGGGTTTGACTATCAAGCCGTACAAGTACGACCTTTGGCGGGCGTTGCCCGGCCTGGTTGCCATTCTGGGCGTGCTCATCTTGGGGCTCTGGCGATTCGTATGAAGAGGCTGTTCATTGAACAGTTGGTTCTGATAGGCTCGGGCCATGATTGACTCCAACGCACTCACTCCCTTTCTGCATACCACCCTCGGCGAGACGTCCTTCGATTTCCTGGGCGAGCGGTACAAAGGCAAAGTCCGCGACGTCTACATGCCCGATGACGCCCGGCGCATTCTCATAGCCACCGACCGTCAGTCGGCCTTTGACATCGCCTGGTGTGAAATTCCCCTCAAGGGCCAGGTCTTGAACCAGATTAGTGCTTGGTGGTTTGACCGCATCCGCGACGTGATGCCGGTGCACATGATCTCCGTCCCCGACCCCAACGTGGCCGTGGTGCAGAACCTGCGCATGTTCAAAGTGGAAATCATCGTTCGCGCCTACCTCACGGGTTCCACGGAAACGTCCGCTTGGGTGAACTACAAGAACGGCGTGCGGAACTTCTGCGGCAACGTGCTGCCGGAGGGCATGGTGAAGAACCAGAAGTTCGACGAACCCATCATCACACCCACCACCAAGGGGGAGATTGACGAACTCATCGACGCCAAAGGCATCATCGAGCGCAAGCTCACCACGCCCGAGCAATGGCTGGAGATAGAGCAGAAGGCGCTCGCGGTCTTCCGCCGGGGCCAGCAGATCGCCGCGGAGCGCGGATTGATCCTGGTGGACACCAAGTACGAGATGGGCATCAACAACGAAGGCGAGATCGTCATCGCGGACGAGGTGCACACGCCGGATTCCTCGCGCTACTGGGTAGCCAAGTCCTACGAGGAGCGCTTTGCCAACAAGCAGGAGCCCGAGAGCTTGGACAAGGAGTTCTTCCGTCTCTGGCTGAAGGAACAGGGTTTTGATCCCGCCCGCCCGAACGAGACCCGCCCGGAGGTGACCGACGAGGCGCGCATCGCCCTGGCCCAGAAGTACATCGGCCTCTACGAGAAGATGACCGGCGAGATCTTCCAGGTCCCCACGGACCCGGACGTCCCCGGACGCATCGAGAAGAACCTGCGCGCACTCAAGGCCTGACGGCGCCTGATCCGATGGCAAGCTTCCACCCCTGGCCGATGCCGTGGCTGCGCACGTACCCGGCCGGCTCCTCCAACCCGTACAGGGCGGGAAGCGAAGATTCGTAGGTAGGACAGGGATCCGACGTGCAGGGCTCCATACTGGCGTAGGAGACGAAGCTGCCGTCCGCCGCAAAGAACAGGACATCCAGCGGCACCAGCGTGTCCTTCATCCAAAAGGTGAGCACCTGCGGCTGCGTGAACGTGAAGAGCATGCCGTGCTCCACCGCCGTGCGGCCCATGAGCCCCTGCCGCTGCTGCTCGGGGGTGGATGCCACTTCCACGGTATCCTGCAGGACGGTTCCGGAGGGAGACGTCAGACTCACGTTCGCCGCGGGAAACGCGGGAGCGGAAGCGCAGCCAGTAAGGCACAGCAGGAGGGCCGATGCGAGAATTAGGGTTTTGGGATTCATGCGCCCCGGAGGGAAGCGGCGGCGGCTGCCCGGTCCTTGGCCTTGAACAGAAAGCTCGCGGACACCAGGTTGTCCGCACCGGCCTTGCGGCAGAGCGGTGCGGTCTTGGCGTCGATACCGCCGTCCATCTGGATCATGAGCTTGGGATAGCGATCGCGAAGCGCCCGGACTTTCTCCAGGACGTGCTCGATGAAGCTCTGCCCGCTGAAGCCCGGGACCACCGACATCACCAGCACCATGTCCACGGATTCCACCACGTCATCGATCTCCTCAATGGCCGTGTCCGGATTGAGGGCAATGCCCGCCGTGGCGCCCCCCGCCTTGATGCCCGCAATGAGCGCTTTGCGCGCGGCGGGGTCGGTCACCGCCTCGGAATGGAACGTGATGTGTTTGGCGCCGGCCTCCAGGAATTCCTGCACGCGGTCGGCGGGATTGCTCACCATCAGGTGGATGTCCAGGGGCAGCGAGGTCTTAATACAGCGCAGCACGGGCGCGCCGAAGGTGAGGTTTTTGACGAAGTGCCCGTCCATCACGTCCACCTGGATCCAGTCGGCAATGCCCTTAAGGCTGTCCACTTCCTCCTGCAGCCGGCCGAGGTCGGCGGAGAGGATGGACGCGGTAATGAGCATGGGGCGTGGCATGGCTCAGAGCTGGGGTTCGAGGTCTTGGATGCGGCGCACGTGCCGGCCGCCCTCGAAGTCGGTGGTTAGGAAAATGTCCACGTACCGCAGCGCGTCCTGTTCCTTGGTGAGCCGCGCGCCCAGACTGAGGACGTTGGCGTCATTGTGCTGGCGGGCCAGCGTAGCCGTCTCCGGGCTGTAGACCAGCGCGGCGCGGATGCCGCGGACCTTGTTGGCGGCCATGGCCTCGCCGTTGCCGCTGCCGCCGAAGACGATGCCCGGTATCCCCTGCTCCAGCACCACCGCGCAGGCCTTGCGGATGAATACCGGGTAATCCACGGGCTCCGTGGAGAACGTACCCTCATCCAGGACGTCGATACCCTTGGCGATCAGGTGCGCTTTGACGGCTTCCTTCAAGGGGAAACCGGCGTGATCGCTGCCGAGGACGACGCGGGCGGGCAGGTCCATGGCAGCAGCGTAGCAAAGGTAACGGAAAACCGGCAGGCCCTTGGGGGGCCTGCCGGAGTTCCTTGGCGCGTAGGGTCAGGGGGAGGTGCAGTCAGCCTTCCGTCGCAAGCAGGATGCTGGCCCAGTAGTCCGAGATCGCCGCCTGATCCCCGGCGCCCTGCATCTGCGTCAGTCGCCCGCGGTCGATGCGTGCGCAGACCCGTTCCGACCGGCGGAAGTTCCGGACGCTGCGCTCGATGGACGCCGTCTGCTGGTCAGCGGTGTCCGTGGCCAGCGGCTGGACGTCGAAGGCGACGACGTCCTGGTAGCCGACATCCTGCAACGTCATGACCGTCTCCACGGCCACCGTCGGCTCCACGTCCCCGAACGCGCGGTCCTCGTCGAACTTGGGGTTCAGCGAGCCGCCGTTCAGGTGGACGTAGTACAGTTTCCGGGCCGCGGCCGCGAGGCCGAGTTCCATGGCGTAACGCTTGCCGCCCATTTGGGAGTGACACGTCTCCGGGTTGACCCCGATGAACACGCGCACTTCCTCGGGCACCATGGCAATCAGCGCCAAGGCCTCGCCCACATCCGACGGCACGCCCCATCCGCGCGGTTCGTTGAACTTCGGTTCCACGCAGATGGGGATGGACTGGTCGCCGTACTTGCTGACCATCCAGCCCGCGGCTTCCGCCAGGCCGTCGGCGGTGCGAAGGTACAACTGTTCGTAGTTTGCACCTGCTGGAACGTCCAGCCCATTACTGCCGTTCCAGTAGACATAGCGTTGGGCCTGGAACGTCTCGATGCCCGCCGCGATGTACTCGCACGTGCGGCGCAGCGCCTCCTTGCGGCTGGCCGGGTTGGGGTTCCCAAAGTTCCCGTTGGCGAATTCCGGCCCCCGCTTGAACAGGTTGGCCGTGACCATGGACACCAGCAGACCCGCGTTGCGGACGGCGCGCATGATGCGCTCCGCGTCGCTCGGCTCGGCCTCGGTGTCATGGAACTCGACGTAGTTGAGTCCGGCCTTCTTGTAGGCGACCAGCGCGGCTTCCAGCTCCAGCTGGGGCCGCATGACGGGCAGAAACCTCCCGCCTCCGGGACCATTGTTCCAAATGCCCGCGCTGAACGCGGTTCCGAGCCCAAACGTGGGCGGCTCGTAAGCCCAAGTGTTGCCCTTCTTCTTGAATGGCATCTGACGACGCTCCTTACAGTGAGTGAGTTGACACAATCGACCGGTGTCGGCGTGCAAACCTCCTTTCTTCATACCATGGACCGGAGCCTGGCGGCTCCTACAAGTCCGTGCGACGACACCGCAGTGCGCACGTGATGCGCATGGCGGTACCGCCGCGGGTACGATGTGACCCTACGGTGCTAAGGAACAGCCCGGATCGCAAAATCCGGCCAAGGAGTATGGTGTGCGGTAAAGTTGACGTCAATGGAAGACCTGCCGTCGCACAGGCGTTTTGACTGCGTATAGATGGACCACGGACCTAATGGGGGTATCGTGGGAGGCGTTTTCCCCCGTTCCATGCTGTTCATCCTCCCCGCTATCGTCATCATCATCCTGGCGTTCATCCGCCAAGTGAACCAGTACGAGCGCGGCGTGATCTTCACGCGCGGCAAGTTTTCCGGCGTCCGCAACCCGGGCTGGAGCCTGATCGTGCCGGTCTTCCAGCGCATGGTGAAGGTGGACATCCGCGTGCACGCAGCGGACGTGCCCGACCAGGAGGCCATTACCCGCGACAACATCCCGGTGCGCATCAACGCCGTCATCTACTTCAAGGTGGTGGACGCCGCCAAGAGCGTGATCGAAGTGGAGCACGTGGAGCACGCCGTATCCCAGCTGGCGCAGACCACCATGCGCAACGCCGTAGGCGAGGTGAAGCTGGACGAACTCCTGGCCGAAAAACAGCGCGTGTCCGCCAACATCCGCATTGCGGTGGATAAGGTGTCGGAGACCTGGGGCATCGACGTGCAGGCCATGGAACTCAAAGACATCGTGCTGCCGGACAACCTCAAGCGCACCATCATGAAGGCCGCGGAGGCCGAGCGCGAGAAGCAGGCGGTCATCATCAATTCCGAAGGCGAATTGGCCGCTTCCGAGAACCTGTCCAAGGCCGCCAAGATGCTCGCGGGCACGCCCGGCGCGCTGCACCTGCGCACGCTCCAGAGCATCAATGACCTTTCTTCCGATCAGTCCAACACCACGGTCTGGATGGTGCCCATCGAAGCGCTCAAGGCCCTGGAAGGACTTGCCTCTCTCAAGAAGGAATGACCGCCTTCCCTGGGGTCCTCTGGCTTTCGGTTGCGCGGTACGGGGGCGTGGATTGGCTGGTGACGGCAACTGCATTTCTGGGAATCTTCCTGCTGGGGGAGAAACGCCGTTCCGGTTTTGCCATCGGCATGTTGTCCTGCGTCTTCGGCGTCATCTTCAGCTTGCAGATCGGCAGCATTGCCAACGGCGTCTCCTCCGCGGTGCTCTTCTTCCTCTATCTCCGCGGCTACGTGCGTTGGATGCCGGCAACAGACGCGACGGTTCGCTAACCCGTTTGGGCATTCTTGGGTATCCTTACGTCGTGCGCACCCCTCTCATCGCCGCCAATTGGAAGATGCACGTCCCGCCCGCGGGCTTTGATGCATCCGATGGCCCCTACCGTTCGCGCAACGGTGTGGACGTGGCGGTCTTTCCCACCTTTCTGCACCTTCAGGCCTGCATTGATGCGGGATTGGCCGTGGGCGCGCAGTGCGGGCGCCCGGAGGAGCACGGCGCGTTCACCGGCGACGTCTCCATGGGAATGCTGAAGACGACGGGATGTCGCTACGTACTGTGCGGGCACAGCGAACGCCGGAAGTTCCACGGTGAGACCGATGCGGATATAGCATCACAGGCCGCGGCGGCGCTTGCGGCGGGGCTGCAGCCCATCGTCTGCGTGGGAGAGACCGCGGAGGACCGGCAGGCCGGCCGCGAGCGTGAAACGGTAGAACGGCAGCTGTCAGGACTACCCGAGGGTGTTTCCGTCATTGCGTATGAACCGGTGTGGGCCATCGGCACGGGCAAGACGCCCACACCCGAGGAAATCCAAACCATGCACGCCTTCATCCGGCAGCGCATGCCGAAGGCGCAACGCGACGCCCTGCGCATCCTCTACGGCGGCTCGCTCACGCCGGAGAACGCCTCAGGCATCCTGCCGCTCCCCGACGTCGACGGCGGACTCATCGGTGGATGCTCGCTCAAGCCCAAGGACTTCGCCGCCGTCATCGCCGTCGCCGGGAACCGCTGAATCCGGCGAGGATTCCCAGATGATGGTTTCCATCGCCATGAGAGCGACGGCAATGAACAACGTGGCCGCCGCTTGGTGCGCCAGCACGTTGACCGCGGATCCTACTACGGGCTGCAGTATGCGAATCTCCTGATCCCACAGCATGCTCACGATCATCGCCGCGGCTTCCAGCATCAGCCCCGGGATGAGCAGCCATAGCAGGATGGGCCACCACCATCCCTCCGACCGCCGGACACTCTCGCGAATGGCCTCGGCGGGCGGCATGTCCGTCTCCACCAGCAGAACAGGGGCCAGTACGTAACGCGGCCCCTGGTGCAAGAACAGCACCAGGCCCGCCATCGCGAAGAAGAGCAAGATGTCCGATATACCTGGCAGAAAGCGCGTGCCCAGAACGCAGAGTGCCGGAATCCACAGATAGGACAGCCCAAATCCGCGGCCCAAGACCGAGAGCATGCGCGGGAGCCAATAGCGCAGGGCCTGCAGAGCCTGCTTCGCCCGCAAGGAACACTGCAGGATGAGCTGCGCGTAGAGCAGCGAGCATATCCACAAGAACGCGGAGCACAGTGCGGCGAGCAACTTCACGGGAACGGCGAAGAGCGCATAGCGCGCGCTCTGGGCGCTCGTGAATCCCGGCTGGGGCTTTAAGACCATGCCGCCGATGGCGCGCGTCACCTGCTGGCTCCAACCGCCCAGGGATCCGGGACTGGGAGCGCGGATGGTCAACTCGGCCAGCGTGCGGTCGCGGATGACGTTGAGGCCCAGGCGGGAGCCCAACTGTATGGCAAACAGCAAGAGCCCGAAGACCAGAATACCCACGCACAGCGCCTTGGCGTGCTGGCGCAACGCCGCGCTAGCCGCCCGTATCAAGTCGCCCATCGGCGCCCCTTCGGGCGCTACGGCATCGTCCTCGTGCACGGACGGATCCTAATCTCTGAATCGGCGCACCACAATCACGATCGCGTCCAGGAGCCGCCTCCCACGTTCTGGACCGCGCCCGCCAGCTCCAGCATGGTCAACGCTGCGCTGATTTCCGCTGTGGACAGAGAAACCACCCTTGTTAGGGCATCCACCGTCTGCGGCTGCGAATGCAACGCCGCGTACACCGCCGCTTCCGCGGGATCCTGGGGCTGATACACCGCGGCGGCTTTGGCAGGCGCAGGAGGTTTTCCCATCGCCTGGAGCACGTCCGCGGCGCAGCGCGCCACTCCGGCCTTGCCGCCGGCCAGCAACGCCAGGGACCCCGCCATGGTCGGCTGGAAAATGTCGCCGGGAACGGCAAAGACGTCGCGTCCGTAATCCAGCGCCAGGTCCGCCGTGATGATGGCGCCGCTCCCCTCAGGGGCTTCCAGCACCACCGTGGCCAGCGACACGCCCGCGATCACCCGATTGCGTGCCGGAAACGTGTACTTCTGCGTGCCGTAGTCCAACGGGAATTCACTGAGGAGCAAGCCACCCGCCGCCACGATCTCCTTGGCCAGTTCCGCATGGTTCGGGGGGTAGATCATGCCGAGTCCATGGCCCAGGGCTGCCACCGTTCTCCCGCCCGCGCGCAACGTCTCGCGCGCCACCGCGCCATCGATTCCCCGCGCCAAACCGCTCACCGTCACCATGCCCGCGGCCACGAATTCCGGCACGAACGCCGCGACCACCCGGCGCCCGTACTGGGACATCTCGCGCGTGCCTACCAAGCCCACGCAGGGCTGATCAAGAATGGACAGATCGCCAAGGGCGTAGAGGAAGGGCGGCGGGTCGGGAATGGTCTTGAGACGCTGGGGATACGCGGCGTCGTTCAATTCCAAGAATCGGATCCCGCGCCGTTCCAGCTCGGCGGCGTACGCATCCGGGTGCCAATCCTCCTCCAGGCGCAGCAGGGATTTCATGACCACCTCATCCCGGCACTTCAGCCCCCGCAGCATCTCCTCGCCGATATCGGCGGCCGCGGCGTCCAGGGAGCCATACACCTGCACCAGCGCCTCGTAGCGCTCTTTGTTGAGCACATGGAGGAATGACCAGAGGAGCGCGCCACGGGAAGGCAGAGACATGCGCAGACTGTAGCAGTGCAAACTGTACGGAAGCCGGGTCGACAGCCGGAAACCACCCTGATACGCTCTTGCCCCACTGGAGTGCTCAGTCCGAGGGTTCTTCCAGATTGTGGAACTGCCACAAGCCGACGTAGCTCAGCTGGTAGAGCAACGGTATCGTAAACCGTGGGTCACCGGTTCAACTCCGGTCGTCGGCTCCAGAAGCTTGGGCGCACAGCGCCCAAACTTCTGGAGTGCAGCTTTGCTGCAGGGCCTTGTCTCCCTGAGAGGGCAAGCCCTCTCAGACTCTCCCTCTCTCTTACAAATCATCGCCGCACAGCGGCGCAGAAAACAAGAACGCGAGCGCATACGAAGCTCGTAGAGTTTTCTGTGGCTCCATTCCCTCAGAACTATCACCGAGCTCGCAACGGTATCGTACACCGTGGGTCACCGGTTCGAGGTTCGCCGCGCGAACACGCTCACCCGCCGGCGGTCACGGCCTTGTTTCTGTGAGGGGCCACGCCCCTCACCCTCCCCTTTTCTATAGAATCCAAGTATTCCTTCAGTATTCCACATGGAACTCGAACACTTCTTCTCCTGCCCGTACTGCGGCGATGCGATCTCCATGCTGTTGGATCTGTCCGAAAGTCCGCAGGAGTACACGGAAGATTGCCAGACCTGCTGTAGGCCTATCCTCGTTTCCTATACGTCGCTGGACGGGGCGCTGCAGACGTTTGAGGCGCAACCGGCCTGACGGCACGGGGAAATCCCGGGCATTGATTGACGCTGCCCGCGGAAACCCGCTACACCGTTGACCTCGTCCTGCCGCCGGCGGACACCCACAATCTATGAATGCAGCGCAACTCCTCGTCAAACAGCTGGAAGCGGAAGGCGTGCGGTACGTGTTTGGGGTTCCGGGGGAGGAAAACCTGGATTTTCTGGAGGCGCTGCGGGAATCCTCCATCCGCCTGATCGTCACGCGCCATGAGCAAGGCGCAGGCTTCATGGCCGCTACGCACGGGCGTCTCACGGGCAAAGCGGGCGTGTGCCTCTCCACGCTGGGGCCCGGCGCCACGAACTTGGTGACCCCTGCCGCCTTCGCGCAGTTGGGAGCCATGCCCATGCTCATGATCACGGGCCAGAAGCCCATCAAGAAGAGCAAGCAGGGACGGTTCCAGATCATCGACGTAGTGGACATGATGCGGCCGCTGACCAAGCTGTCGCGTCAGGTAGTGAGCGGCGAAGGCATTCCCGCGTTAGTGCGTGAAGCGCTGCGCACGGCGGAGGAAGAACGGCCCGGGGCGGTGCTCCTGGAATTGCCGGAGGACATCGCACGGGAAGAGGTGCGTGGCGAGGCCATCCCGCCGCACGTGGCCGAGCACCCGGTGGCTACGCGTGAAGCCGTGGCGGCAGCCGCGCGGATGATTGAGGGCGCCAAGCGCCCACTCGTGCTCATCGGTGCCTCCGCCAACCGCAAGACGGTGGGTGCGGCGATGGAGCAACTGCTGGAGAAGACCGGTATGTACTTCTTCACCACGCAGATGGGCAAAGGGGTGGTGGATGAGGTCCACCCGCACTTCCTGGGCACGGCAGCGCTCTCCGCCAACGACTACCTACATTGCGCCATCGATCGGGCGGATTTGATCGTGAACGTGGGCCACGACGTCATCGAAAAGCCGCCGTTCTTCATGGAAGCCGGCGGCAAACAAGTTATCCATGTGAACGCTTTCCCGGCGCAGGTGGACCCCATCTACTTCCCGCAGCACGAGGTGGTGGGCGATATCGCGCAGTCGCTCCTGATGCTCGCGGAGCAGATCACACCAGCGAAGGCCTGGGACTTCGCCTACTACGGCCGCATCAAGAAGGAGGTGGAGGAGCACCTGGAAGACAAGAGCGACAGCGAGGCGTTCCCCATGCTGCCGCAGAGAGTGGTAGCGGACGTGCGGGCCGCGCTGCCCAAAGACGCCATCGTGAGCTTGGACAACGGCATGTACAAAATCTGGTTCGCCCGCAATTTCCGCGCGCACCTGCCCAATACGCTGCTCTTGGACAATGCCCTGGCCACCATGGGAGCGGGGCTGCCGGGAGCCATGGCCGCCAAGCTGCTCTACCCCAAGCGCACGGTGGTGGCCGTGTGCGGCGACGGCGGATTCCTGATGAACGAACAGGAGTTGGAAACGGCACTGCGCATGGAGTTGGACCTGGTGATCGTCATCCTGCGGGACGACGGGTACGGCATGATCAAGTGGAAGCAGGAAGACATGGGATTCAAGAATTTCGGATTGGAATTCAAGAATCCCGACTTCGTGAAGTTGGCCGAGAGCTACGGCGCCAAGGGTCACAGGGTGGCCAAGACCGCCGAATTCCTGCCGCTGCTCACGGAGTGCGCGCAGGCAGGCGGCATCCACGTGATCGACCTGCCGGTGGATTACTCGGAAAATCACCGCGTTCTTTCTGTCGAGCTCAAGGAGAAGACGTGTATCTTGTAATACTATGAAGACGCAGCCCCTCTACTTGGCAGGCCGATGGACGGAGACGGATAAGACGCTGAGCGTGCAAAGCCCCTTCGATGGAACGGACGTCGCCGTCGTGGCCCAGGCGGGCAAGAAGGATATCGATGCCGCCATCGCGGCGGCGGAGAAAGCGCTGGAGCAGACGCGCGCCCTGGAGCCCTACCAGAGCAGGGACATCCTGAACGCCATCGCCCAGGGCATTGAGGAACGGGCTGAGGAATTCGCGCAGACCCTCACCAAAGAGAACGGCAAGACTATCAAGGAATCCCGCGCCGAAGTGGCGCGGGCGGTCTCCACCTTCGCCTACGCCGCCGCGGAAGCCTGGCGCGTGCAGGGCGAGGCGTACGACGCGGGCATTACCCCGGCCGCCAAGGACCGGCGCATCCTGGTGCGCAAGTTCCCCGTGGGCGTGGTTGCCGGCATCGCGCCGTTCAACTTTCCGCTGAACCTCACGGCCCACAAGATCGCCCCCGCCATCGCCGCGGGCTGTCCCATCGTCATCAAACCCGCCAGCAAGACCCCCCTGTCGGCACTGCTCCTGGCGCAGATCATCGAGAAGACGTCGTGGCCCAAGGAAGCCTTCAGCTGCCTGCCCTGCGACCGCGAGGCCGGGCAGATGCTGGTGGAGGATGACCGCATCAAGCTGCTCAGCTTCACCGGCTCAGACGCCGTGGGCTGGAAGCTCAAGGAGAAGGCGGGCAAGAAGAAAGTGGTGCTGGAATTGGGCGGCAACGCGGCGTTGATCATCGACAAGGGCGACCACGACTGGAACGCCATGATCCCCCGCGTGGTCTTGGGCGCGTTCTACCAGTCCGGGCAATCCTGCATCTCCGTACAACGCATCTACTGCCACGCCGACGTCTACGACGCCTTCAAGCAGCGCTTCGTTGAAGCGGTGCAGAAGCTCAAGACCGGCGATCCGATGGATGAGCAGACCGACCTGGGCCCCATCATCGATGCCGAGAACGCCAAGCGCGTGCAGGAGTGGATTGCCGAGGCGGTGGAGCACGGAGCGACGGTGCTCACCGGCAATACGGCCAAGGGCACCCTGCTCGCCCCCACCGTGCTGGAAGGGGTGCGCGACAGCGACAAAGTCTCCTGCCAGGAGGCGTTCGGGCCGGTGGTACTGCTGGAACGCGTGAAGGACGTGCCCGAGGCCGTGGCCAAGGCCAACCGCTCGCGCTACGGACTGCAGTGCGGCATCTACTCCAACGATTTCCGCATGATTCAGTACGCCTTCAATACGCTGGACGTGGGCGGCCTCGTTGTGGGGGACACCCCGTCGTTCCGCGTGGATCAGATGCCGTACGGCGGCATCAAGGACTCCGGGCTCGGCCGCGAGGGCATCGTCTACGCCATGCGCGACATGCAGGAAGAAAAAGTGATGGTCTACTTCTCGCGATTCACGCCCTGAGCAATCCGGAGCACGGCCTCCTCTGCCAGCGGTAGCCGCGTGCAGCCGTCGCTGTGGCCCAGGTGCCCGCCAGTGCGCAGGATTTGCAGGTCGGCAAACGGAAGCGCGTCATGCAGGGTAAAGGCGTTGGTGATGGGCACGGACGGATCGTCCTGGCTATTGATGATCACCATCCGCGGACAAGCCGCCGCGATACGATCCCAATCGAAAGGGCGGTCGACGAAGTTGTGCACCGCTTCGTAGCCGGGGCCCAAGTCGTGGATGAAGGCGCTCACGAACACGGCGCCGCCGATCGTTTGACCCGCAGCGAGTTCTTCCAAATAGCGCAAGATGGCGGGACAGGCACAACTGTGGCCGATCAGTACCGTCTGGGCGTCAGCGTCTCCGATTTCCTGGTGCAAGTGCTCCACCCAGGCATCGGCCTGCGGATGCTCGGTATCGGGCATGGCCAGGATGTGCGCCTCCATCCCGCGCGCCGTCAGCCGCTCGGCAAGCCAGGGGAACCAGGCCTGCTCCGGGCTTCCGCCCCAGCCGTGGACGATGAACGCGCGCATGCGCCGATGCTACCCTCCCAGAAGGACCATTGCAGGTTTTGCATGATATGCGGGGTCCGGTATTTCCCCGACCTTCTGCTCGCTTGTGGACCGCAGCAGAGTACGGTGACGGTATCGTACTTTTTTCCCCAGCAATCCTATGGACGATACTACCTGCGCAACGTGTCACAAGCCGATGGCCGAGTGCACCTGCCCCAAGGAAACGCCCGCCGCGTAAGGCTGGCAGACAAAGCCCCTTCGGGGGCTTTTTTGGTGTGGCTGTTTTCCCTAAGAGCCTGGAGCTTTTGAGGATCGCTCCAGGCGTCTTTTTGTGGTATAATTATTGGATTTTATGGCTCTGCTACACCAAGAATCGCAGATGGATTCCCCTGAGTCGCCCAACCGCGATGGGGTCGGACTAGACGTCGTAGAAGAAGTGTCCGATGAAACGCGTGCCAAGGCGGAAGAAATCCTGCGGGCAGCGGAAGACGAGGGGAACTACCGGAAGCACGTGGACGCATTATTCGCCAAGGCCATTGCTCTGGCCGATAGCTGGAAGGAAGCGTCCTCTCACGCATTGGAGCATCCTGCTCAAACGCCCCCTCCTACGCTTGCAGCGTTCGCTCCGGGCATCAAGGATGCATCTAAACTTGCTCTGCTGGTTGCCCGCGGCGTGCTGCGCCCCAAAGACTGCTTTGCCCTCACGCGCTTCCTGGAGAAGCATTGCCAGGAACACCTGGAAGATTGGGAGACGCTGGACAATGCTTCAGCAGAAGCCAAGAAAGCCCAGAAGCTGGCCGAGGGATGGACGGTCCTGAAAGAAGATCCCTTTGGCAAGAACAGCACGTTCTTGGCCCTGGAAAAGAATCTGCCGTTCGTCATGACGAACGACCGGTTGCGCAAGCTGAAGACGCTGCTTGGTGCGCCCAATGATCCCGTCACCGTGATCACGCTGCTGCAGCGGGTGGGCTACCGCGTGGACGGAACTACTATCGACGCGCACTTTCCCCTGCTCCAGGAAATCATCCGCCTGCCCGGCTGCACCGCGCGCCTGGAGGCGCTCAGTCGCTTGGGCCTCAAGGCTCCCACCGTCCATGACGGCTTCATGCGTCCGCCCAATCCGGACGGTTCTCTGCTGGAATTACTCAAGGATCCGCACGCCGTTCCCGATCTTGCCGAGGCATGCACCGACATGGATACCATGCATGGATTCCAGAACGGATTTCCTCTCACGAAAGAGCAGGCCGAATCTCTAACGGCCGTGGCAAAGGATGCTGAGCTGCGCGAGCTTCTTCCAGACGCGTTGGATGCCGGCAGCTATGCGGTCCCTCAGGCCCTGTTGCTGTTGAAACAGGAGGGACTGATCCCGGCTATTCGCAAACTTGCCCTGTTTACCAAGATCGCGGGATACAAGTCCCCATTAGAGTCAGTGCTCCGTGCTCCGTCGCCGGAATCCCTGGAAGAAACCCGTCATGCGTTGGCGCAGTCGCCTTACGCTGAGCTGCTTGCCAATGACACGGCTGACCAACTGAAAACCATCAGCGCGCTGCTTGGCCTCAAAGCCCAGCCCGACGAACTGCCGCGCATCTTGGAGCACCATGCGGTGCTGAAGGACGTGGCCGCGTTCCTCTACTGGCGTAAACAACGCGGCGAAGACATTCGCTATGAACAGAGAACCCTTTGGGTTTCCATCCAGAACGCCGCTCAAACGCTCGCCGCCGAGCCCGAGGGGACGCAGGCATTGTTCGACCCCAGTCTGCAAGCTCTCGAAGAAAAATTGGGATACAAGGTGAACTGGTTCCTCGATAAGGAGAAACTGGGACGGTTACACAAGGACCGGGCCTTGCGCGAGCGGCTCCTCAGCGCTGATGGCGTGGCAATGATCGGGCACTTAGGCCCGTTCACCATGAAGCACTACAGGGAATACGAGGCGATCCTCGCGGTTCCGGATTCCGGCGCAGTGCTGGACTGTATCTGCAAGCGCGAACCATTCAACGAGCCCAATGAATACCTGACGACCTTCGTGTATCCCAAGCTGGTCGCAGCGGTCGGCGCGGTCCCGGCAGCCGACCGGGAAGCGTATCTGGACGCCATGGACGGCTACCGGAATGTGACGGGAGAGATGAACTACGACACGCTCATCACTGCCTCGAATGGCGTCATCGCACGGGAACCCGAGGATCGCATGAAGAGGACCGTCGTACTGCAACGTCTCCCGGAGCGCTGCCTGAGCATGACGGAACTGGAGGAAGTGCTCCCTATCCTCGTGCAGGCCCCGCCGGACAAACTGATGGATTGTTTGTCCATTTACCGGCGGATCCAGGACAGTCCGTCCCAGGAGATCAAACGCATGAAGGACGCAATCCTGGGCCAGATGCTGGCCACGGACGATCCCCTGGCCGCGTATGACGAGATCGAAGGTATTTTCGTGCGCAACAACCTGCCCGTTGCCGGCAAGATCTTCAAAGTTTTCGAGGCGCTGTATCCGCCCAGGCGCCTGAGGGCAATCGTCACGGAACGCACCAGTCCCACTCTGAAGGCGGCGGGCCTGCGCGAGCGCTACGAAATCCTGTACCGGGACCTGATCCGCGTCCACATTGCGTCGGGCAATCGTTCGCTGGCGGAGTACGTGGAGCGCCTAGAAGCGGATGAGCCCCTGTTGGAGCAAGCGGAACGCGACGGTCTGGCGTCACTCGACCCGGCAGGCATAAGCCGCCTCCACCAGTTCCTGCGCAAACTGGCCACGCTTGCGGGATCCGCAGGCAATGTCGCCTCCAGCCAGTCCAGGGAAACGTCCCTGGACGTTCTCCTGACCAACGTCCGGTCCATGCTCGGTGTCAAAGAGGGCCAGCGCTGCACCGAGCGCCTGGCGGAATTGTTCCTGATCCCTGCGGGAGTGCGGTCGTTCTCCGAGCTGCGGGAACGCATGAGCGCTAAACAGCGCGAGGCCCATGAACGCGGATTGGCCTATGCTGCCGCCGGGGCAGTGCCGATCGGGCCCGGGGATCTGATCAAGGCCGTAGATGAAAAGTACATCGGAAATGTTCTGCAGAACGGATCGGTGGCGCGGGAATTCCTGGGCGCCAGTTCCGGATCGGACCTGACGCCGCTGGATACCGACGTCAGCAGGGTGCTCCCGACGCAGGCGGGAATGACCCCAGCCCAGTGCGTACGCTCGTCGCTGGGCTTCGGCGGCGAGTACGGGCGGCTCCATCTGATCATCCGCGACCGAGGTCAGATGACCTGCACGCGTGACGCCTCCGTACCGGAGGGATCAGTGCGGGCCGAGCCGGACGCCTTGGAAATTTTCAACACGGAGGTGCATGGAGCCGCTCATTACGGCGTGCGGGGCGGTTTCGGCAGCACGGAAATTGACGGCATGGTGGCGGAACCGTCCATGGTGCAGGACGCCAATAGAATGGAGAACCTGTACGTGGAGATCGCCAAAAACGGCCGGTACATACCGGTCTTGGACGCCGACGGTAAGGAGCTCCTCACCCCGACGCTCTTCCGCGAATACCGCCGGGCCTTCGCTGGCCTCAGCCGGTACAACGGTGCGGATGAGGAGGCGCTATCGATCCTACCCACGGAGTCCCACGAGCCCCATGCCGCGGCAGTGGACGCGTTGATGCAGCGCCGCGCACAAGAACGGCGCGAGACCACGGACGTCGCCCAGCGGGTTCGCGCCGCCATGGAAAGCATCCTGGCTAAGCACGGCATCCGGTTCAAGGCAGAGGGTGACAGTGGAATCCTGGGAGCCGAATGGCTGGACACCGGGTCCAGCGGCCGCGGCACGTACGCGCCGGGAAAGTTCGATTTCGACTTCATTGTGAAGCTGGACACCGCGGATTACCGCAAGGCGCAGGCTATCTACGCAGACATCAAGACGACCTTCGCCACGGCGAAGGAGAATTCCCATACCGAGGGTGACACCGGCTATGTGCAGTACCGCGGCATGGACGTTACCGCCATCAACGGACGGCCGCTGGACGCACCCGTGGACATCGACATCGGCATCTCCAGCAAGGCGGAGGCTGGAGGCTATGAAACCCATGACGTCCTGCGGGACAAGTACGCGTACATCCAGCAACGCTATGGAGAAGCGGCTTGCGAGCAAGTGAAAGCCAATATTGCCCTGGCCAAACAGACGCTCAAGGCGGGTTCCGCGTATAAAAAGCAAGAGCACGGCGGCATGGGAGGCGTTGGGGTGGAGACCTGGCTGCTGCAGCACGGAGGCAACATGCAAGCGGCCTTCCAGGCGTTCTGGGATGCGGCCCATGACGACGGGAGGGTGCTTCCGCTGGAGGAATTCCAGAAGCGCTACCGCATCATCGACGCAGGTCTCAACGTGAAGAAGCAGCGCCATGACAACTTCGCGCTGATCCTGAAGGAAGAGGGCTACAACAACATGCTCGCCGTGATCGGGAAATTCCTGGGATCAGGACTCCTCACGAAAGCCGCTTGAGCGCCTTCTCTAGGTTGATTCCCTTCCCCAGCACGGGCTTCCACAGGTCCCCTACCTTTTTGACGCGCTTGCGGATGGTCTTGAGCGTGAAGTCCTGGGGGTCCAGGCCTTTCTTCACCTCACTCCACCGCAGAGGGGTAGAGACCGGCGCGCCGTCCACCGGCCGCAGGCTATACGGGGCGGCCAGCGTCTGCCCGCGGTTATTCTGGAGGTAATCCAGGTACACCTTCTTCTGCCGGTTCTTGGGGCTTCGCTCGATGCTCGTGATGTCCGGAAGGAGCGCGTTGGCCAGGTGCGCGATGACTTCCGCGAACTGCTTGGCCTGCTCCACCGCGTACCCCGCGCCGAGAGGAATGAAGATGTGGATGCCCGTCTTGCCTGAGGTTTTGGGATAGCCCTCAATGCCCGCGCGGTCGAGTACCTCTTTCACGGCCTGCGCGGTCTCGATGACCGCGTCGAAGCCGATGTCCTCGGGGTCCAGATCAATGACGAAGTAATCGGGGTTATCGAGCGAGCCCACCCGCGAGTTCCACGGGTTGATCTCGATGCAGCCCAGGTTGGCCAGGTAGAGCAGCGTGGCTTCGTCTTGGCAGAGCAGGTAGTTGATCTCCTTGCCGTGGGAATCGCTGTAGACCTCCGCCGTGGGAATCCAGCTGGGCACCTGATGGTGCACGTCCTTCTGGAAGAAACTTGGCCCGCGGACGCCGCCGGGGTGCCGGTGGAGCGACTGCGGGCGGTCTTTAAGATACGGCAGGATGAGGTCCGCCACGGACCGGTAGTACTCAACCACGTCGCCTTTGGTGTAACCCTCCTTGGGGAAGTACACCTTCTCCAGATGGGTGAGCGGCACGTCCTTGGCGCGCATGGCGCCCTTAGGAACATCCTTGCGGGCGCGTGTCTGCACCGTGGCTGGCGGGTCGCGCTCGGCGTCCCGCTTGGCGTCCTGCGCGTCGGTTTCGGCCTCACGATGGACGTCGGCCGGCGCTTTGTCCGGCCGCAATCCCAGGAAGATGGGCTGCCGGAGCACGCCGTCATCGGTCCATTCCTGGAACTTCACCTCGCACACCAGCTTGGGCTTCACCCAGGTCACCGGCGCGTTCGGCTTGGGCTTGGTGGAGAACGGCGGTGCATCCACCGATAGTTTCTCCAGTGTCTGCCGCAGGGCCTTGAGGTCCTGCGCCTTGTACCCCGCCGAGGCGTGCCCCACGTAGGTGAGGCTTCCGTTTTCATAGACGCCCACCAGCAGCGCGCCAATGTACTTGCGGCTGCCCCGCGGCTCGGTGAAGCCGCCGATGACCACCTCCTGGCGACGGTGCGTCTTGATCTTGAGCCAGTCCTCGCTGCGCTTGCCGGTCTTGTACGGGCTGTCGGCCCGCTTGGCCATGATGCCCTCGGCTCCTGCCTTCCGCGCTTGTTCAAAGAAGGCCTTCCCCTTGCCGACACGATGCTCGCTGTAGCAGACCTCCTTCTGGCCGCGCAGCAATTCCTCCAGGAGCTTCTTGCGGTCTTTCAGCGGGAGATGCCGCACGTCGTAGCCATCCAGCCACAGCAAGTCGAACACCTGGTACTGCAGTTCTCCTTCATGGTCGCGCGTCCAATTCTGCAGCAGCTGGAAATCCCCCCTGCCGTCTTTGCCCGCCACGATGATCTCGCCGTCCAGCACGCACTCGTGCCCCAGGTGCGCCAGCGCCTCCACGATGTCCGGGTAGCGTTCGTTGAAGCTGAGCATGTTGCGGGAATAGAGCTTCACCTGCCCCACCTCCACTTCCGCCACGGCGCGGTACCCGTCCCACTTCCACTCAAAGAGCCACTCCTTACCGTCGAAGGGCGCATCCACCAGCGTTGCCAGCATGGGCTTGAGATTGCGGGGCATGGGCGATGCAGACGCCTCAGCCGCCCGGCTCTTACGCGGCACGGACGCGCTGCTCCGTTGCGAGGAAAACGCGCTCCGCGCGGCTTTGGCCCCCTTCTTGCCCGCGAGCACGTCGTCGATGGTGCGGCCGCTGGCCACCGATTGGTCCTGGGCCGTCAGGTCCTTCTGCGGATCCGCCGCGTCGTCGTCCTTCTTGATGAGCAGCCAGGCGTTGCGCTCCTTGCCGTGCATCTTGGTGAGCGTGTATTCCCCTTTCACCTTCTCGCCCTGCATGACGAAGGAGAACCTCCCCTTCTCCAGGCCCTCCAAGAGCACGCGTTCTTCTTCCCGGGCGTCATCGGTTTCCGCGGAGACGTAGGTGCCGCGGTCCCACACGATGACGGGTCCGGCCCCGTAGTTGCCCTCCGGGATGATTCCTTCAAAGGTGTTGTAGCTGATGGGATGGTCCTCGGTCATCATGGCCAGCCGTTTGTCCGCGGGATTAGCGGAAGGCCCCTTGGGCACCGCCCAGCTCTTCATCACGCCTTCCATCTCCAGGCGGAAGTCGTAGTGCAGACGCGTGGCGTCGTGCTTCTGGATGACGAAACGCAGCCTCCCCTTGCGGCGTTCGGGCTTGCCCTCGGGCTCCGGGGTTTCCTGGAATCGCCGCTTCTTCCAGTAGGTTTCCAGTCCCATGTTATTTGCGGGAAGCGTGCTTCTTCACGTTGCCCCGCTCCAGGCTCTGCTTGAGCAGGCGCATGAGGTCTTTTACCTCCGTGGGCTCCAGGGCATCATCATCGCGCGGCTTGATCTTCTTGCCCTTGGCCTTGTCCTTGATGATGGCGCGCAGGTCATCGATGTACGTATCACGGTAGCGGTCGGGCCGGAACGTGTCCGTCATCTGCTTCACCAAGCTCACGGCCATCTCCACCTGCTTGGCCGAGGCATCCTTCTTGCCGGGGATCTTCAGGTCGTCGGGTTTGCGGATCTCGCTGGCGAAACGCAATTGGTTGAGCACCAACAAGTCCCCCACCGGCTTGAGCACGGCCAGGTGTTCCCGGTTGCGCAGGACGAACGTGGCGATGCCCACCTTCTTGGTTTTCTTCAGCGCGTCGCGCAGCAGCGCGTAGGGTTTCTCCGCGCCCTTCTCCGGCTCCAGGTAGTACGGTTTTTCGTAGTAGATGGGGTCCACCTCTTCCTCGTCACTGAAGCTGTCCACGTCGATGGACTGCGATTTGTGCACGCTCGCCTTCTTGAAATCCTCGGGTTCCAAGACCACGTAATCTCCTTTCTTGTACTCGTAGCCCTTTACGATCTCATCCCACGGAACTTCCTCCCCGTCCTTGCGGCAGACCCGCGCGTACTTGATGGGCTCCAGGTCGCCTTTGTGGAGCATGTCCAAGTCCAAGGACTGCTGCACGGAGGCGGAGTAGAGCTTCACGGGAATGTTGATGAGGCCGAAGTTCACGGCCCCGGACCAGATGGCGCGCATAGACAAGGGGGATACGCCGTCCATGACGGGCGCGCGGCCCCACACTTACAGCCGGATTGACAATGGGCGGGCCTCCAGCAGAATGGCGGGCTATGCAGGATCGTCGCATCGCGGTGTGCACGCGCACCTTCTATCCACACTGGAATAACGGAGAAACCGCGGATTCCCCCGAAGGGACCAACGACAAGGTCCGCGGCGACCTGGCGCTGCAGTTCATGGAAATGGCACGCCGACGGTATCGCTTGGTGGTAGCGGACGCGACGGGCCCGGAAAGCCCGTTCGGCCGCGCCGTGCGGCAGTGGAATGGCGACGTACAGGTGGTGCCCGCTTCTCCGGGCATCAGCACGCAGTTGCGCACCGCCTACGCTGCGGCCATGAACGACACCAAAGCCCGCGTGCTCGTGTCCACGGAACCGGAAAAAACCGATTTGATCGGGGAGGTGGATCGGCTCGCGGACGATCTGCTTGCCGACCGCAGCGACCTTCTTGTTCCCGAGCGCTCCGATGAGAGTTGGAACACGTACCCCAGCTATCAGCGGGAGACCGAGGGTCAGGCGAACCGCACCATCGCGCGCATTCTGGAGAAGGCGGGACTGACGGCGCCGGGCATGAACTTGGACATCCTCTTCGGGCCCAAGCTGTTCTCCGTGCGCTCCGACGTACGGGCCCGCATGGTGGGCATTCTCTGGAGACAACTGGTGACGGCGGATCCCAAGTTGAAACCCGCGGAACACGGTGACGCCCTCAACCTGCCGGTGGCCCGCGCCCTCCAGGCCAAGCTGCGTGTACGGGGGCTTACGGTGAACTTCGCTTACCCGCCTTCCCAGTTGGAATTGGAAGCGTTCCATCCTGAACTGGCGTCGCGGTACCGAGAGAAGCGCCTTGAACAAGTGGCGCGCTTCCCCGCGGAGTTCCAGGCGGAAGTACAACCGCCCACGCTCACGGCGTGATCTCGAAGCCGGTGTCCGGCCCCATGGGAACGGGCTGCGGACCAGGAACTGGATCTGAAGCGGGCACCGAGTCCGATGCTGCGGGAGCATCCGACGACGTGGCGGCCGCATCGCTCGATGTTGCGGCTGTGGACGAATCGGCCTGCGAGGACACGGCCTCCGCCGAGGAGGATTGTGGTGCGGGGGGGACGATATCGGGTAATGCGGACTGGCTCACGGAAGCCGTTTGGGCAGCGCCGCCCGTACCCGTCGCGGTCTGCGGATTATCCGTAGCAAGGGCAAGCCAGGAGAAGGTGATAGTGGCATCCGCAGGCTCCTTAAGATGAATGGTAAAGCCCGTAGCCGTGGCCTTGGAGACGGCGTAGAGCACGGGGGTGTCCGGCGACGCGCTCACGATGGGCACCGCGGCGAACCCCGTACCGAAGCGCACCGTCACAATGGTCTGTCCGGTACCGATCTCGGCGTAGCCGGCTTGGCGCTTGCTGACCTTGAGTTCGCCGTGGACGGCTACGTCCTTGAGGAATGAGGCCATACCCTGGACGGTGATATCTCCCAACACCTGCAGGGAGTTTTTCACCAGCAGGCTTGCGAGCGATAGCGTGGAGCCGGTGGCAAAGTTCAGCGTGGCCCCGGAGCCCAGCACCAGCTCGCCGCTCTCCACCGTGAGGCCGTTGTGGAAGAGCGCGCCGGTCTGCACGTCGATGCTCTGCGCCTGCATGCTGCCATGGAGCGCCAGCGTGCCGTCCACCGTGAGCCCCTGAGGCAGGTAGAGGTTGGGGGCGATGAGCGAACCCTCCAGGTACAGGTCGCCTGCAACGCGCGCATCCGAGCTGACGGAGAGCGTGGACTGCAACTGCAGCGTGTCGGCGGATAGGTCTCCGGTGAGCGTGAGGGAACCCGTGAGCGTTTGATTTGTGAAGGCGGTAAAGGAGGACGATACGACCGAACCGGAGAGGAGCGCCAGCTTACTGTCCACGTAGGCGTGCAACCGGTCCTCCAGCGCCTGGTTCTTCTGGTCCATCTCGGAGCGCAAGAGGGTGCGGGTGGAATTCAAGCTCGACTGGAGCGTGACGATCGATCCGGACATCGTGCTGTTCTGAGCCTGGAGCTGCAGGATGGCGCCCGAGAAGGACGAGCCCACCGTGTCCTGGGCGGTAGGCGTCACGGCGAACGCGGAGTCCGGCAGGGAGTCGTTCTTGATGAAGATGATGACCACGCCGATGCCCGATTCGTTGTAGCCGGTCATGGCCTGACCGATCACAGGGCCCGGACGCGTGGCCTTCATAGCCACACCCGGCGTGGAGGACGAGGTCAGGAAGTCTCCCGGCACGATGGGGCCGTTCTCCGAGGAGACCAGCACGGGTACGCGTCCCGCCAAGGCCAGGAAGACCGGTGCGCCCTGGGCTTTGCCCAAGTCATCGCCTCCGATGGCCAGACCCGGCTTGGTGGAAATGACGCCCAACGTGGTGGCCTGGTACGGCGCGTCCGTCATCTTCACGCCCGCCGTAAGGCTGGGGTCCATCTGCACCACGGTGCCCGGGATCACGGCCGTGTCTTTGCTCTGGTAGATTTCCGCGATGTCGGAACCCACGGTCTTGAACGCGAGCAGGGTGGATCCGGAGAGCACGTTGCTGGTACCCGAGGCGTTGGCCGCCCACTGCAGCTGGGCGGTACCCGACGTACCGTTCGTGGCCACAGATCCGTAGACTTCGTAGCCGGTCTTGGCCACCACGGACGTGGAGTTCGCGATGGCCGCTCCACAGGTAACCGTGGAGCCTCCGGAGGTGCCTCCGTCCTGCGCGGACATGATCTGACAGACGGCGCTGGCAGGCGCAGTAACCGTGGGTTTCCAACCGGCCGTGGTCACGGACGACGAGACGATCAAGCTGAAGCGGTACGCCCAGTTCTCCGTGCTACCCACCGCGAAGCTCATGTCCGTCACGTTTGCCAGCGTGGTGGTGGAGAAGGCCTGGTTGGCCAGCTTCTTTTTGATCACCATGCCGCCGCAGGACATGAGACCGTTCACGTCGGTACCGATGGTGGAACAGCTCTTGAGACCCGTGATATTGAGCGTGGTACCGGAGATGGTTCCACCTACAGTCAGGGAGCCCAGACGGCCCACCGTGGTGATGGAGGACTGACCGACGTAAGAAGAGGAGATATCCAGGGTGGGGTTGCCGGACACACCATCGCCGTTGGTCACGGTGAGGCGGTTAGAGGTACCCGTAATGGTACGCACGGCCCACGTATCGGTGGCGGTGCGGACGCCGATACCGTTGGCGGCAAGGCCTTCAATGGCCGAGAGGTCGTTGGCCAGGACGAGCGTGGGGTTGCCGGAGATACCGTCGTTGTTGGAGATGGTGATACCGGCGGCCGGAGCGGTCTTTCCAGCACAGTGGGATCCGAAGCTTGGAATTCACGTGACTTGAAGTCGCGGCC
>JADMIO010792712.1_pt1 | contig 74438 bp, 69 predicted proteins | sample 8958161 | NCBI WGS metagenome assembly JADMIO01 (sample SAMN16585339, study PRJNA669376) | soil metagenome | isolation source: Crop rotation soil | place: USA: Cullars Rotation, Alabama | collected 2011 | reverse complement strand
GCCGCGACTTCAAGTCACGTGAATTCCAAGCTTCGGATCCCACTGTGCTGGAAAGTTTTAAAAGCTCAGCAATAAGGTCGTCTCTTCTCAAAGCATACGGTTCATAATCATGATTAGTGAACACTTTGACGATTGCATATTTGCGAATCAGTTGTGTAAATACCTCAGCTGGATTTCCATAATATACTTCCAGTGAAGAATCGAGACCGACAAGGTGCTGTTGCATCTCGTTCAGTATTGAATGAATGAATTCCACTCTTCTGTCTTGCTTATCCTCCAACTTATCCAGTATATTTTTATCAAAAATAAAAATCGGGACTATGGAATTTTCAGACTTTAGTGCAGCATGTAACGCAGCATTATCATTCAACCGAAGGTCACGACGAAACCAACAAATATTTACTCTTTGCATATTTAAGATAGATACGAATGAAACCGTATCTTATATCTTAAACAAGAACATCATAAAATGGTTGGCATAAGAGCTGTGTAAATTTTGTGGCCTACTGTGCAATTATATTTTTTATCGCCTATCTGTTGAACCCACCTGATATTATATATGCTATTCGTTAAAAAGACCTCGTCTGCATTGCAAAGATCTTGCACGCCTAATTCTTTTTCGACTAATTTTCCAATTCCGGTGGCCAATAATCTTATTACCATTTTTCTCATTATACCGGCTACGCAACCTTCGCTTAAAGCTGGTGTGTAAACAATATTCTCTTTAACTAAAAAGATATTTGCAATTGTAGTGTCGCAAATGCCTCCATTTGAATTTAATAAAATGGCATCATTCCACTTTTCCTTTTTTGCGTGCAATGCAGCTAACAGATAGGGCAAATAATTATTGTGTTTTAAATTACTGAGTATATCGAGGCTTTTTTTGCATGACTCATAAACGCCTGATATGAATCCATTACTATTCCACTTCTCATTTTCTTCAGACAATGGAAATGTCTGGATAATGTGATTGGGAAAATGATTTTTCGGATCGTATAATCCTCCATCGCCCCTTATAATAGAAAGCCTTATCCTTGCTGCATTTACAAGTCCGTTTTTGTTCGATAAAGTTGAGATTTCATCCTTGAACTTTTCGGGAGTAAGATTTTTGGGAATATCAAATTGCAATAGTTGCATACCTTTCCAGAGACGGGCAAAATGTTCGTCTTCACCAATCAATTTCCCGGCCTTCATCTTCATGGTTTCAAAGATACCATCCCCATAGCGTAGTCCCCGGTTATCGGGACCTACTATTGAAGTTCCATCCTTGTATATTTTACCATTATAATTAAAATAATTCACCTCGATAAAGTTATGTTACAAGAAAAATAATTTTCAAGGGCAAAATTGAAATGGACTCTATTGAAAGAAATAATCACACTTTGTTTAGACAACTTTTATAATAATTAAAAATCCCACCATAAAAGCGGGAGTATTATTCAATTCACTTCTTAGAAAACTAATTGTGAAAATAATTATAGTTCTTCGTTTAATATATTGTTTTTAACCGCAAACATTATTAATCCGGCAGTTGTTTTTGAGCCGGTTTTGACTTTCAACTTATCACGGATTGCTTCCACCGTGCGTGGACTTAGGTCAACCATATCTGCAATTTCTTTCGTACTTTTTTCTCCACACATTAATTTCAATATTAGTAATTCCTTGTCACTTAACTGTGCTTCCTGGGTAGTAAATTTCTGTGGAGTCACATTGCGTTGTTTCAAATTAGTAAGCAAAGCCTTATTTGTAAGTGCGTTAAAATAATATTCCTGTTCGTAACAGGTTTTAATGGCTTCATATATAATTTCACTATCGCTTGTTTTACTTAAATAGCTATTGGCGCCTAGTTCCATCAACTTAGTTATCATACTATGGTCGTCCATCATTGTAAGCATAATTACTTTAATATGCGGCCAGTTCTTTTTTATTTCCGGCAGCGCACTTATGCCATCCATTATCGGCATTTGTATATCCAATAAGATTACGTCTGGCTGAATCATTTTGAGCATATTTAGCAAATGCATACCATTATCAGCTTCTCCAATTATTTTAATATCCTTTTTTGAACTTAATGCAGTTTTTACTCCGGCACGATATAATACATGGTCGTCGGCTATTAATACTTTTATAGTGTCCAGGTTTGGTGTATTTATTGTCATACAAACAATTTTTTAGTAATTCACAGGATATATACGTATGATATAACGTGCAAGTTCATGTATTTATTTTAAAAATATACGGGGAAAAGTACTTGTTATTTGGGGTAGGAAATATACGATATAATCTGTAGTTCTTTTACGACAAGAAGGTAGCTGTGGATTTATGTAGGAATAATTTTATAGCAAGAAAAATAATAATATTGGTTAATATCTTACTTATCTGAGTAAGAGCCATTTAAATAATTTCACTTTAAGATAATAAAGAGTTGTGTTTAATAGTTATGGAAAAGAATAATCGTTAATGCCCCAGTTCCGGCAAAAAAAGAATTGGAAGAATAGGATAATGAATAAAACAGCTTATCCGAAAATTTAAAAAAAATTGAAAATTACAGGAGAAAAATAATCTGATCAAAAAGATTTACTCCAATTAATAAAAATATTACCTATCGAAAAATGAAAAGTATATTGTTTTAAACGCTTAACTATGTTCACCGGCCCGAAGGAAACTATTATATTTTTTGCTATATGTGTGATTGTACTACTTGCCATGTTCTGCACATTTATTGTTATTATTAAATACCGCTGTCAACAAAAACAAAATATTTATTTGGAAGAATTGGAAGCACTGAAAGTTACCCATGAAAGTGCACTATTAATGGCACAACTTGAAATGCAGGAAAAAACCTTTCAAAATATATCCAGGGAGATTCATGATAACATAGGTCAGAAATTAGTTCTGGCAAAACTTTATTTAAATACGCTGGTATATGTAGATATCAATAAAACCATACAACAGGTAAATAGTTCTGTGGTAAAAATCTCTGAAGCAATTAATGATCTAAGCGATATTTCCAGGAGCATGAGTTCAGAAATAATCATAAGCAATGGATTATTGAAAGGCATTGAGTTTGAAGTTGCACAATTGCAAAAATCAGGTATTTACAAAATTCGTCTGGGTATAACAGGCAATCCAATTTTTCTTGACAGTCAAAAAGAATTGATGTTGTTTAGAATAATACAGGAATCTCTACATAATATCATAAAACATGCAGCCGCATCCGCGATATACATCCATCTTGATTTTGCCCATAAAATGTTGACCATGATGATAAAAGATGATGGAAAAGGTTTTGAAAAAACGGAAAGGAAAGAAGGAATAGGGTTGATTAATATAAGCAAAAGAATATCTTTTTTACAAGGCAATTTTCTCATAAAAAGTACTACAAAAGGAACCAAATTAATGATAGGAATACCAATTAATTAAATAAATATGCTTAGCAGAATTATACTTGCCGATGATCACATTTTACTTAGAGATGCTTTAGTATCCCTTATCAATACATTTCCTGGATTTACTGTCATAGGCGTTGGCAGCAATGGCACAGAGGTGCTAAAAGCTATAGAAAATGGAAATATTCCTGATATAGCAATACTTGACTTAAACATGCCCATAATGGATGGATATTCAACAGCGAAATGGCTACAGGAAACACATCCGGAAATAAAAATTTTAATATTAACAATGTACGACTCTGAAATTGCATTAATACGTTTGTTACAAACCGGAGTCAGGGGATTTTTGAAAAAAGATATTCACCCCCGTGAATTGAAGAATGCCTTAGTTGCAATAGCAGAAGAGGGCTATTATTATTCACATCAAACTATGGGAAAACTTGGCTTATTATTTAAAAAAAATTACGAAAGAGATAATTCAATTATTAAAGCTTTATTAAATGATATTGAAATAGATTTTCTAAAATTAGCCAGTACTGATCTCACTTATAAAGAAATTGCGCAAATTATGCATCTCACTCCAAGAATAATAGATAATTACAGAGATGCGCTTTTTGATAAATTAAATGTGAAAAGCAGGGTTGGAATGGCAATATACGCGGTTAAAAATGGAATAGTAACAATTTAAGGCCGCCTGTTCAATTGTTACTCAATCAATTTATTGCGCATTCCATACATTAAAAGTCCTCCTATCGTTTTGGCATTCACCTTCATTTTCATGTTCTGTCGGATTGTCTCAATGGTGCGTGGACTAAGAAAAATAACTTTTGAAATCTCTTCAGTAGTTTTATCTTCAGCGAGCAGTTGCAAAATCTTAATTTCTTTTTCATTAAAATGAATGGCCATATTGCTCCCGTAATGATGGCGTACATTCTTCTTTTGCATCAGTTTGCCCATTACTGCCTTGTTTACCAGGTCATTAAAATAAAAATCCTCATTCATGCAGGTGAGAATGGCTTCATAAATTTCATCAGGATCCGTAGTTTTGGTTAAATATGCATTAGCGCCCATCTCCATCATTTTACTGATCATTTGATGATCATCATACATAGTAAGGACAACAATTTTTATATTTTCATATTCTTTGCGAATTAATTCGATACCATTTATTCCATCAATTTCTGGCATTCGAATATCCATTAGCAGGACATCAGGCTTTTTTATGGCTATTTTATGCATCATATCCTTGCCATCTTCGGCTTCCCAAAGCATTTTAAGATTCTCCTTTCCAGAGAGTGCCATTTTTATTCCGTCTCTGAATATTTTATGGTCGTCTGCAATAGCAATTTTTATGATATAACTGGCTGACATGGACATCAGTAATTATGGTTTATTTTATGTTTGCCTTAAAATTACACATTTATGAGTAGTTATTAAAATACTCATGTAAGAATAATAAATCGCTTATTTTTAGAATTCAACCGTTGGTGATCTATTTAATCCTTAGTACTTTTACGTATGAAAATTACCTTTTGGGCCTTCTAAAGTGTAAAACCCTCAACGGTAGTTTTACTTCATCACAATTTAGTCTAAAAATAATTCTTGACCTTGATTGACTTTAATAGGTCATACTCACCGCCAACCAAACAAAAAAAAATATATATACAATCCTCCGATTCCTAATCTTTTACATTTAACAACTCAGAAAATTGACTTTTTTATTTGCCCCCGTTGTTATTCAAATAACTTTAATTTTTAATACTTCCATCAAATAATAGCGATAGTAAATTTACTATAATAATATAAGCTCTGATTTTCAATAGTAATTTTACTATGATCAAGCAGTACATTTACCCCAATTTTATAAGTTTTTTACTTAGTATTTCCCCCGGAAGCCTTGCAGTTACTGAATTCAGAGTAAATTTTGGTTTTAATTTGGCATTTATCCACTTTGTCAATATGCACAATAGAGTGAAGTTTACAGTGAAACTATTTACGAAACCTCTAAAAATCATTACTATGAATTGGGAAATTATCGAATTCGCTTACTAATTAAAGAGACCAACTAAATTTTGTAAATGTACGTTAGTTATTTATATTTGGATAAATCTAACTAATAATCATTCACTATTTAGAATATACGGTCTACTTTACAGAAATTTCGCCTTTAATCTTTTGTTTGATGTTCATAAAAAGCATAAAACAAAACGACTTAAAGGTGTTTTTGTTTTATGCCATATCCATGTTTATTTTTTTATTTTTAGCTCTTTATTTTAGATTTATTATACAGGATCCTTCGAAAAATTTACTAATTAGAAGAATTTTCCTGGTGCTAGAATTTATTTTTATAGGACTTTATTACTATAATAATATCGTTTTACGTTATAAGAAACCCATATTAGTAGTCTCCATTATTTCTTTTTTAGTATTTTCTATTATTGATTTTGCAATTAATCAAAATATAAAATCGCATTTTATTCCTTTGGCAATTGAATGCTTGTTCTTTATCATTGTCATTGTATATTTTTTTTACGAAAAAATGAAATATATCATTACAGTCCCTATCTATAAGTTATCAAGCTTTTGGATTTCGGTGGCCTTTTTAATTAATTTTTCCGGCACTTTCTTTCTTTTTGTGTCTTCTATATCAATGATTGATGTTCCCGGATTTAGAGATCAATATAAAATCATTTATGGCAGTGTAACTATAATAAAAAATATTCTGCTGTGCTTTGGTATTTTTGTGAATAAAAGTAATGAAGGACCTCAAAACAATGAAGTAATACAACCAAATGTAGACCTTGAAACATTTAACCCATTTACTACACAAAAATAACCAGGAAACCGCAAGATGATTTTTTTACAAGCTGCCGCTAACACTTCTTCGGGGGTTACTTACATAATACTTTTTGGTACGCTGGCTATGCTTATTCTTGCACTGGGCATAGTATCCTTTGTTATTTTTCATCAGCGGAAGGTAATGCGCTTTAATAATCACCTTAAAAAGCTTGAAGATGAAAAACAACAGATCTTATTGAACGCTTCTATAAAATTCCAGGAAGAAGAACGTAACCGGATTGCTGCCGATCTCCATGATGACGTTGGACCTTTATTAGCAACTGCCCGTTTGTATCTAAACGAAAATATGATTAACCAGGAACCGGCAGCTCAATTACAATCAATTTTTAGTGCCAAACAAATCATCGATGATGCCATTCAGTTAATACGCAATATCAGTCATAGTATGATGCCGCCTACACTTAAAAACTTTGGGCTCGAGAGTGCTATGAGTGATCTTTTTCAAAAAATAAATGGCAGCGGCACATTAAATGCCAGCGTGCGTTTTCATGACTATCGTACCAGGCTTAAATTAGACCAGGAATTACTGATATTTAGAATAATGCAGGAACTTATAAACAATATTATCAAGCATAGTAATGCCGGCTTTATACATCTTACACAAAATGCAAATGCTACCCACAGTTATTTTAGATTACACCATGATGGACAAGGAATTGTACAAACCGAATTTGACCGCCTGAATCATGTTTCGACGGGATTAGGGTTAAAAAATATTGCCAGCCGGATCCAGGTTCTAAATGGTCGCATTTTCTTTGAAATAGATCCCAGCCATACCTATTATAAAGTGACACTGGAAATACCTAAGGATTCAGCTTACTAATAGATTTACCGGGCGTTGATATTACTAAATTCTTATTAATCGCCTCTACCCTACTCCCATCCGGCAATTGAGCTTTCACCAGCGATGATCAAAATCAATATCTTTCCTTAAATTTGCTCAGCCCATTTATATGAGTTTAATAAAAGTAGCTATCGCAGATGATCATAAAATCTTCAGGAAGGGAGTTATTCTTTCTATGCGGCCGTATACAAATATTAAATTCGTAATGGAAGCTGAAAATGGAGAAGAGCTACTGGCAAAAATACCTGAATCGAATCCCGATGTAATACTATGTGACCTGAGAATGCCCGTTAAAGATGGTATCGATGCTACAAAACAAATCACTAAAGAATACCCTCATATCCGCGTTATAATACTTACCATGTATGAAGATGAGCGCTTTGTTGGCCACCTAATGGATTGTGGGGCTGCTGGTTATTTATTAAAAAGTACTGAACCTGCAGAGATTAAGAGGGCCATTATGGATGTAATAAGCACCGGATTCTATTTAAATCCTTTTGTTAATAAGGTACTCATTAAAAAGAATTATGGAAAGCAAAAGTTTAATCCAAACCTTAGTACTGAAATTGTGATCAGTGATAGAGAAAAGGAAGTTCTTACGTTAGTGTGTATGGAATTTACCGCAACTGAAATTGCTCAAAAAATGGATATCAGCGCACGCACAGTCGAAGCCATTAAAGATAGACTAATGGAAAGATTTGGCGTGAAAAACTCTGTTGGCCTGGTGTTCTATGCGATGAAAAATCAATTAATTGACTAGAAGAAATCTGGTATTCTATCCAAATTCCACCTCTAAAACAAGCCAAATAAGGTGGAATCAATTTTATTAATTATCTGCCCCAGGTGTTCTTCATTTTCTGCAAATTTATTGTTGTCAGCATCAATGATCAAAAGAGGGCCTTCTTTATATGTTTCTACAAAATGGGCGTAATAATCGTTTAGTTTTTTCAGATAATCAAGCCTGATATTTTCTTCGTATTCTCTACCTCGTTTTTGTATTTGTGCTACCAGGGTCGGTACTGAAGCTTTCAAATATATTAAGAGATCGGGTGGCTGCACCATTGTCTTTAACGTTTCAAAAAACTTATAATAATTATCAAAGTCTCTCTTACCCATGAGCCCCATATCATGAAGATTTGGAGCAAAAATATTGGCGTCTTCGTAAATTGTTCTGTCTTGTATAACCGTTTCTGTTCCCCGATGAATTTCAAGTAATTGATTTAGACGGCTGTTTAAAAAAAATATTTGCAGGTTAAAACTCCATCTCGGCATATCATCATAAAAATCATTTAAATAGGGATTGTGGTCCACGTCTTCAAACTGTGGTATCCACCTGTAATGTTTGCTCAACATTTCTGTTAAAGTCGTTTTTCCGGCACCAATATTTCCGGCAACAGCAATATGCTTTGGTTTCTTTGATTTAGCCATATTCTATCCCCATGGGAAATATTTATAAGTAAACAATTTTTTAAACAATGAATCTAAGCAAACTTAATAATTTAACCCTTATAAAACTTAGAACAATTCAATGAAATAGAAGCATTTAATAATATTTTAATCCAATAGCTTCCCTTACCAATTCCATTGTTTGCCGGGCGCTTTTTCTTGCCTTTTCGGCGCCTTTTATCATCACTTCCTGCAAATACTTTTCATCATGCAAAATCGAATCGATTTTATTTCGGATCGGAGCAATAAATTTAACCATATCTTCTCCAAGTTGCTTTTTCATTTCACCATACCGGATAGTGCAATTATTGTAATCATCTTCGAATTTATTTATCACATCAGCATTGCTCACCAGCTTCATTAATACAAAAAGATTTTCAATATAGTCAGGTTTTGGTGCATTAATTTGCTGGGGACCATTATCTGTTTTAGCCTTCATTACTTTTTTTCTTATTATATCATCTTCATCAGCAAGATATAAGGTTGCCATTTGATTTTCACTTTTACTCATTTTCCCTTTTCCATCAAGACCCGGCACTTTTACCAATACCTGGTTATAGTTAAAAGCTTCCGGTTCGGGAAATACTTCTCCATATCGGTGATTAAATCGATTGCTGAAATTGCGGGCCATTTCCAAATGTTGTTCCTGGTCTTTTCCCACCGGCACATACCTTGCCCGATGTAAAATAATATCTGCAGTTTGTAATACGGGATAAGTTAATAGCCCCGCATTTATATTATCAGGATGCTGCCTTATTTTTTCTTTAAATGTCACCGTTTTTTCTAACTCGCCGGTGTAAGCCAACATGTTCAGGTAGAGGTATAATTCTGACGTTTCAAAAACATGGCTTTGACAATACAACGCCACCTTATCAGGATCCAGGCCACAAGCAATATTTTCAGCCAAAACCCTATGCACATTGGCTTTCAGCTCTTTGGTATCGGGATGAGTAGTGAGAGAATGCAGGTCAGCCACCATAAAGTAACACTTAAAATCCTCCTGCATTTTCACATAATTAAGAATAGCCCCAAAGTAATTGCCCAGATGCAAATTTCCGGTAGGCCGGATGCCGCTCATTACTATTTCCCTTTTTTCAGTCATAGGTTGACGAAGATAGCAAAAGTCATTTGTCAATATTCAAATGTCAATATAAAATCCGGCACTTATATAAATTTGGTTGTAGTGTTGACGTTCAGTAGAATTTAATATGTAGTATATTTATTGAATTAGCTGGAGTTTCCTTAGTTTTTAGTTGCGAATTGTATGGGAGCCTTTGTAATTAGGCATTAAGCTGTTCAGTCAACTGTAGGGCATTGTTTTTTGAGTGGAAAAGATTCCTCAAAAAAATGCATCCATTTTCGTAAGATGCAGTTGTAACAAACACTTTACTACAATCATGGATGCAAACTCTTCAACCATCAGCCGTTTCAAAGCACAAGCTAATAAATTTTCAGGAATCATTTCTGAATTAGGGCAATTTGAAACCATTTATCCGAATGTTAAGTACATCTAAACCTAATCCTTTATTTTTGTTTTATGGAAGTAAATGATGCACTGGTAGATAAATTAGCCAATCTTGCAAGGCTTCAGTTCAATGCGGTAGAAATAGCCGGGATAAAAGCCGATTTGCAGAAAATGATACAGTTTGTAGAAAAATTAAATGAATTGGATACGACTGGAATAAAACCTTTGCTTCACATGAGTGATAATATAAATGTGTTAAGAGAGGATAAAGTACAAGGTAGTATAAGCCGTTTAGAAGGATTAAAAAATGCTCCTTTGCACGACGATCAATTTTTCAAAGTACCGAAAGTGATAAAAAAGTAATCGATAAGTTGTTCTGTTCCTATCGAAGAACTTTCCAACGTTTAAAATCGTTTTATCCTTTTTAACAAATTAAACCCACAATGCAAGGAATTATTCACTTAAAAAATATTTGCAAGAGCTATTATCTCGGCAAACAGGAATTACAGGTATTAAAAGGTATTAACCTGGATATTCTAAAAAATGAATATGTTGCCCTGATGGGACCCAGCGGTTCGGGAAAATCTACTTTGATGAATATTTTAGGTTGCCTCGATACTGCAACGGATGGAAAATACATATTAAATGGAAAGGACGTAAGCAGCATGCCTGATAATGATCTTGCGGAAGTGCGCAACCAGGAAATTGGATTTGTATTTCAACAATTTAATTTATTGCCCAGGTTAACAGCCATGGAAAATGTGGCGTTACCACTTATTTATAGTGGTATTGGTAAAAATGAAAGAATAGAAAGAGCGATGGCAGTACTTGGCAAAGTAAAACTGGAAGACCGTAGCACCCACAAACCAAATGAGTTAAGTGGTGGTCAATGCCAGCGGGTAGCGATAGCCCGGGCGCTGGTTAACAATCCATCTATTATCCTGGCAGATGAACCTACAGGAAATCTTGATTCTAAGACTTCTTACGAGATAATGGATATTTTGGGTAAAATACACGATGATGGAAATACTGTCATCCTGGTAACCCACGAAGAAGATATTGCAAGCTTTGCACACCGGGTAGTACGACTCCGTGATGGTGTTATCGAAACTGATAAAGTAAATGCTCATCCATCTACCATTGCGCAACCCGCTTAAATAAAGATTGCTCTTTCAATCATTTTACTATTTTTTTGTACATTTTAAACCACCTGAATGGCGTTAAAAATATATACAAAAACCGGGGACCTGGGTAAAACCAGTTTAATTGGTGGCACTAAAGTTCCTAAAAGTCACTTACGCATTGAGACTTATGGCACTATAGATGAATTAAACTCCTTCATTGGATTGGTAAATGACTATATATCCGATGATCATACTAAAATAATGTTAAAGGAAGTACAGGATCGGTTATTTACAATAGGTTCCTCATTGGCTTGCGATCCGGAAAAAGAACCTTTAATGAAGATCCCTGACCTAAAGGAAGAAGATGTTGTTTTATTGGAAAAAGAAATTGATAAAATGAATGAGTCTTTAACACCAATGAAGTTTTTTATTTTACCGGGCGGACATCCTGCCATTTCTACTACACATATCACCCGTTGCGTATGCAGGCGTGCAGAAAGGCTTTGTGTGAATTTGCAGGAACATGATTTATTTATAGATCCGTTGGTTATCAAATATATTAATCGTTTAAGCGACTATCTTTTTGTATTAAGCAGGTATATAGCTCATTTGAATGGTATACCAGAATTAGCCTGGAAACCAAGGCTGGCTTAGCCCGGTATTATTATTTTGGACGCTTATTCTTCTAAATCAACTAATTATTTTTCCGTCTTTCATATGTAGTATCCTGTCGCTCATTTGCGCCAATTCTTCATTGTGGGTTACTATTAAAAAAGTTTGATTGAATTGTCGCCGTAGATCAATAAATAACTGGTGTAATTCTTTGGCATTGGCACTATCTAAATTACCCGTTGGTTCATCTGCCATAATAATAGAAGGCGTATTAATTAACGCCCTCGCCACTGCTACCCGTTGTTGCTCCCCTCCCGACAGTTGCTGTGGTTTGTTCTCCAGGCGGTTAGCAAGGCCTAAAGTTGTTAATAACGTAGTTGCCTTACCGATTATTTCTTTTTTTTTACCTCCGGCAATCCAACCTGGAATACAGACATTCTCCAGGGCTGTAAATTCGGGTAAAAGGTGGTGGAATTGGAAAACAAAACCAATATGCCTATTTCTGAAAGCCGCCAATTTCTTTCCATTCAGGTCTCTTATTTTTGTTCCTTTGAGCGAAATAACTCCCCCATCAGCCTTGTCCAATGTGCCAAGAATGTGTAGTAGTGTGCTTTTTCCCGCTCCGGAAGACCCCACAATACTCACGATCTCGCCCTTATCAATATTTATATCTACACCTCTTAAAACCGGCAAAGAGCCGTAATTCTTTCTTATGTCGGTAGCTGTAAGCATCTGGCTAAAGTAATTAATTATTAATAATATTGACAGAAATCAGCAATATTTGCACATAATATAATTTCCAAAATTCCGTTGTTAAAAAACACATTTGGTTAATTCCACCAAACTTTTACATTTGCAAAAATTAAATACACCAATAAGATGTTTTGGACACTAGAATTAGCCTCTCATTTAGAAGATGCCCCCTGGCCGGCAACAAAAGATGAATTGATAGATTATGCAATCCGTAGCGGTGCACCTATTGAAGTAATTGAAAACCTGCAGGAACTGGAAGACGAAGGTGAAGTGTATGAAGGACTTGAAGATATATGGCCGGATTACCCAAGCCAGGAAGATTTCTTTTTTAATGAAGACGAATATTAACACAATACCCCGTTAAAAGGTATTTGTTACAATTTATTAAAGCCACCAGTTTTTAAGCTGGTGGCTTTAATATTATTTGAAATTATTTCTCCATTTGTTCAATCACAGGCACAGTTACTCCCGTAAAAGAAAATCCACCATCATGAAAAAGGTTTTGCATGGTTACCATCCGCGTCATATCACTAAATAAGGTAACGCAATAATTAGCACAATCATCTGCACTTGCATTTCCCAAAGGACTCATTTTTTCTGCATAATTAATAAACCCGTCAAATCCCTTTACGCCGCTGCCGGCTGTAGTGCGTGTAGGTGATTGGGACACAGTATTTATCCGTACATGCTTTTTAACAGCATAATGATACCCAAAGCTCCGGGTTACACTTTCCAGCAAGGCTTTGGCATCTGCCATTTCATTGTAGTCAGGAAACACACGCTGTGCAGCTATATAAGTAAGTGCAATTACACTACCCCATTCATTGATGGCATCATGCTTCATTGCAGTAGCCAAAACGCGGTGGAGGCTCATAGCCGATATATCCAACGTTTTTGCGTTAAAACCATAGTCTATCTCGGTATAGTGTTTCCCTTTACGAACGTTCAGGCTCATGCCTATGGAATGTAAAATAAAATCCACTCCGCCCCCAAAATGTTCTTTAGCCTTCGTGATAAGGTTCAACACATCTTCGTTGCTGCTTACATCGCATGGAATTACAGGTGCATTCACGGTGGATGCTAACTTATTGATTTCCCCCATACGCATAGCTACCGGAGCATTGGTTAGCAACAATTCGGCCCCTTCTTCGTGGCAGCGTAATGCAGTTTTCCAGGCGATAGATTTTTCATCCAAAGCACCAAAAATAATTCCCTTTTTCCCTTTAAGTAAATTGTATGGCATGATTGTTTTTTTTATGGTAAAAAGTAAAAATAGCATTCTTATTTTTTAAAGAAAAACTCTTTAAAATAAATTATTAAAAAGCCTGTAATAAAAATTAATAAGAAAATTATAGCGATGCTTGCCAAAAAGAATAACAAAAGACGTGTGAAAGATCTGCGGGGTTCAATTTTGTTTTTTAAATATGCCTGCAACAGGTAAGCTACCAGCATCGAGGTACCGGTGATTGCCAACATCAAAAGGTTTTTATACAACAAATTTTAACGGATATTTTAAATATTCATGCTTTGGTATAAATACTTAATTTCTCATCATTTCTCTTGCATTCTCCAAAGCGGCTGCAGTAGGTTTTTCGCCACTTAACATTTGGGCAATTGTTGTAATTCGTTCATCATTAGTTAACAGCCTGATAGAGGTGGTAATTTTATTTTCCCGGATAGCCTTATATACAAAATAATGTGCGGTTGCTTTGGCTGCAATCTGCGGCTGATGTGTGATAGAAATTAACTGGTGAGATTGAGACAGTGCCTGCATTATAAGGCCTACCTGCTTTGCCGCTTCGCCGCTAATTCCGGTATCTATTTCATCAAATATTAGGGTGGGAAGTTGCAGTTTTTGTGCAACCAAAGATTTTATGCATAGCATTAGCCGGCTAAGCTCGCCCCCACTTGCCACCTTCCGCAAAGCCTCAAAGCGATCATTTTTATTAGCGTCAAACAAGAATTCTATCTCATCATTGCCATAGCTATTTAAGGATATTGTTCTCAACTGTATTTTTATCCTGGCATTAGGCATTCCTACCTGCGCCAAAAGCTTGTTTACCTTTTCAGTAAAAGATGTAATCACACTGTGCCGGTTAGCTGAAATAGTTCCTGCCAATTGCTCACAGCGCTCCAGTAATTGTTTGGATAAATGATCTTTTTGCTGGATGGCTTCGCTTATATTTAAAATGTCATTTAGCTTTTCCTGTAACGATGCCTTAATTTCCAACAATTGACCAGTACTGTTTACATTGTGTTTTTTAAATAGCTTATATCCTACCGAAATTTTATCATTCACTTCCTGTATCCTCTCAGGATTATATTGAATAGAGTCATGTATCTTTTCGAGTTCATCCGCAATATCCTGTAACTCGGCCTGGGCACTTAAGAGGCGTTTATTCTGCCCTGCTATTTCGCTATGATATTCTTCCAGGTAATGCAGCTTATTCACAAGTGATTTTAATTGCCGCACAATTGGTTGCTCACTTTCTTTCAACTCGTAAAATATATTTCCCAGCTGCTGCTTTATATTCTCTGCATTGCTTAATAATTTCAATTCGATATCGAGCTCTTCCAACTCATTTTCTTTAAAACCGGCTTCTTCTAATTCATCAAACAAAAACTGGTTATAATCTAATGCAGCATTAGCATTTTGCTGTTGCGCCTGAAGTGCTGCCAGATCTTTTTTTGTGCTGGTATATTCATTGAATGCTTTTGTATACTGTTGCAACAACATAGCATTGTCAGCGAGGGCATCAAGCACTTCTCTTTGAAAATCATTGTCGCCTAATTCCAGCGCATCAAATTGCTGATGAAGATCTACCAGCAATGAGCTTAATTGTTTTAGCTGTTGTAAGTTTACGGGGGTGTCATTTATAAATGCCCGTGATTTTCCATTTATGGTGATCTCCCTTCTTACCACTAATTCTTCTTCCATATCCAGGTCTTGTTCTTTTAAAAAAGACTTTATTTCCTTTTTATTGCCTGTCTTAAAGTATCCTTCAACCACACATTTCTTTGTTTTATTCATGAGTGTATTGCTATCTGCCCGCTCACCCAATATTAAGCTTAAGGCCCCCATTAAAATACTTTTTCCGGCACCTGTTTCACCTGTGATAATGTTCAGATGCGTAGAAAAATCAATCGCTATTTCATCAATGATAGCGTAATTCTGAATATATAATTTCTGAAGCATAATTGAAAGGGGAAATTAGTGTTTGCTACCTGGTTGTATAGATTTTCAAAGATAAATTTTGTTGTTGTAATAAAAAAAGCACTTCAATCCTGAAGTGCCTTATTCTATTAGTTAAAAGTATGCTTGGTTAATTTATTTCTATGCTGTCGTTCAAATCAGTATCTACTAAAATACGTCCGCAGTTTTCGCAAACAATTACTTTTTTACGCAATTTGATCTCACTTTGTTTTTGTGGAGGAATAGCGTGAAAACACCCGCCGCAACTATCTCTTTCAACCGGTACAACTGCCAATCCGTTGCGATAGTTTTTACGGATACGATCATAGCTTAATATCAGGCGTTCATCCACATGGCTTCTTGCCTCTGCTGCCTGCTTATTGTATTGCTTCTCTTCTTTTTCAGTTTCAGCAATAATTTTTTCTAACTCTCCTTTTTTTCCGGATAAATTATTTTCTTTTACTGCCACGGCTTTTTTTGCGGATTCAAGTTGCCTCGCTTTTTCGCCAATTTCTTCTGTGGCATCCTTAATGTGTTTTTCACAAAGCTTTACTTCCAGGGTTTGCATTTCAATCTCTTTATTGATAGCTTCAAACTCCCTGTTGTTTTTTACATTATCGCTTTGCTTTTCATATTTTTTTATTAGCGCTTCCGCTTCCTTAATCGCTTCTTTTTTTTGATTGATAAATTCCTGCATGCCGTTGATCTCTTCTTCAACCCGCGTTTGGCGGGCATGCAAACCTTCGATTTCATCCTCCAGGTCTTTTACCTCAATCGGTAATTCACCTTTTAAAATTTGAATTTCATCCAATTTATAATCTACCTTTTGCAATCGTACCAGTGATGTTAATTTTTCCTCTACTGAGAAATCCTTTACTGCGGCCATATTTATTGTTTATAATTTTTTAGTATGTAGTTTTTTGTAGTAGAATTTGCTACCCCTAATGAGACGTGCGGGTCTTTTTCTACCTAAAATAGTGAACGGGATTGGTTTTAACGCCCGTTTTTTGGATTGCAAAGGTAGGAAATTTTTTACTCAAAATATCAAATAGTAAGTCGATCGTAAACTGCTCACTTTCAAAATGACCGATATCCGCTATTAGCAACTTATTATTGGCATCAAAAAACTCGTGGTACTTAACGTCACCGGTGATAAAAATATCGGCGCCTGAAGCTATAGCTGAGCTAATTAAAAAGCTACCTGCACCCCCGCAAACAGCTACTTTTTTTATTACCCGGCCGGTTAGGCTTGTATGCCGTATAACTTTGAGATTGAATGCCTCTTTAATCTTCTGTAAAAACTGCTCTTCGGGAAGTGGAAATTCAAGCTCGCCAACCATTCCACTCCCCGTTTCCGCGTATTGATTTTCCAATGGGATGATATCATATGCCACTTCCTCATAAGGATGGGCGTCAATCATGCCTTGTAACACCGCATTTTGCTTCCACGTAGGAAATATAACTTCGATTTTCACCTCGCTTTCGGTATGCTGTTTACCAATAGTTCCTGTGTATGGATCAGTTCCATAGCCCGGTTTAAAGGTTCCTTCTCCTAATGAATTAAAACTACACTCACTATAATTCCCAATATGGCCTCCCCCTGCATCAAAGATTGCTTTACGAACATTTGCGGCTGTAGCTGTCGGCACATACGTTATTAATTTCTTTAATACATTCTTTTTGGGAAGCAGTACCTGGCAGTTTACCAATCCAAGTCTATCGCACAATCTGCCGTTTACACCTTGCAATACATTGTCCAGGTTGGTATGAATGGCATATATCGCTATATCATACTTAATAGCAGTAATCACCGTTTTTTCTACATAATTTTTCCCGTTGATTTTTTTCAATCCACCAAAAATGATAGGATGATGCGCTACAACAAGGTTGCATTTCTTCTCAATTGCTTCCAACACCACCTCTTCAGTTGCATCCAGCGTTGTGATAATACCGCTGCAATCCCATTCTTCATTTCCGGTAAGAAGGCCCGCATTGTCATAGCTTTCCTGCAAAGCAGGAGGTGCTATCGATTCGAGCCATTGTGTAATTTGCGAGATAGTCATAAATTAAATATAAAAAGAATCTAAAGGTGTTAGCTATATTTTAAAAAAAATCTTCGGAGCAAAAACATCTACCCCGCTTAAGGTTTGATCCCAATATATTCCGGAACATGGAGTTTTGCAATAAAACGCTAAAACCTGCTGAATTCATAAACTACCTTTGTAAAAAACATTTTGCAATGCCCTCCTCTTTCCAACTCTACCAGGAATATAAAAAAATACTTCAAAAAATTGCTGACATAAAATATGCGGCGGCCGTTTTGCAATGGGACCAGGAAACTTATCTGCCACCAAAAGGTAATGATTTCAGGGGGAGACAAATTGCCACCTTAAATGAAAATGCCCATCAACAATTTATCGATGAAAAACTGGGGGCATTACTCCAGGAACTGATGGGCAAAGACGACATAAGTGATACGGAGAAAAGGAATGTTCAATTGAGTCTGGAAGATTATGAACGTAATAAAAAACTTACCAGTGATTTTGTCAGGAAATTGAGTGAAACCGTAAATAAATCATTTCATGCCTGGATAAAAGCGAGGGGTGATAATTCTTTTGCTACTTTCCGGGAACCCTTGCACGAACTGATAGAATTGAAAAAAATGGAAGCAGATATGTTGGGATATACACAGCATCCTTATAATGCTTTAATGAATGACTACGACCGGGGACTTACAGTGTCAACAGTTGATAATATATTCAATGATTTAAAGCCACGTCTATTAGTGTTATTGGATGATATAAAAAATAAAGAGCTTGTAAATGATTCATTTCTTCACAAATATTTTGATAAGGATAGCCAATGGAAATTTGGAATTGAAATCTTAAAAAATATGGGTTTTGATTTTGAAGCAGGCAGGCAGGATATAAGTGTGCATCCTTTTACTACCAGCTTTAATAGCAACGATGTAAGGATAACTACCCGCATTGATGAAAACGACCTGGGCAACATGACCTGGAGCTGCATCCACGAAGGAGGCCACGCCCTGTATGAACAGGGCTTGCCGCCGGAAGAGTATGGTATGCCATTGGGAGAATATTGCAGCTTAAGCATTCACGAGAGCCAAAGCCGTTTATGGGAAAATTCCATAGGCCGCAGTTTATCATTCTGGCTACACAATTTTAAACGCTTACAAACGTTATTTCCAAAGCAAATGGAAAATGTATCAGCTGGTTTGTTTTACAAGGCCATTAACAAAGTGGCACCTTCTTTGATACGTACAGAGGCAGATGAATTAACATATCATTTTCATGTGATGATCCGGTATGAAATTGAAAAAATGCTGATAGAGGGCAGCATCAGTGCAAAAGATATACCTGCTTACTGGAATGAGCATTATCAAAAATATTTAGGTATTGAAGTTCCTGATGATTTGCGTGGTTGTCTGCAGGATATACATTGGAGCCACGGCAGTTTTGGATATTTTGCTACATACAGTTTAGGAAGTTTGTATGCTGCTCAAATGTATGCGGCCATTAAAAAAGAAAATCCGACAATAGAAAAAGATATTTCAACTGGCAATACAGAAGATGTATTAAACTGGCTTAGAAAAAATATTTATCGCTACGGCAGGTATTATTCTTCAGAAATATTATGTACCCGGGCAACCGGCGAATCCCTAAATGCAAATTATTTTATTCAATATGCCACAGAAAAATTTACACATATCTATTCCCGGTAATTATCATAACATGCCAATACTTCTCTATAAAGGCAGGTTTATTATTGCACTGGCGGCTGCATTGATATTATTACTAAGTAGTTGTAAAAAAATTTCTGCTGCTTTAGGATCACAAAGCCAATTAGAAACGCTATTTGAGCAAAATATCTTAAACCACGATTTTGTTGTTCATTTCGCCTCTGACAATGGAATGGATATAACTTCCCGGTTCAACGGCTATACTTTTGTATTAACAAAAACAACTTCATTTTACGATGGACCAATGACTGCGAAAATATCAGGCATCACTTATACCGGTACATGGACGAGTAACAGTGATTACAGCAAACTCAGCATCAATATCACATCTCCTTCCATTCCGGCTCCATTTGTTTTCCTCAACGATGATTGGAAATTTACAAAAAAAGCATTTCCAATCATGGAATTAGCGCCCTGGGGTTCTACCGACCCGAAGGTCTTACATATGCTTAGACTCTGATATTTATCCCCGGATTTTTATTTCTTTCTATAGTCACAATTTTTTGACGTTTTCGGAGTTTATAAGCAGGTCGTTTTGCATGAAAAACTGTGTGCGACGTTTCATATAAAATCCTTACCTTATGATATCCAGTACTGCAACCAAGGCTACCTGTTTATTACTGTTAGCATTATACAGTTTTTCCACTAAAGCTCAACTCACGACGCAGTTTACAGCGTCTCCTATAACAGGGTGCGCTCCTTTACTGGTAAAATTTACTGATCAGTCAACGGGCAATCCTACACAATGGAAATGGGATCTGGGTAATGGCACCATCTCTTTCCTGCAAAATCCTTCTGTAAGTTATTTCAATCCAGGACTTTATAGCATTAAGCTCGTTATTAAAAATGCGTCCGGCAGCGACTCCTTAATAAAAACACAATACATCAATGTTTCGGCCAAACCCACTGTCCAATTTACTTCATCGGTAACCTCCGGTTGCTTTCCATTGCCTGTGGATTTTACAGACCAAAGTACTGCGGGAAGTGGAACTATAGCAAGCTGGCAATGGGATTTTGGTGATGGCAATTCTTCCACATTGCAAAACCCTACGCATACCTATACAACAGGAGGCAATTTTAATGTAACGCTAAGGGTTATAAATAGCAATGGTTGCTTGACTACACTTTCTAAAACCCAATACATCAGGATCGATTTGGGTGCAGAGGCTGATTTTACCAACAGTGTTCCAACTGTATGCAGTGTGCCTGCCAGCATTAATTTTCAAAATTTGTCTACCGGTGCAGGTTCTCTTAGCTACCAATGGTTCTTTGGAGATGGTGCGGGTTCAACTGTCATTAATCCATCTCATACTTATACGGTTGGCGGCAGTTACCCGGTAAAACTGGTAGTAACAAATGCGGCAGGTTGCAAAGACACATTAATTAAAATAAACGCGGTTACTGTTGGAAGCGTATCTCCGGCGTTTATCACCAGTGATACTGTGTGTTTAAATAAGCCGTTGGTAATCACCAACACTTCCATGCCCACGCCAGTTTCGGTAATGTGGAGCTTTGGAGATGGCACCACATCTACCCAGCTTAATCCTGTAAAAACCTTTACCACATTAGGCACCTATCAAATAAAGATGCTGGGCACCTTTGGAAATTGCCAGGATTCCACATTTAAAACAATAACCGTTTTCCCAAACCCTGTTGCGGACTTTTCCTTAGATGATAGTGCAAATTGTTCTTATCCTTTTGTGGTTAATTTCGCCAACCTGGCTGTAAACGCAACTTCCTACAAATGGGATTTTGGCGATAGTACCACCTCAACTTTACCTAATCCTACTCATACTTACAATAGCCTGGGCAATTTTAATGTACAACTGGTTGTAACGAATGCAAACGGATGTACAGATACTGTAAAAAAAATAAGCGCTGTCAGGATTATTAAACCTGTTGTCACCTTTAGTAATTTACCTGACAGTGGCTGCGTTTCATTTACCAAAACCTTTACAAGCACAACCAATTCTATTGATACAGTAACAAGTTATTTATGGGATTTTGGTGATGGAACAACTTCTACCAATCCTACACCTACACATACCTACAATAGTCCGGGAATTTACCCGGTAACCGTCATCATTACCACGGCCGGCGGATGCAGTGACACCGCAACCATGGCAAGAGGCATTATTGTAAATAGCAAACCAGTGGCAATTTTTAGTGCAACCCCTAAGGTTGCATGCGCAAAAACAATGGTGAATTTTACCGATGAAAGTACCGGCAGTCCAATAAGGTGGCTTTGGGATTTTGGCGATGGCGCCACTTCCATTTTACAAAACCCGGGACATGTCTTCAACGATACAGGTTATAAGAGTGTCCAACTTATCATATGGAACAGCGGTTGTTCGGACACAGTTAAATATCAAAAATACGTTTACATTAAACCACCCATTGCACGATTTATTGTTGCATTTGACTGTAGCAAACCATTGGAAAGAGTGTTTACAGATCAATCTGTTGGTGCTGATACCTGGAACTGGGATTTTGGTGATGGCCATACTTCTACACAACAGCACCCTGTTCATGTATATGCGGCAGCGGGTTCCTACCCTGTGCGGCTAACTGTAACTAACAATTCCACAGGATGCGATTTTGATGCGGCCAAAACAATTCAGGTAATAACTGCGAAGGCCTCCTTTTTTGCTTCAGATACTGTCATTTGTAAAGGCAGTACAATCACATTTAATACTAATCTTAGTTTAACTGAAGTAAATAAATACAACTGGAATTTTGGTGATGGAGTTATAATTAATTCAACCACCAATACGGCCACACACAAATATTTACAGGCAGGCACCTATTCAGTCCGGTTGATCACAACTGATTTATTGGGTTGTATCGATACCCTGATCAAATCACTGTATATACGGGTAAACGGGCCTACGGCAAAATTCGGCTCCAGTTCTTATGGAAGCTGCCTCAATAACCTGATCGTGTTTAAGGATAGTTCGGTTAGTGACGGGCTGCATCCTGTTCAAAGCTGGACATGGAATTATGGCGATGGAAAAACAGAAATATTGACGGCGCCGCCATTTCAACATAACTATGCTACTCCGGGGATATACCTTGTTACATTAAAAACAACTGATAACGAGGGATGCACGGATAGTTTTACATTACCTACCCCTCTTGTGATCTCAAAACCAATTGCTTCCTTTAAGTCGATGGACACTGTAACTTGTCCAAATAAGCCGGTAAATTTCACCAATCAATCAACCGGTCCTAACCTGAACTATACATGGTATTTTGGCGATGGCACCACTTCAATAGCACAAAGTCCGGTACATCAATACACGGCAGACGGCCTTTATTCAATTAAGCTCGTAATTACTGATCAATATGGATGTAAGGATTCTCTGAATAAGCCAGCTTATATTTCTGTAATAACTTCTACGGCGAATTTTAATATGAGCGATTCCTTCAGCACCTGTCCACCCTTGATTGTACAGTTTACTAATTTATCAGGGAATGTAGCTTCAGAAAAATGGGACTTTGGTGATGGAACCGGAGCTTCAATAGCAAATCCCTCGCATTTTTATAATTACCCCGGTGTATATATTATTAAACTAACAGTAACCGGCCCCGGTGGTTGTGTTGTAATAAAGCAAAAAAAGATCATAATAAACGGGCCAAAAGGGTCTTTTACCTATAGTCCTTTAAATGGCTGCAACCCTGTGACTGCAAATTTCACCGCTACCACATTTGACAGAAGCTCTTTTATATGGGATTACAGTGACGGTTCCACTCTAAGTACAACTGATTCGATTACTTCACATAGCTATACCAACCCGGGATCATATATACCCAAAATGATCTTAGTTGATATAAACGGTTGCCAGGTGCCGATTACAGGGAAAGACACTATCACTGTAAACGGCGTTACAGCCAACTACAACTTTTTAAATAAAGCTGTGTGTGACAGCGGTATGGTAGCTTTTACCGACTCCTCTTTAAGCAATGATATTATTACGGGTTACCGGTGGTTTTTGGGAGATGGCAGTACTTCAGTTGCACAAAATCCACAACATTATTACCGTTCTAACGGATTATATTATTCCAAATTAATTGTTACCACATTTAATGGTTGTGTTGATTCAATAACATCAGCGATACCTGTAAAAGTAGTATCCTCCCCCAAAACAAATATGGCTAATTCTGCAAATGGTTGTACTCCATTGAATGTAACTTTTAATGGATTAATAACTGCTGCCGATACGTCTGCGCTCAATTGGAGCTGGACCTTCGGTAACGGAAATATATCATCACTCCAAAATCCTGTTGTTCAGCAATATACTGTCGCCGGGATATATAATGTTGGTCTTATTGTTACCAATAGCAGCGGCTGCAAGGATACCGTAAATAAAACTATAGAAGCCTACCTGATACCTAATGTAAGCGGGGGACCTGATACTTTATTATGTAATGGGCGTGGGATCACTTTGCAGGCAACAGGTGCGGTAAAATATAACTGGAGCCCTTCAACAGGACTTAGTTGTACTACCTGTGCTAACCCTGTGGCTCTTCCGGATTCTGCAATGAAATATATTTTAACCGGAACCTCGGTTAAAGGCTGTACAGCAAAAGACACCGTTTCAGTGAAAGTAAAATATGCTTTCAAGATAAAATACAGTAAAACGGATACATTGTGCATCGGGCAAAAGGTTAAACTTTTTGCAACAGGCACAGACAACTTTCAGTGGACTCCTTCCACCGGGCTCGATAATAGTAATATATCCTTCCCTACCGCACAACCGGATACCACGACCATGTATCGCGTTGTTGGCTCTGATAATTCAGGTTGTTTCAGGGATACCGGTTATGTGCCTATAAAAGTTTACCCGATACCTGCAGTTGAGGCCGGAAATGATAAGATAATTAACATAGGAAAAACTATTGATCTTACCCCGGTGATTTCTGCGGATGTAACTGAGGTGGTATGGTCTCCGACCGGCAGTATATTCAGAAACACTTACCCCGGTATTTCTGTAAAACCCAGTCAGACTACAGAATACACGGTAGAAGTAAAAAACAGGGGTGGTTGTATGACGAGGGATAGGGTAAGCGTTTTTGTGATCTGTAATGGATCGAATGTATTTATACCCAATACTTTTTCACCAAATGGTGACGGTGCCAACGATGTTTTTTACCCCAGAGGAACTGGTCTATTTACTATTAAATCGTTCCGCATTTTCAACCGCTGGGGTGAAATGGTTTTTGAAAAGAATAATTTTAAGGCAAATGATGCCTCGTTTGGTTGGGATGGCAAATTTAAAGGAACAAAGCTCAATGCTGATGTATTCGTTTACATGATCGATATTCTCTGCGATAATTTCAGCATCCTGAATTATAAAGGCAATGTTGCTTTAGTGCAATAAAGCACTTTTTAAATCGCGTCTAAAAACCAGGTGATTTGAATGGGCAGTGGTGAATAATCTGCCTGGTTAAGAAAACATTTTAGCGGCCAATATAGCTTGTATCATCAACGCCTTACTCATCCGATACCAATCGGGTGACTTTGCTTTCAATTCATTGGATATCAATTAGGTCAGCTTATGTAAACGGCGATCAATTGCAACTGGACAAGACACGATTAATCTTTCACCACTATTCACCGTTGACCACAAACAAGTGTAAAAAAATATGTGCAAACAATCATGAATTTCTAAAATAAAATGGCATTCCCGGCGTTTGAATAATGGCGAACATGACCGTGAAGAAAAATCTAAATCCTATTGTATGAAAACAGCTTTACACAAAGTTCTGTGTTGCGTTTTATTGATACTCTCCTTACGGGGATCTTCACAAGACATTCACTTTTCTCAATTTTTTGAAGCCCCTTTGCTACGAAACCCGGCACTGGCAGGCCTCTTTTCCGGTGATCTTCGTTTTCAGGCCGTTTACCGCACCCAATGGCAAAGTGTGACGGTACCTTATCAGACTACTTCTGTAAATGGAGAATTTAAATTACATATTGGCAAGAGCGAGGACTTTTTAACAGTGGGCGGCCAGGTTTTGTATGATAAAGCAGGAACAATTGCAATGGCAGCAACTCACGTACTTCCTGTCGTTAACTATCACAAATCATTAAGCAGTGAAAGAAATATGTATCTCTCTTTAGGATTTATGGGAGGCATTGTTCAACGGAAAATTGACAGAAGCAAAATAACTACAGACAGCCAGTTTGATGGTAGCGCTTATAATGGGAGCCTCGATAATGGAGAAAATATTGGCAGGCCTGTTTATAGCTATTTTGATGGAACGGCAGGCCTTAGCTTTAATACACAAATAGGCGAAAACCAGGAGAATAATCTTTTTGCAGGTATTGCCTATCACCATTTTAACAAGGCTCCAAAGATGTCTTTTTACGGAAATGCTGATTATATCCTTGTTCCAAAATGGGTTTACTCCGCAGGTGCAAAAATGGCGACCACGGATAATTCTTATATAACAATCCAGGCAGATTATAGTAAGCAAGGCTCTTACACGGAACTAATAGGTGGTGCGATGTTCACCTATAGATTAGAGGATACAGAAAATCCACGCTATTTTATACACGGGGGTGGCTTCCTCCGCTGGAAAGATGCCTTTATACCTGTTGCTAAACTGGAAATGAAACCCCTTGCCATATCCGTTAGCTATGATGCAAATATATCAGGCCTAAGTGTCGCAAGCCGTGGAAGGGGAGGCTTTGAATTGGGTATTTCTTATCAAAAATATTTAACCAACGATCACACCAGCAGGGATGCCGTAAGATGTCCGAGGTTTTAAAAAGTTCTAACGATCCGCTCAGAATTAGTGTACTAACGACTAAAATCTTTTGTTTTATGGATTGTTTGGATAACAAGGCCCCCTTAACCGGGGGTTTTTTATTTTATCTACCTCTTAAAGCAATCGATTTTCTCTGGAATTAATAAAAAGCAACGGCTTGTCATTAGGGTATAAAATATAAAGCGGCAAGCTCATAACCTTTTAACCCAAGCCCGCTGATAACACCAGCACTTTTACCTGATACGTGAGAGATTTTCCTGAACTCCTCCCTACCAAAAATATTTGATATATGCACTTCTACCACAGGTGTTTTTACAGCAGCGATCGCATCGCCGAGAGCAACTGAGGTATGGGTATATCCACCTGGGTTAATGATTATTCCGTCGTATGAAAAACCCACTCTTTGCACCTCGTTTATCAACTCCCCTTCTATATTACTTTGAAAATAGCTGAAAGTAATTTCCGGAAATTTGTTTCTTAATTCATCTAAATAGTTTTCAAAGGTTTTACTGCCGTAAATCTCCGGCTCCCTTGTGCCAAGAAGATTTAAATTAGGCCCATTTATAATTGCTATTTTCATGATACGAATGTAAGAAAGGAATGTAAGAAAGGAATGTAAACGATTATGTAAATATTAAAATGACGTATCGATTTGTGAATGGTCAATGGTCAATGGTGAAATTGACCATTGACCATTGACCATTGCCTATTCACGCATTAATTTCTCATGTTGATCATGTTAATAAACTGGTCAAATAAATACCTGCTGTCATGCGGTCCAGGTGTGGCTTCCGGATGATATTGAACAGAAAAGGCGGGCTTATTCTTTACGCGTATACCTTCTATTGATTCATCATTGAGGTTTATATGAGTTATCTCTACATCAGGTGATGCCCTGACTCCTTCGGGGTCTACACCAAAGCCATGATTTTGAGTGGTAATTTCACTTTTTCCTGTAATAATATTTTTTACGGGATGATTCAAGCCCCGATGGCCATGATGCATTTTAAAAGTGGGGATATCATTTGCCAGCGCCAATAATTGATGACCCAAACAGATACCGAAAAAAGGTATTTCTGCAGCCAATATCTGCCTTATGGTATTCACAGCATAATCCATTGGCGCCGGGTCACCGGGGCCATTGCTAATGAAATAACCATTCGGCTTAAATGCCTGTAAATCTTCGAAACTTGTTTTTGCATTGTGCACTTTAACATATACACCCCGCTCAGTAAGGCAGTTGAGTATATTTTTCTTAACCCCGCAATCAAGCACTGCTACTCTTATCTCACTGTCCGGCTGGCCCAGGTAATAAGGTTCTTTAGTTGATACAACTGAAGCCAGTTCCAAACCTGCCATTGATGGTACAGCAGCAAGGTCTGTCTTTAACTTTTCAACGTCCATGTACTCTGATGAAATGATACAATTCATAGCTCCCTGGGTTCTTATATGGGCTACCAGGGCCCTTGTATCCACATTATCGATAGCCACCACCTGCTGCTCTATAAAAAAATCCTGTAATGACCCATTTGCAGTAAAGCGGGAATATTGCTCTTCCAGGTTTCGCCCAATTACGCCTTTCACTTTAACACCATCACTTTCCACATCTATATTTTTTACCCCATAATTGCCGATATGTACATTATTCATGATAAGAACCTGGCCGTAATAACTTGGATCAGTAAATACTTCCTGGTACCCTGTCATCCCGGTGTTAAAACATATTTCACCTGTGGTAGTACCTGTTTGGCCAAATGCATTACCATAAAACAATGTGCCGTCTTCCAATAATAAAATAGCTGTTTTCTTTTGAAAAGGTTTGTTCATTCTATAAATAAATTTTGCAAAGAAAAGAATTCAATATTTGATTAAACAATAATTTTTATTACCGTCAGTATAACCGGGCTTGAATTTAATGAAATAGATAATCATTAAATCTTTAATAAACTGGTTAAAAACAGAATTTTCGTTTTCCATATTGCGGTTGGTGTTCCACCAACCGCGGCGGGCCACCGTGGCCGGTGTCCCCACCGGTCACTTTTTTGGTCTTAAGACATTATCTAAAATCATTTTTAAAACACCATCTAAATTACCAGAGTATTATTAAGCTAAACATTCTTTCAGACTCAATACAAAAAAAGCTCCGATAGTAATATCGGAGCCTTTATATAAATTATCTTTTCAATTTACGCTTCTGTTTTTTCTTCAGCACCGGTTGTTGTGGTCTCACCTGGTTTTACTTCAACAGCTTCTTCAACCGTAGATGTGTCAGCAGTTTTCTTTTTACCGGAACCACCACGTCTTGTTCTCTTCGCAGGTTCAGCAGCAGCAGTTTTAGAAATGCCCTTACCATATATTTCATTAAAATCTACTAATTCAATCATAGCTATTTCAGCAGCATCACCGGTTCTTGTGCCCAGTTTAATGATACGGGTATAACCACCGGGCCTGCTGGCTATTTTCGGGGCAACAACTGTAAACAATTCTTTTACCGCCTCTTTATCGTTCAGGTAACTAAACACAATACGGTGATTGTGCATAATAGTTTCTTTACTGGCTGTATTCTTTGTTTTGGTGATCAATGGCTCAATATAAGTACGTAAAGCCTTTGCCTTAGCCAATGTAGTAGTGATCCTTTTGTGAACGATCAGCTGGCAACCAAGATTCATTAGCAAGGCTTTTCTATGAGAAGCGGTCCTGCTTAAATTGTTATTCTTATTTCCGTGACGCATGACATTTTAATTTTAATATTCGCTTACACCGTGTCAGGAATTGCAAGCTACTATGTGAAAATACTTAAGTATGTAGATTTTTCCGGTTCCCCGGCAGGGGACGGAAAGGTTATTCATCATCCAGTTTCAACTTGCTCAGATCCATTCCAAAACCCAAACCTCTCTCGTTCAAAACCTGCTCAATTTCGCTTAAGGATTTTTGCCCGAAATTTCTGAATTTCATCAGGTCTTCCTGCTCATATTGAACCAACTCACTTAATGAATTGATCTTCGCGGCTTTTAAGCAATTAAACGCACGAACGGACAGATCAAGATCTTCCAACGGTGTCTTTAATACTTTACGTAATTGCAAAGTCTGCTCATCAACCAGGTCTTCTTTCTTGTCCTCTTTTGTATCGAAAGTGATGTTTTCATCCGTAATGATCATCAGGTGCTGAATTAAGATACGGCTTGCCTGCTTTACTGCTTCTTCAGGATGAATAGTGCCGTCAGTAACCACTTCCATGATCAGTTTTTCAAAATCCGTTCTTTGTTCCACACGGGTATTTTCGATGGTATATTTTACATTCTTAATAGGTGTATAAATAGCATCGACAGCGATATAGCCAAAATGAGAATTCTTTTCTTTGTTGTCTTCTGCAGGTACATAACCGCGGCCTTTGCCAATGGTGATTTCTATATCCAATTTAGCACTGCTATCCATTACACAAAGCACTAACGAAGGGTTCATCACTTCAAAAGAAAGTGAAGCTTCACCAATCATTGCTGCGGTGAATTCAGTTTTATTCTTGATAGAAAGCGTTATTTTTTCGACACCAACCTCATGATCAACCTTCTTCTTAAAACGAACCTGTTTCAGGTTTAAAATAATCTCTGTAACGTCTTCAGTAATTCCTTTGATGGTTGCAAACTCGTGGTCGGCACCAACAATGTTGATTCCGATAATAGCATACCCCTCCAGTGAATTAAGCAATACACGACGTAATGCATTACCAATTGTTACACCATAACCAGGTTCAAGCGGGCGAAATTCAAATTGTGCTTCAAAATCATTTGCTTTCTGAAGTACGATCTTATCGGGCTTAACAAAATTTAAAATGGCCATTTGTATTTTGTTGTTTAAATGTTTAAAATTTGTATGACGAGCATTTTACCTCCACTCATCATCGTTGTGTCACTCACTTGTACTTTATCAGCTTTGAGCAACTCCCCTTATACTCTTCCGGGGTCCCCTTCAGGGGGCGGATGGGGTTTACTTGCTATACAATTCCACGATCAGTTGTTCCTTGATATTTTCCGGAACACTTTCTCTTTCGGGGTATGCAATAAAAGTACCTTTCAGCTCAGTTTGGTTAAAATCGATCCAGTTGAACTTTGTATTTTTTCCACGTACACTACCGGTAATCGATGCGTTAACGGCACTTTTATTTTTTAACCCCACGGTTTCACCGGGCTTTAAAGAATAAGAAGGAACGTTTACAACTTCACCATTTACAGTAATATGTTTGTGACTAACCAACTGGCGTGCAGCCTGGCGGCTCGGCGCTATTCCCATCCGGAAAACAGTATTATCTAAACGTGCTTCCAGCAATTTAATAAGGTTTTCACCGGTAACCCCTTTACGTCGTGCGGCTTCATCAAAAGTTTTACGGAATTGCTTTTCCAGCAAACCATAAGTATATTTTGCTTTTTGCTTTTCGCGTAACTGTAAAGCGTATTCGCCTAAGGTTTTACGTTTGCGGTTTGCACCATGCATTCCCGGAGGGTTGCTATTCTTGGTTAACCATTTACCATTACCTGTAATGGGTTCTCCAAATATCCTGGAGATCTTTGTTTTGGGGCCTGTGTACCTTGCCATAAATTAATGTTGATTTTTTAGTGACGGTGCAACATTATAAAAATCTTAAAATGAATGAGGCACCCGTTATTAAATAATATTAAATGTCTGATGTTTGATTTTAGATGTCTGATGTCCTTTAAATCAGACATCCCTTAAATCTGACATCAGAGATAGTATTATACTCTTCTCTTTTTTGGAGGACGACAACCATTGTGTGGTAAAGGTGTAACGTCTTTGATCATATTGATCTCTATACCAGACTGTGATAATGCCCTGATAGCACCTTCACGGCCGGAACCAGGACCTTTCACAAATACATCCACTCTCTTTAAACCAGCATCCAGTGCAACTTTCGCTGCATCTGAAGCCGCCATCTGGGCAGCGTAAGGAGTGTTTTTCTTACTTCCTTTAAAACCCATTTTACCTGCGCTTGACCACGAAATAACCTGGCCTTGCTTATTGGTTAAACTAATAATAATGTTGTTGAAACTGGCTGTTACATGAGCATCGCCGTAACTATCAACCTTTACAATTCTTTTTTTTGCGGCTGCCTTGCCACCCTGCTGAGCCTTTGCGCCTTGTGCTTTTGCCATAATTAATGTAGATAGGTAATCTTTAAAATTTACTCCGCATTTATGCGGAACTGAACCAACCCTCCTGCTGACTTAAAAGCGATCCGGCGTTTGTTCAAAAAATATAATAAGTCTATATAACCACTGTACCAAATATTGCTATTTGGTACCGGGTAATTATTTTTTGGCTACTTTCTTTTTACCGGCAACAGTCTTACGTTTGCCCTTACGGGTACGGCTATTGGTACGGGTACGCTGACCACGTAATGGTAATCCTTTGCGATGCCGTAAACCACGATAGCAGGCAATATCAAGCAACCGCTTAATATTCATTTGAACTTCACTGCGTAAAGCACCCTCTGTTTTAAATTCGTTGTTTATTACATTACGAATGGCAGTTTGCTCATCATCATTCCACTCATTAACTTTTTTATCATAGCTGATCCCAGCTTTGTCTAAAATATATTGAGCAGTAGAGCGACCTATTCCAAATATGTAGGTAAGACCTATTTCGCCTCTTTTATTTTTTGGTAAATCTATACCGGCAATACGAGCCATATCTTTAATTTATGATTTTTTGATTTCTGATTTCTGATTTTGGAGCAAAATTTAGATTTAAATCATAAATCGTACATCCGACATCAATTTTTATCCTTGTCTTTGCTTAAAACGTGGATTCTTTTTGTTGATCACAAACAAGACCCCTTTTCTTCTTACAATCTTGCAATCAACACTTCTTTTCTTAATTGAAGCTTTAACCTTCATTTTCGTTCTTTTTATTTATTAAAAATGACTATTGCTTTTTTAGAAACAACCAGTATTATTTATATCGGAAAATAATTCTACCCCTTGTTAAATCATAGGGGCTCATCTCTACGCCAACTTTATCTCCGGGTAATATTCTTATGTAATGCATCCTCATTTTACCTGAAATTGTGGCCAGGATTTCATGCCCATTTTCAAGTTTTACTTTGAACATAGCATTGCTCAGCGCCTCTAAAATTGTACCGTCTTGTTTAATAAGTGCCTGCTTAGCCATATTTTTGGAGCGCAAAGATAAGAGGATAAATTTAATTATTGATAAAAAAGACAGATATTTGTCAACTAAAACCGCCATTTCCCCATGAAGAAGTTAATCCTGGCCATTTTAGTGGTGATTTTTACCACCATTTCATGCAAGAAGAGTGATCCTGTTGTACCTGTTTCCTCCGTAAAATACATGAGTTCGACAACCGGAAGCACGTGGAATTATGAGTTGGTAAATAATAATGCTCCCGTCACTACCAATTTATATACGGTTACTTCCACCAGCAACGATTCCACTATAAATGGAAAATCGTACCATGTTTTTACAAACAACAGTGGGAGTGGTAATGAATATTTTAACATTACCGGCAATGACTATTATAGTTTTCGAAGGTTGCCGGCGGCTGTGGGCGGCAGTAATGTTGAAAATATATATTTAAAAGATAATGTCGCAGCAGGCGGCAGCTGGAATCAGTCATATGACATAACATTATATGGCTTTCCCGTGAATGTCACTGTTACTAATACAGTTACAGAAAAAGATATTAGTAAAACCGTAAATGGCATTACATACACCGGAGTAATTCATATTACTACTACGCTTGCGGTTAAAATTAGCGGATCATCTTTGCCGGCAGGGGCTTTAGTTACTGATATTCAATCTTTCTATGCCAAAAAAGTGGGAATGATTCAATCTAATAATAAGATAAATATCAATTATTTGACAATAGTCAGTAACACTGACCAGGTAACTACGTTGAAGAGTGCAGATATAAAATAAAGTTGTTCAATATTATCAGAATACCCGGTTTACAAGGCCGGGTATTTGCATATTTGAATGTTAATCTCTAGTTAAATGATTGATCGTTTAAGTGTACTTTGGTCATTTCATAAAAATGATTTTGCAACTGGTGAACACTGATCGGTTGCAGAATATGCCTTCTCTCGTCGCGGTACCAAATTTCCATTCTTGAAAAATTGTCTTTAGAAGGTAACAACATTCGGAAAGCTCCTTTTAAATACTTCACCGTACCATCTTCATGTACTTCCTTGGTGAATTTAAGATTCATTAATTGCTGTTCATCCAAGGCAATAGGTTTAAGTTGATTGGTTTCGTACCAAAACTCCTGGCTGCCGGTATCTACGCATACCTGCTTTTCGTCATAATTGAGATCTGTAACTTCTCCCGGGCGGATATCACCGTCATTATCGGCCAATAAATAATCGCCTAGCTTAATTTCCTGGAATTTAATCATAAAAAGATGTTTTTATTTTTGCCAATATAGTGATTTTTTAGAAAAACCATTAACAGCATCCCGGGAAAAATAAGTCATTTTCGATATTATTTTTGATATTATATTTTAAACCTACAATCGATTATCTTTTTTGTTTCTTTTTTATCAACCAGTTTAAAAACGACATTATAAGTGCCTTTATTTAAATCCACTGCTAAGTCCATAAAATGCAGCCATTTTTGTCTTAAGGTTGCATTGTATTTGAAGCATACCCCATAAGAGTGCTTTTTTGCTCCATGTTAATATTCACTCCGCCCAGCTCATAACATATCCTTCATTTTCTATTTCAAGTGCGGTAGTTGTTAATTGCAGTGGATGGAAAGTATCAACCATTACCGCCAGCTCATTTGTTTCCCTGGCGCCAATACTTTTTAATACCGCCCCTGGATGCGGGCCATGCGGAATACCGCCCGGATGTAAATTGATCATACCACGGGTTACATGTTTACGACTCATAAAATCGCCATCAACATAATATAATACCTCATCACTATCAATATTGCTATGATTATAAGGGGCAGGAATTGCATCAGGGTGATAGTCGAACAAACGGGGCACGAAAGAGCATACTACATAATTATTCCCCTCAAAGGTCTGATGCACCGGTGGTGGCTGATGAACCCTGCCGGTAAGCGGTTCAAAGTCATGAATTGAAAATGCATAAGGATAACAACACCCATCCCAACCTACTACATCGAACGGGTGATGCCGGTAATGAATTCCATACAACATTCCTTTCTTTTTTGTCTTGATTAAGAAGTCGCCTGCTTCACTATAAGTTTGCAAATTTTTGGGGGCTCTGATATCCCTTTCACAGTAAGGAGCATGTTCAAGCAACTGGCCGTACTTACTCAAATATTTTTTGGGATAGCGGATGGGGCTAAACGATTCCAGTATAAATAAGCGGTTATTTGCTGTGGTGAATTCAATTTGATAAATTGTGCCTCTCGGAACAACTAAGTAATCCCCGTAACTAAAATCCAGTTCACCATAAAGGGTTTTCAGCACACCAGCTCCTTCATGTATAAAGATCATTTCATCGGCATCCGCGTTTTTATAAAAATAATCCTGCATGCTTTGTTGTGGTGCAGCCAATACAAGGTGACAGTCATTGTTTACCAAAACGGGCTTACGGCTTTGTAGGTAATGCGGTTCGGGCTTAATTTTAAACCCCTCAAAGCTCCTGTGCTGAAGCATTTTTTCTTCTGCTATTACCGGTTGCACGTTTATTGGCGCATCTGTTTTAATAATTTCTGTAGGAGGATGATGATGGTATAATAACGAATAATCATTGCTAAAGCCTTCGGTAGAAAATAATTGTTCAGCATAAAGAGCTCCATCCGGCTTGCGGAATTGAGTATGGCGTTTATGTGGTATGGAACCAAGGGTGTAATAATGCGGCATGATGCTAATTGAAAATGGATAATTTAAAAATGAAATGGGCAACTTTAAACTATAAATGAAAATCAAAGTGATTTTTAATTCTCTATTAAAAGCTTTGCACGTGCCAATGCCAGGAAATAATATTCCGGGTTGCGATTGCCTGCTTTTATTTTATGGGCGAAACTGTGGTGAAATGGCATAAATAAATTTAAAGATAAATCTCGGTATGACGGTTTCAATTTAATTAAGCTTTAATTATCAGTGTTCTATTTACGCTCTTTTGGAAGATAACTGGTTGGTAAAAACCAGGGAGTCCACCGAAAAAAATTGCCCGCACTTTGAAATGCAAGAACTTAATTATATTTTGTTATACAGAACCTACCGGCACAAATTTCCCCCGCACTATATTTTATTTATTAATTAATACAACTACCATGAAAAAAATTCAATTACTAATTGCATTGTGTGTAGTCTCTGCATGCCTGTCAGCACAAAATATAGGCATTGGTACCACTACACCGCATCCCAGCGCCATATTGGATATAAAAGCAAGTAATAAAGGTTTACTGATACCCCGCACTTCCACCATAAGCCGCACTGCCATTATTAACCCGGCCAAAGGTTTGATGGTGTATGATAGCACCACAAGCAGCTTTTGGTTTTATAATAGCACCGCCTGGGTACAGTTGGCAGCAAGTGGCAATTACTGGGCATTGACAGGTAATGCAGGAACTAACCCTGCAACAAATTTTATTGGCACTACCGATGCACAGCCGTTGATTTTGCGGCTTAGTAACCATTTTGCCGGGAAATTAGATTCCACCGGGAAAAATTATTCCATAGGAATAGATGCAGGAAAAAGCCACACCACCGGCACCGGCAATATAGCTATCGGACATACCGCCTTAAGTAAGAATACGGACAGGAACTTTAATATCGCTATTGGAGATTCCGCCTTGCATAACGATTACACAACAGACCAAGCCGCCACTGTATATGGAGCCGAAAATGTTGCCATAGGTACAAAGGCTATGTTTTTAAATACCAAGGGAGCAGAAAATACGGCAGTTGGTAGCTGGGCACTGCAATCAAATGATACGGGACATTACAATGTTGCTGTTGGCGGAGATGCATTGAGTGCCAATAAAGGTGGCACCCGCAATGTCGCTGTTGGCACATTCAGCCTTATTAACCTGATTAAGGCGGACCACAATACTGCAATAGGTCATGCATCGGCTTTGTTAAATTTAACAGGAAGCAATAATACATCACTTGGCCACGTCTCCCTACTTTATAATAATGCCGATAACAATACGTCGCTGGGTGCCGAATCGATGACCTTTAATACTACCGGGTATAGCAATGTCGCCGTTGGAATAAAAGCATTATATAATAGCCCCAACAGAAGCAACCTGGTGGCCATTGGGGACTCGGCCCTGTACAATAATGGCATCGGCACTACAGTTAGCTTTGAAGCAAGTTATAATACTGCTGTAGGTTCAAAATCCTTATACGCAAACACAACCGGTTATTCAAATACAGCTGTGGGCACCAGTACGCTGGATTCAAATAAAACCGGTGTTCAGAATACAGCTATGGGCACCGCAGCACTTTTTAATAATATTAATGGAAGTAATAATACCGGTATGGGGCCTTATGCACTATATAAAAATACCAGTGGCAACAACAATACCGCTATTGGTGAACAGTCGCTTTCCTCTAATACCATTGCAGACAACAACACGGCTTTGGGATATTTTTCTCTTGGCCTTAATACCACCGGTTTTTCAAATGTGGCATTGGGGGTACACACCTTACATTCCAATACAACAAAGAGTAATCTTGTAGCCATTGGCGATTCTGCTTTGTATAATAATGGAACGGGGGCGGCCAATCCTTTTGAATCAAATAAAAACACGGCACTTGGTTCAAAGGTTTTATATGCCAACACAAAAGGATACAGTAATATGGCTGCGGGTTTTAATGCAATGTATTCTAACCAATCCGGCTACAGCAATATTGCGTTGGGTACTTCGGCACTCCATAATAATGTGGAAGGGTACCAAATGATCGCCATTGGAGATTCAGCCTTATTCAATAATATCTCGCCTTCCATATCAAACAGCAATGGCAATTATCACTCACCAAATATTGCCATCGGTCATATTGCTTTGTTTTCAAATACCGTTGGAGCATCCAATATCGCCATGGGTGCTTTTGCCCTGCATGATAACATTGATGGCGCCGGCAACATTGCGATTGGTAGCGGTGCCTTAAGACAGAACTTGTCAGGATCTACAAACACGGCAATAGGTGAGGGTTCAATGAATTCAGCACAAGGTGGCTCAGATAATACTGCTATTGGCGACTACGCCATGGGAAATGCAGGCCTCTTCGGGGTGTCTTCCGGCAATGCCAATACAGCCCTGGGGTATTCAGCCATGCTAAACACAAGGGTTGGTTATTCCAATGTTGCAGTAGGTGCACGGGCCCTTACATTAAATATGGATCGCAGCAACCTGGTAGCAGTGGGCGATTCGGCGCTCTTTAATAACGGCTCAGGTGCTTCACAGCCTGTTCACGCAACTTTAAATACCGCTATAGGTTCAAAAGCGTTGTTTGCAAACACAACAGGTTATAACAATACTGCTTTAGGGTCCCGCGCCTTGTACAATAATACCGGGAGTTTCGGCAATACTGCTATAGGAGCATTAAGTTTGACAAATAATGGTATTGGCGCGAATATCGCTGTAGATGAAGGTGCCAGGAACACAGCAGTTGGTTTTCAATCGATGTTTGCCAATACCACCGGCTTATACAACACTGCATTGGGATATAGTTCCCTGGCGGCAAATACCTCCGGCTTCTTTAATACAGCCATCGGCCTGGATGCCTTACAAAGCAATACGGACGGGCGTGATAATACCGCCATCGGGTTAGCAACCATGGGTAATAATGTTGGCGGGCAATACAATACAGCTTGTGGTTCAAGAGCGCTTGATCAAAATACCTATGGAAGTTTAAATACCGCGATAGGATATAATGCCGGCCACAATCTTACCAATAACTCCAATTGCACTTTTGTAGGATACAATGCCAACAGCACCGGGAATTATTTTAATTCGATGGCCCTTGGAAGCAATTCTTCTGTTGATGCCGACAACCAGGTACGTGTGGGGAGTATTTTTTCCACGAGCATCGGAGGGTACCAACCCTGGAGCAATCTTAGTGATGGCAGGTATAAAAAAAATTTACAGGAAGATGTAGCTGGGCTTGATTTTATCTTAAAACTCCGGCCAGTAACCTATAACCTCAATTTACATACCCTCTATAAATATGCCGGCCTTCCTGATTCTACCAGTAAGTCGTTTGACTACAGCGGCGAAAATATTCGCCATACCGGTTTTGTAGCTCAGGAGGTTGAAGCAGCGGCAAAATCCGTTAAATATGATTTTAGCGGGGTGGACAAACCCGCCAATCCCAACGGCCAATATGGTTTGCGCTATTCAGAATTTGTCGTGCCGTTGGTAAAAGCCATGCAGGAGCAACAAGTAATAATCGACACGCTTAACAAAACGGTAAATGAACAAAATAAAAAGATGGACAAGCAGCAGCAGCAGGTCGACGAGCTTTTAAAAGAGATCCAATTGATTAAAAATAAAATGAAATAAAACGAACCATTAATTAATCATATCAACCATGAAGAAAATTCTGTTACTGGTGGCTTTTACCTCCATCAACGCTATCACCTTTGCCCAAAATATTGGCATCGGCACCACTACGCCAAATGCCAGCGCCATACTGGAAATAAAAGCCAGTAACAAAGGCCTGCTGATTCCACGCACATCTACCACAAGCCGGACTGCTATTGTTAACCCCGCAAAAGGGCTGATGGTGTACGATACTACAACCAGTAGTTTTTGGTTTTACAATAGCAACGCCTGGGTTCAAATAGGAACCAGTGGCAACGGCTGGTCACTTACAGGCAATGGAAGCACCAACCCCGCAACAAATTTTATTGGTACTACCGATGCATCGCCAGTTATTTTTAGAGTAAATAATGTGAAAGCCGGACTTATTGATACTACTTCTTTCAACACTTCTATAGGATTCAGAACATTAGATTCTGTCAGTACCGGAACACACAATTCCGCCTTTGGGTACAAGGCATTGATCAGTAATAAAGACGGTTACCAGAATACGGCCATAGGATCGAATGCGTTGCACAAAAATACTTCCGGTTATTACAACACCGCTATAGGTATGCAATCACTAACGTCAAATATTACCGGCAACAACAATACAGCAACCGGTTCCTTTTCTCTTCTTTCAGACACCAGCGGCTTCGACAATACTGCAACGGGTGCTTATTCACTTTACTCAAATTTATCTGGCCAAAAAAATGTGGCTACGGGATTTAACGCTCTCAACCAAAACACCACGGGCCATTCCAATACGGCTTCCGGCACATATGCATTATATTCTAACCAAACAGGTTATCATAATACCGCAAACGGAATTTCATCTATGTACAGTAATATTTCAGGAACAGCAAATGTAGCAGATGGTGTAGGTACATTATTTTATAATACCGATCGTAGCAACCTGGTTGCTATTGGCGATTCTGCCTTGTTTTTTAACGGGTATAACGCCAGTCTCGCTATCCATTCAACAGGTAATACAGCTGTTGGCTCAAAAGCATTATATCTTAATAATACCGGCTATTTCAATACGGCCGTAGGGAATGCATCTTTGCAGAATAACACCTCCGGGGAAGGAAATACAGCCACAGGGGGAGAAGCACTGTATTTTAATTATACGGGTAATTATAATAACGCATTTGGAGAAAGGGCGCTTTGGGGCAATTCTAGCGGGTCCAGGAATATATCGATCGGGCATCAATCTATGGAATTGAACGCTACGGGAAATCAGAATGTCGCAATAGGCGAACTTGCTTTGCGCTCAAATGCTTCCGGCAATGATAATATAGCAATAGGGAATTATACAGCATTTAACAATCAATCAGGATATTCGAATGTTGCAATAGGCGCTTATGCGCTCTATTACAGTTCCAATCGCAACAACCTGGTAGCCATTGGAGATTCCGCTTTGCATCATAATGGAACAGGTGCTGTACAATCCTATGATGGAGTCGGAAATACAGCCATTGGCTCCAAAAGCCTTTATTCTAACACCATTGGCTATAATAACACTGCCAGTGGAGGCATGGCATTATATGGTAACACCAGTGGCTATAATAATGCAGCATACGGTCTGCAGGCGCTGCAAACCAACTTTAATGGCATTGGCAATACTGCGGTGGGTGTTGCCGCCGATGTAAATTCAGGCAGCTTACAAAACGCAACTGCAATTGGCTACTTCGCAAATGTAAACGCCAGTAATAAGGTACGGATCGGAAATACAAATGTTACCGTTATTGAAGGCCAGGTGAACTGGTCTTATCCATCAGACGGAAGATTTAAAACCAATATTACTGAAACCGTAAAAGGCCTTGATTTTATTACAAAACTGCGGCCGGTTATCTACAACTTTCAAACGGAAAAATATGATGCATTTCTGAGAAAAGATTTATCCAACAAAGGCATGTACGCAAGCCAGGATTTTACAGCTTCAGAGAGTATAAGACAAAGCGGTTTTATAGCGCAGGAAGTGGAGAAAGCGGCCAGGGAAGCGGGCTATGATTTCAATGGGGTCATCGTCCCAAAAAATGACAGGGAAACCTATGGTCTTTCTTACGCACAGTTTGTTGTTCCCCTTGTAAAAGCAATGCAGGAGCAACAGGCAATCATAGAAGAACAAAATAAAAAAATTGATGTACAGCAACAACAGATAAATGCATTATTAAAAGAAATGCAACTGATAAAACAGAAATTAAAATAACTGTTATGAAAAAAAATTATCTACTGATAGCCTTTACTGCTGTCAGCTGTACTGCGGCCGCCCAAAATATTGGCATTGGTACCACCACACCAAATGCCAGCGCCATACTGGAAATAAAAGCAAGCACCAGGGGCCTGCTGATACCCCGCACTTCCACCACAAGCCGCACTGCCATTGTTAACCCTGCCAAAGGACTGATGGTGTATGATACTACAACCAGTAGTTTTTGGTTTTACAACAGCAGCGCCTGGGTTCAAATAGGAGCGGGTGGCAATGGCTGGACTCTGACAGGCAATGCAGGCACTAATCCTGCTACTAATTTTTTAGGCACAACGGATAACCAGCCTTTGACATTTAAAATAAATAATACAAAAGCGGGTTTGCTTACAACAAATGGAAATGTTTTTTGGGGATTGCGCAGTGGCAACAGCAATACAGGTTACTCTAACATTGGTATCGGCACTGATGCGTTAAAAAACAATACCACCCGCAACAACCAGGTAGCGATTGGCGACTCCGCCTTGTACAACAATGGAACCGGGGCAGTAAATTCTTATGATGGCGACAGGAATACGGCCATCGGTTCAAAAACCCTTTTTAATAATACTACAGGATATTACAATACAGCTACCGGTTATGGCGCCCTCACCACTAATACATCCGGAGCATATAATACAGTTAATGGATACGCGGCTCTTTATTTGAATACAACAGGTGCTTTTAATACAGCCAGTGGAGTGGATGCGATGTACTATAACCAAACAGGAAGTAACAATGTCGCAAATGGATATCTTGCCCTGGAAAACAATACAACCGGCAATCAAAACACAGCTACCGGCTATGCTTCATTGTACTGCAATATCGGTGGAGATTATAATTCCGCACATGGTACTGCCGCATTAAACAGCAATACTTCAGGAAATTGGAATACAGCCATAGGGGGCTATGCAATGTATCTTAACCAAAGAGGTTACAGTAATGTCGCCATTGGTGCAAATGCATTGTATAATAATATTAATGGTAGTAACCTGGTTGCTATTGGAGATTCTGCCTTATTCAATAATATAACAGGAATTATTTTAGGGAGCCCTGAAGCAGGTAGTACTGCTGTAGGTTCAAAAGCTCTTTATAACAACAATCCCGGAATTGATAATACTGCGATTGGTTACCACTCACTTTATGCTAACACCAGCGGATTTAACAACACTGCGACTGGCTTGTATGCGCTTACGAACAACATATCAGGAGATGAAAATACAGCATACGGAGTAGGTTCTCTTTCTTTTAATACAACGGGATCCGAAAACACAGCCTTAGGTTCCAGTGCCTATACATCACCAGGCGTAGCTCTATTCGATGCAACTGCTCTCGGACATGGCGCAATTGTAAATGCCAGCAACAAAGTAAGAATTGGAGATATAACTATTACTGTGGTTGAATCGGCCGCCGGATCATGGACTACTTCTGACGGTAGATTTAAAGATAATATTACTGAAGAAGTAAAAGGAATGGAGTTCATTAAATTGTTGCGACCTGTCGTGTATAATTTTGATGCAAAAAAATTTGAAGAACATTTAATGCAAAACTGTCCTGACAGCGTAAAGGCTAAACGAATGGGCCCGATATGTAAGGATGGCATGGAAAAAGCATCTGGTATTCGACAATCAGGGTTTATAGCGCAGGAAGTAGAACTGGCCATCAGCCAAAGTGGATATAATTTCAATGGCATACATCGCCCTGAAAATGCTACTGACAACTATAGCCTTTCATACGAAAAGTTTGTAGTTCCACTTGTTAAAGCAGGGCAGGAGCAGCAGCAGCAGATCGACGCATTACAAGAAGAAAACACTGAAATAAAAAAACAATTATTGCAACTAGGTGAATTACGCAAAGAGATTGACATTTTAAAAAAATTAAAAAACTAATGCTCAGCAATATTTTCGATAGAGGATAAGGTGTAAAAGATTGTTCCGGCAGTAAATGGAAATAGAAAATATCCTCTATTTTTGCGGCCTTAATAGTGATACGCCAAAAAAGATATGAGTCATTTCTTACGAAGTTATACACCGGGCTGGTTAAAGATAATCCTTAAAAAAATATTGTACCGGGTCTACAGGGTAACCGAATCATTCTACCGTTTGCCTGTTGACAAATATGATTTACAAACCACTCAACTCATCCGGCAGCACCTGAAAAAAAATTCCAATTGCATAGACATCGGCGCCAATCTGGGACATATCCTGATGGAAATTACCAGGGCTGCACCAAAGGGAAAACATTTTGCATTTGAACCCATCCCCGATCTATACACGTCGCTGAAAAAAAGGTTTTCAAAAAATACAACCGTGTTAAATTATGCCCTTTCTTCAAAAAAAGGCACAGCAACTTTTAATTATTATCCTTCACGGCCAGCTGTAAGCGGATTCAGGCAAAGAGACAATGTAAGTGACCAGGAGCCTACCTTACTTTCTGTTCAAATGGAAAGGCTGGATGATATTATACCACGGAATATTAAAATCGATCTGATAAAAATAGATGTGGAAGGTGCAGAACTGCAGGTGCTGGAAGGCGCCAGGGAAATATTAAAAACCCATACCCCCCTTGTTTTATTTGAATGCGGACTTGGTGGAGCAGATGTATATGGCACCAACCCAGACCAGGTATTTGACCTGTTTACACAATGTGGTATGGCGATATCCACCATAGAATATTTTAATGCAGGCAAGCAAGCCTTCTCGAGAGAGGAATTTAGGGGACAATTCTACAAAAATTATAATATCTTTTTTATTGGTTATAACCCTTCCAAATATTAGACGGGATATAGCTCCAACTTTGAATGCAATATTTTGACCCGTATTGGCCTTATATCAGACACCCATCATTTCCTGGATGAAAATGTTTTTGAACATTTTAAAGCATGCGATGAGATCTGGCACGGTGGCGATTTTGGGACAGTGATCATTGCAGATAAATTAAACGCATTCAAACCACTCAGAGGAGTTTATGGTAATATCGATGGCCAGGATATTCGCAGCGTTTATCCCGAACAGCTGATTTTTAAATGTGAAGACGTGAAAGTGTTGATACGGCATATTGGCGGTTATCCACCAAAATATAATCCGCCAACAAAAAAAGAATTACTCATTCATCAGCCACAGCTCTTCATTAGCGGCCATTCGCATATTTTAAAAGTAATGTACGATGCTAAATTAAGTTGCCTGCACATGAACCCGGGTGCTGCCGGCAAGCAGGGATGGCATAAAGTAAGGACCTTAATACGTTTTGCAATAGATGGAAAGGAAATAAAGAATTGTGAGGTGATTGAGTTGTAGGTTGGTTAGTGGTTGATCGTTGGTAGTTGACCGTTGATAGTTTGATCGTTTCGAAGTTGGTAGTAGGTTAGTTGGTAGTTTAAAATGTGTTGCTGGTAAACAACATGCAAGGAGCATGATTAACTTCCGCATTTACCACCAACGACCAACTATCAACAGTTAAAAGCTCTTGAAATAATCGTACACCGCATACCATCAACGACCAACTATCAACTAGCAACAAAGGTAAAAGTGTCGAAAAATCACACTCTGCATTACCACCAACCTACTCCACCCAGTCTGCAATAAAAATATTAGTGTCATGTGTTCCCCCATTATTCCTGTTACTGCAAAACACAATTTTTTTTCCATTAGGACTGAACATAGGAAATGCATCAAAACCTTTATCACGACTAATCTTTTCTATTCCTTTACCATCCAGGTCTGCCAGGTACATATTAAAAGGAAATCCTCTTTTGTACTCATGATTGCTGCAAAAAATAATTTGTTTACCCCCGGGGGCAAAATTGGGCGCCCAATTGGCTTGTTCTAAGAAAGTTATTTGTCGTGCGTTGCTGCCATCAGCATTAGCGATCCATACTTCCATATGTGTGGGTGCTACCAGGTTCTCAGCTAATAATTCCTTGTACTCCTTTATCTCCGCCTCGGTCGTAGGCCGGCTCGCTCTCCAGATAATCTTTGTCCCATCAGGACTAAACCATGCTCCACCGTCATAACCCAGGGTACTCGTGATACGTTTTACATGTTTTCCATCCAGGTCCATGGTATACAGATCCAGGTCTCCATCCCGAATGGACGTAAATAATATTTTATCCCTCCTTGGAGAAATAGTGGCTTCTGCATCATACCCCTTTACATTGGTCAATTGTTGAACAATCTTGCCATTTATATCTGCCTTAAAAATATCAAAGCTTTCATACACCGGCCAGATATATTTATTGCCGTATTTCGATCTGTCCGGTACCGGGGGACAATCCTTACTCCCCAAATGTGTAGAAGCATACAGGATATGTTTTCCGTCGGGATAAAAATATGCACAGGTAGTTCTGCCCATACCAGTACTTACCAGTTTTGGCTCAAATTTCTCCCCTTCCGCTGTTGGAATTTTGCCCATCCAGATCTGGTCGCAGGTTATTCCCTCCTTAGGATTCGTTTTTTGAAAAATAAGCCACTTTCCATCAAAACTAAAATAGGCTTCTGCGTTATCGCCCCCAAAAGTCAGTTGCCGTACGTTTGCAAAATGAGTTTCCCCGGGAAAAAGAATAGTATCAGCACCACCAACCTGCCGTTGATGGTTAACTCCGATATTAATTCTATAAAAAGCGCTGCTAATAACAAAAAGAACTATTACAAAAAAAGGAAATCCAAATTTTTTCATCTGTAAAAAATTTGTGAATCGCAAAGATAAGTGTTGGCAATTTTTTTTGACAGAAAATTGGCTTATACTAAATGGTAAGCACCTAATTTTGCAGCCTATTTACAAATATGACCAGGTATATTTTTTTCATTTATTGTATAGTATTCGTGGCTATTACTTCCTGTAGCACCAACAATAATAATACGGATGCCTCCGTACCTGGGGCGGAAAAAGAATTGAAAGAAAAACTAAATCAATATCCTGATTCCCTTTTATTGAAAGAAAACCTGATCCAATATTTTAGAGACAATAGTAATTACGGGCAGGCGATTGCAGAAACAGACAAGGCCCTAAAAAAAGACAGTGCCAATGACAGGCTCTGGGATATTAAGGCCACTTTGCATTTTGAAAATGCAGATACCATCAATGCCATTAAAGCGTTTGAAAAAGCAGTAGAAATCAACCCTCAGCCTGAATACATTTTGTCGCTGGGTTCATTATATGCACAAACAAAAAATCCGATGGCCCTGGCCATGGCAGACGGACTTTTACAGGCGCCTAAGGCAAATGCACAAAAGCAGGCAATCTTTATAAAGGGCTTGTACTATAGCTATTCCGGTGATAAAATGAAAGCCATGGGCTTTTTTGATCAATGCCTGCAAATGGATTACATGGATGTAATGGCATACCGGGAGAAAGCCATTTGTTTATATGATATGCAAAAATATACCGATGCAATACAGGTTTTGGAGAAAGCGCTCACTATACAGCGCACTTTTGATGAAGGATATTATTGGTTGGGGCGTTGCTATGAAAAACTAGGCAAAAAAAAAGAAGCTATAGAAAACTATCAGCAGGCACTCCAAATAGATCCGGACTACCTGGAGGCAAAGGATGCATTGGGAAAACTGGGCATTTCACCCTAATTTCATAAAGCGGGAGTTAAGAATTAAGAATTAGGAATTAAGAATTATCAATTATCAATTAACCCATTATCAATTATCAACTAATTATGCCTATCGTCGCTCCATCCCTGCTTGCTTCCAACTTTTTACGCTTACAGGACGAATGTAATATGCTGAATGAAAGCCAGGCAGATTGGTTTCATTTAGACGTAATGGATGGCCATTTTGTTCCAAACATAAGCTTTGGACCAATGCTGATAGAGTTTTTTAGAAAAGCGACTTCCAAAATTTGCGATGTGCATTTAATGATAGAAGACCCTGGAAACTATACCGAAATATTTAAAAAAGCGGGTGCAGATATTTTAACTGTTCACCTGGAAGCCTGCCCTCACTTGCACCGCAATATCCAGCAGATAAAAAACCTTGGTATGCAAGCCGGCGTTGCACTTAACCCACACACCCCGGTTGAATTTTTAAAAGACGTGCTGGGCGACATTGATGTTGTTCTTTTAATGAGCGTGAACCCTGGTTTTGGTGGACAGTCGTTCATTCCCAATACGTTGAATAAAATCAAACAGTTGAGGGCTATGATCGACGAAAGATCATTAAATGTAAAAATTGAAATAGATGGTGGAGTAACGGTGGAAAACGCTGAAGAAATTATCGGGGCCGGCGCTGATGTATTGGTTGCAGGCAGTACCGTATTTAAATCTCCTGATCCCATAGCAACCATTGCAAAGCTAAAAGCTATCTAAGGATATAATTAAAATGCCGACAATACACCGTTCAGTGTAAATGAGGGGTGAGACATCCCAGGTAAAAGCGGTATTCATCCAGAATTTATAATTCGTATAATTCGTGTAATACCGTGCTTTATAATTCGTGTATTACCGCAAGCGTATCATACATCTGCCGCATTACATCTGCGGACTGCTTTACCCAATTGCTTTCTTCTTTGTTCCACTTGTATTTTTTTGAGATAATATTTTCCACCATAGCCTGCCCTTTTACTGCCTGTTCCCTGTTATAAAAACAATTCAACCACTTGTTTTCCAGATTATCTTTATTAACAACCGAAATACCACCCCGGTACCATTTAAAGCAGGTAGGCAGGCCCACGAACGAGATAATGTTTCTACCACGATAGGCATTATCTTTCAAAAAGGCAGCATAAAACAGGATACACTGTTTCACGCGTTCTTTAATAGCACTATCACTTTCAGTGTGCATAGGCTTTATACGCCACTGATTATAGGAAGCATGAAACGGATCGTTGGCCGGCTCTTTTTCCATTTTGCCATCAGCAATATATTCAGCCTTGCTTTTGTCGGCCATATTCAGCAAAATCATTTTCTTAGGGCCGACAGCGGCGATTTTATACTGTGCTTTTTTTCCGTCGGTATACAATATATCGATCAGTTTGTTTTCTTCACTAAAGCTCCATTTACCAAAATGAATGTTATCCCGTGGGTTTTGAACTAATGTAGAATCTTCGAAAAAAGAAAATCCGCGATAAGGAATCTCGATAGAACTACCGCTGCCCGAAGCGGAGGCATCTTCAGCATCTGATTTATCTTCCCAGTCCTGGCATAATAATTTTTTAATATCCGTAGAAGCTGAAAGATCTACAAGGCTGCTAATTGTACTGTCTTCAGCAGGAGCAGATATGGTATCGTGATTATTGTTACTGTTACATCCGGCAACTACACAAGTAAATACTCCCGCTATAAATAAGATAGTTTTCATTGTTTATTTTTTCAAAAATATACCTAAGCAGTTGATTTCCGGCAGTATATCGTTAGAAGAATAAAATATTTACCTTCATAAAATGAGAGTATTTACAGTCTTTGTATTGTTACTTTTTTTCTTACCCGTTTCCGCCCAAAAGAAAGGAGCTTTTATTAGTGGTAGTATAGTTGATGAAAATGAAAAACCGCTACCGAAAGTATCTGTTATTTTATTAGGAAAAACCAGTGGCGTTATTACAAATGATAGCGGTTACTTCCGGATAAAAGTACCTGCCGATAAATCAGTTGCATTGGTATTTTCCCATACCGGGTATAGTGAAACTCAAAAGAATTTTTTCCTCAGCGAAAATGAAGAAGAAAAATTAACCGTGAGGCTGGAACATACACGTAAAACATTAGAAACCGTTGTAGTAGGTGATGAACGTGAACGAAAAGAGATAAGCCTTACAAAAATAAATCCTAAAAATGCATTGGTATTACCTGGCACTGCGGGCGGCATTGAAGGATTAATAAAAATACTCGTAGGCAGTAATAATGAACTTACATCCCAATACAGCGTTCGTGGAGGGAACTACGATGAAAACCTCATTTACATCAATGATTTTGAGATTTTCCGTCCCTATCTCGTACGTAGCGGCCAGCAGGAAGGGCTTAGTTTTATTAATCCTGAAATGGCAAAAAATGTAAGCTTTTATAACGGGGGATTCCAGGCTAAGTATGGTGATAAAATGAGCAGCGTGCTGGATATCCAATATAAAAAACCACAAACCTTTGGTGGAACTGTATATGTAAGCCTGCTGGAACAAGGCTTTCACCTGGAGGGAGCGGCAAAAAAAGATAAATTAACCTACCTGTTGGGAATACGTAACCGGAGCAACCGAAATCTGTTAGGCAGCCAGGAAACAAAAGGCGCCTATATCCCATCTTCTTCCGATATACAAGCATACGTTACCTACAAGCTAAATGAAAAATGGCAGTTGGAAATGCTTGGTAATTTTTCCGGCACCAGGTTTACCTTGCTACCTGAATCCGCACAAAAAACATCGTCTGTTTTTTCTCCCCTGTTTACCGCGAATATTGGCCTGGATATATTTTTTGAAGGAAAAGAAAAAGACGGTTATAATACCAGCCTGGTGGGCCTAAGCGCTACACATCAACCCAACAGGAATGTGAAATTAAAATGGATGTTAAGCCGCTTTGAAAATAAAGAAAATGAGAACTTTGATATCGCCGGCGCATATTTATTTGGGGAACGGGATTTTGATAATAGCAGCAGCACCTTTGGCCAAATAGTAAATCCCTTGGGCGCTGGTTATTATCAAAACTACGGACGGAATGAATTAAATATTACCGTATGGAATGCAGGTGTTAAAGGCACAGTGGATAAAGGAAAACATTTTATACAATTTGGCAGCACCATCGAGCAGACCGACATTCACGATAAGTTATATGAATGGGAGTACCAGGATAGTGCCGGGTATTCTTTGCCTGTCAACACGGGAAGATTAAATAATTTTTTGAGTTCGGTTGCTGATCTTTCCATTCAAAAGTTCAGTGGGTACGTGCAGGATAACATCAACTTTCACAAAGCTGGCGGAGAGATCAGTTTGCAGGGCGGAATGCGTTATAACTACAATTCATTAAACAAAGAATTTTTTGTAAGTCCCCGGTTGCAGCTTAGCATCAAACCCAACTGGGAAAAAGATATTGTGCTAAAATTTGCTGCCGGCTCTTATAATCAACCCCCTTTTTACCGGGAACTAAGAAGATACGATGGCACCTTGAACACCTCCGTAAAATCGCAAAAAAGTTACCAGCTTGTTGCAGGTTTTGATTATAATCTAAAAAAAGGCAACTCCCCTTTCCGTATAACAACGGAAGCTTATTATAAAACAATCAGGGATCTTAATCCGTATGATATAGATAATGTACGCATCCGCTATTTTGCCGACAACAAGGCCAAAGCTTATGCATATGGAATTGAAACAAGGCTATATGGAGAGCTTGTAAAAGACGCTGAAAGCTGGCTTAGCATTGGGCTGATGCGCACAAAAGAAAATATTGACGGGGATAAGTTTTATCAATATAAAAATGCATCCGGTGAGATCATCAGCGCCAAAACGACAGACCAGGTGCCGGTTGACAGTATAGGCAGTGAAATAGGCTGGCTTCGCAGGCCAACGGATCGCTTAATAACCGTGGGATTATTTTTACAGGATTACCTTTCGGACAATAAAAATTTTAGGGTGCATTTGAGCATGTTGTATGGAAGCAATATGCCATACAATATTCCTAAAAGTGTAAAATACAGGAATGCCCTCATCATTGAGCCGTATATCCGGGTGGATATTGGTTTCAGCGCTTTATTATTAAGTGAAAAAAATAAACGCCGGAGCCATAGTCCTTTCAAAGACTTTGATAATATATGGGCCAGCTTTGAAGTATTTAACCTTATTGACAGGCCCAACACCATTTCGTACCAGCTGGTAAAAGATTTCTCCAATACAGTATATAGTATTCCTAACCGGTTGACGCCGAGGCTTGTAAATTTTAAGATAGTAGGAAGGTTTTAAACCTCATTCCCCCACGGAGCGTTATAAAAGGAGCATTTATTTTTGGGATCAGTTTAGATAACTATCATTTTTATGTGCCAGGCTGTGAATTACTATTTGGCTTCATTGGCGTCGCACTCTTGTACATTTGTGCGTACTGCGGCTTTTGCAGCTTGCGAATTGAAGTATGTATTCATTTTAACAAGTTTGTCCAACAAAAAAAATACCTTACAATGAAAAACATATCAACAGTAGAAACACAAATGATGATAAGAAAACCGATCTCACAAGTTTTCCAGGCATTCATTGACCCCACCATTACCACCAACTTTTGGTTTACAAAATCCAGTGGGCCATTGGAAGTTGGCAAAACAATAAAGTGGCAATGGGAAATGTATAATGTCTCCAGCAATGTATTTGTCAATGAGATAATCCCGGACAGGAAAATATCAACGGTATGGGGAGATCCAGCTACAAATGTTGATTATGAATTTACTCCATTGACTGACGACACGACCTACGTAGTTATTAAAAATTATGGCTTCAACCAGACCGGCGATGATTTAATTCAGGCGATTAAAGATAATACCGGCGGCTTTACAACAGTGCTGGACGGATTGAAAGCGTATTTGGAGCATAATATCAAACTGAATTTAGTTGCTGACAAATTTCCGCATATAACGCAAAAATAAGTTACAGAGTTAGTCAAAACAGTACAATATAACACCAACGTAACAAACCACATGGCTGACATACAAACATTCAGACAATTGGCTTTATCGTTTCCTGAAACGATAGAAATGCCCCACTTTGAAAAGGCATCATTCAGGGTACATAAAAAAATATTTGCTACACTTGACATTAAAAATAACAGGGCTTGTGTAATGCTTACCGAAATAGACCAATCGGTGTTTTCCGCCTTTGACAAGGCTATAATTTATCCTGTTCCCAATAAGTGGGGTAAACGAGGTGCGACCTACGTGGAATTAAAAACAGTTCGTAAAGCAATGTTGAAAGATGCACTGACACAGGCATATAATAAAATCATTGAAACAAAATCATTACCCAAAATAAAACCGGATAGAATTAAGTGAAACGTTCGCAATCAGAGGACGATAGCGGCCTCGAATAAAAAGTGCTAGAAAATTTCCACATGATCCGTTAAAAAATCAAGTCCGCCAATTGGCGGACGGGCATAAGCTTCAAATCATTGAACTACTGGCGGCGTCCGCTAGCCAGCGGATGATTTTAGGATCATGTGGAAATTTCAGCCTTTTTATTCGCAGGCCCGTCCGACTGGCGTCAGCCGGGCGGGCTTGATTTTTTTTGTTTCTTTTTTTTATCAAGAAAAAAAAGAAAATGAAGTTTAACCTATGCACAGTTTAAGTTTGCGCATATTATACTTAATCCTAAAACCGGAAAAGAAACAATGAACCGCTGTGTGGTCATAGGTAACAGGCCCAATAGAAAAATGGTTGACGTATTCCCCTTTGTAAGGCGACAGATTTGGAGAACCCAGGAAGTATTAACGATTAGGTGTTAAGGATTTATCATTTATTGAAAATAACTCAGGTTGGTCTTAGGTGTCAGTGTCAGCAATGTTTCGTACATCAGCTTAATCGTATTCTCCACATCACTTTTATGCAACATTTCCACTGTTGTGTGCATATAACGTAATGGCATAGATATCAATACACTCGGGCAACCGTCATTGGCATAAGCAAATGCATCGGTATCCGTACCGGTACTCCTGCTAACGGTATGTAACTGCACCGGGATTTTATTTTTTGCAGCAACACTCTGAACCAATTCTAATAATTTATTGTGCACGGCAGGGCCAAAAGTCAAAGACGGTCCTTTGCCACAACTGGTATCGCCCTGTATTATTTTATTGATCATTGGCGTAGTGGTATCATGCGTTACATCAGTTATGATGGCGATATTAGGCTTTATTCTGCGTGCAATCATTTCTGCGCCCCGCAAACCAATTTCTTCCTGAACAGCGTTTACTATATACAATCCGAAAGGCAATTTCTTTTTGTTTTGTTGTAACAGCCTGGCGACTTCAGCAATCATAAAACCACCTACCCGGTTATCAAATGCACGGCCGATTAGGTAATCATAGGCAAGCTCTTCATAACCATCTTCATAAGTGGCTACGGCACCGATATGAATTCCCAATGCCTCCACTTCTTTTTTATTTCTTGCCCCACAGTCCAAAAATAAATTCTCCACTTTAGGTTGCGTTTCCTTACTATCCGTGTTGGCCATCCTGGTATGTATCGCAGGCCATCCGAATACCGCTTTCACGGGGCCGTTCTTTCCATGCACCAGTACCCTCATAGATGGTGCAATCTGGTGATCTACACCGCCATTGCGTTTAAGATACAGTAAGCCTTCAGGAGTTATATAATTTACAAACCAGCTAATTTCATCAGCATGTGCTTCTATAACTACCTTAAATGGAGCTGTCGGGTTAATAACTCCTACTGCGCTTCCATATGAATCAGTAAAAAAAGTATCTGTGTAAGGTTTAATGTATTCGAGCCACAATTTTTGGCCACCACTTTCAAAACCGGTGGGTGATGGGTTATTGATATAGTTCCGTAAAAAGGTATACGACTGATCTGTTAAAATACTTTTGGATGTTTTTGCCTTTGCCATTAAATAAAAATTTTGGCAAAAATAACTAATGTTATTTTAATGGCAGATGGTAGAATTTTGAACCATTAAACCCGCACTCACGGCTGTTTTAGGAGATTACTTGCAACGGTAGTAAGAAATGCCGATAAGAACATCATTCCATCCACTACGAAATAATAAAAAATATAATCAGTTCTTTTTAAGGAAATGAAATAGATCAGCAACGTTACAGCCCCGGCCACCACTAAGGCATATAACTGCGCTATGTCAATGCCAAAAGATCTCATCATATATATCGTGACTATGTAAATGAGGAAGGTAAGAAACATAAAAAAGTGTAACATGGGATTACTGATATCAGTAGCAAGACTGTGCATCCCACGAATTTTATCCATTGCGGCATCGCGTTTATCAAAAATGATACAAAGCATTAACATAAATAAAAACCTGCTGAAATAGATCAGGATAACTGTTACAGGCATATGAAGGATAGAAATTTGCAAAGGGATCATGGTGGTAACATGGGCCCAGGTAAATGCCAGCAGAATAGTTTTCAAAAAGCCTGCCTTCCTGGAAAAATGCAGTCTCTTAAATGGTAATAATGGTAGTGCATAAAGCCCTAATAAAATAAACGTGATGATAATATTATACATCACAAGGTGAAGCCGCGTCATACAAAAAAACATACCGCTTAGGGCTGTTGCAATAACGATAAAAGAACTGGCGTTTTTCCTAAGACGCTTGAGAGAAATATCGTTAGTGTTTGAAAATTTACTTACCATCCAGTAAGTGTTATAACCTGCCAGGGTAGCAAAAAATATAAATGCAAGCAGGTAAACGTTTATTGGGAACAATAACAATTGGAGGGTTTGGAGGCTTAAACCGGCAGCACAAAAAGCAATAAAGATCGAATGGGAAAGTATGAAATGAAAAATCCTCATTGGGGAATGATAAACAAAACAGGATCGCTGGTACGGATTGTGTTGCTTTTATGTTTTGCAAAGTCCATTACATATATTTCATAAAACAACGTATCTACTTTGGGCGCCGGTCTGCTACTTTTAACAAACGGAGGTTCAATAATGAGATCACCCTGGAAGTTTTTAGTCACGACTGATCTGATATCAGGCATGTGAAAAACAGTATCCCTGTTATTAAGAAGGGTTTTAATGAAAATAAATCCTGTATCCTTGCCAGGTATAAATCCAACATCACCCTCAGCATCAGTCATATGAATTATCAATTTCGGGGTAACCTGGCTTCCATTAGCCACATCACTCCTTAATGCATTAGGGCTAACGGATTTAAAGCTTATCTGGGGATTAGTAGTAAATTTATCTTTACCACAACTAACTATTGCTATACTAATGATTATAATTAATAAAGTCTTACGCATCTTTGTATTTTATTCACCAAATTTAATGATTGAAATTGAATCCTGTTGTTAAAAATATCCCCCTTACCCATAATATTTTCGATGCTTCAGCACCCAGTTTTACTCCAATGGCCATGGAAATATTTTTATTTCAATATCAAAACAATCCAGTTTACCGTAAATACTGCGACACGTTGAATATTGATAGCAGTAAAATACACGAAATCACTAAAATCCCCTTTTTACCGATACGTTTTTTTAAAACACATGTCGTAACTACCACCGCTTTTGAACCGGAAATAATCTTCGAAAGCAGTGGAACGTCACGAACTATAAATAGCAAGCATTTTATAAAAGATTATCGTATTTATGAAAAAAGCTTTAGCCAGGCTTTTCAATTATTTTATGGCAATCCCGCTGATTATTGCGTTATCGCCTTACTCCCCTCTTACCTGGAAAGAAATAATTCGTCACTGGTATTTATGGCCCGTGAACTAATACAAAAAAGTACCCATCCGCTAAGTGGTTTTTACCTGGATGAATTTGAAAGATTAGAGACTACTTTACAAAAGGTGGAAGAAACGCGACAGAAAACAATTCTGATCGGTGTAAGTTTTGCCCTACTTGATTTTGCATCTGTTTGCCCTATGCCTTTACATAACACCACTATTATAGAAACGGGTGGCATGAAGGGCCGAAGGAAAGAGCTAACACGCCAGAAAGTGCATGAAATATTATGTGACAGCTTTCAGTTGAATAAAATTCATTCAGAATATGGCATGACGGAATTATTAAGCCAGGCTTATTCCCCCGGTGATGGCATCTTTCGCTGTGCCCCCTGGATGAAAGTTTTGATACGAGATGAAGACGATCCCTTTGCCGTACATTCGCCAACCGAAAAGGAAGTAAGTGGTGTGATCAATGTTATTGATCTTGCCAATCTTTATTCCTGTTCTTTTATTGCAACTGAAGATGTGGGAAAACTTTATCCCAATGGTAGTTTTGAAATAGCTGGAAGAATCGATAACACGGACATAAGAGGCTGCAGCTTGTTGGCAATATAAATGACTTAAGCATAATTATTTCACCGCCTTTCTTAGTTGATAAAACTACAGCGAATTATTATCGATCATACTTTCAAAAATTAACGGGCATAAAAAAAGCGGCCCGGAAAACCGAACCGCAAACCATCTATTACACCTGGAAATTATTTGGGTAACAATACGTGATCTATCACATGAATAACACCATTGCTTTGATTCACATCTTTAATTGTTACATAAGCCATGCCTCCTTTTTCATCCATTATAGCTATGTTTTTGCCCTTCATACTTACGGTGAGGTTACCACCAGCTACGGTTTTAATAACGGCCTTTCCATTACCTGCTTTGATCAGTTTCAAGAGGTCCAATGCATTGTATTTTCCAGAAACCACGTGATAGGTAAGCACTCCGGTTAAAGCAGCCTTATTCTCTGGCTTTAATAAAGTGGCAACGGTACCTGCAGGCAGTAAATCAAATGCTGCATTGGTGGGAGCAAATACGGTAAAAGGACCTGCACTTTGCAATGTTTCTACCAATCCCGCAGCTTTTACTGCAGCTACTAAAGTAGTGTGGTCTTTACTGTTCACAGCATTAGATACAATGTCTTTTGAAGGATACATTGGAGCACCACCTACTTCAACTGTTTTGTCTTTAGACATGTTATCCATTTGTGCAAATGAAACATTGGAAAATAGTGCAGCTGCTGCAATGATCATGATTGTTCTTAACTTTTTCATTTCTTAATTTTTTACGTTTTTATTTTTGATTTCTTTTGAATCAGTTACGGCAAAAGAAGAGCAATGGTTTTATTTAAAACAAGATTTTTTTTTACTACTGCACTTGTCATTGGATGAAACCGTTACTGGCTAAAGATTCCAAGGCCTTCACTTTTGTTGCCTGATGTAGAGATGAGGTAATACTAACAAGAATTTCATCAATAGTATTTAACAGCTACAATTATGCCAGAAGGTATCTTTCCGTGCTTTGTTATCAATTGTTTCAAACAGTATCGCATAAACGATTTCTAAAATGATGGTTACGGTAACTATCATTTCTGCAGAATATATTTGAACGATTTTTTTTCCAGGATTGTTCAATAAAAATGAATTGAAGAAACTTTTTTTTTAAACAAAGCTTAATTTGAAAAGAAAAAAAATATCTCGTTTCTTGTAATTAAAAATGCCGGCTTGAGTGCCGGCATCTTAACTAATATTCACATCTTAAGTTCCTACATTTTACCCATTACAAACATTGGCCCCTTTGGCGTAGGATTACCTTTTTCATTTTCCAAAGTAACTGCAAACGCTTCTGCTCTTCCAAAGGTTTTCATTTTTTGAATTCTATATTTATTGCCCTTTTTAGAATTTATGATCATGCCGCCATCCACTGGTTTGCCATCTACAATTGCCCATAGCTGGTATTGCTTTCCCGTTGGAGTTTCAGGCAAATTACTTGGGTCAATAAAAACTTCACCGGTATTTTTCATCCAGAAAACTTTAGCAACAGCATCCGGGGCAGCTTCTAAACCATGCAATGACACAGGAACACTATATTTGCTTTGCACCACATTCATATCGGCCTCCATCAAACTGCTTTTTTCTTCCGCTTCACTCAATTGTTGTTGTACTGCCACCAGGTTTTTTCCAGCCTCATTGTATTTATTGTAGGTGGCAATATTTAATGCAATGCTCCCAATCAACAGGATCACAGAAGCAGCTGCCGCCATTTTCCAAAAAGAGGTAACGGGCTTTACTAATGAACCGTTTTTCCCGGAAGCTGCAATTGGTATTATTTTATTTTCTTGTTTAGGACTGATCCTGTCAAATATTTTTTGCTTAGTATCTTCGGGGGGCTTAATCGCATGTACCAGGGCATAAGTTTCCAAAACGGTCGTTATTGCACCCAACTCATCTGCGACTTCCGGATAAGCCCTTTTCCATTTCTCTACCTGCATTGCTTCTTCCTTTGAAGCAAGTCCTGTAGCATAAATCTCCAGCAAACCCGATGATATAATTTCTTTTATTTCCACTACGTATATTGCAAAATTTTTCTTAGTTCCAGAATTGCGGTGCGCATTCTTGTTTTTACTGTTCCTAATGGTATACCTATCTGTTTTGCTATTTCATCCTGCGTAAATCCATTAAAATAAGCGAGGTCAATTACTACGCGTTGATCAGGTTTTAAATTTTTCAGTTGATCTCTTATACCCATTGAATCAAACTGATTGATACTAAAACTATTATCCTGTATGTTACTTACGGAATTTTCATCACCCGAGATTTTGCCTTGCTTTTTATATCCTTTACTTCTCATAGTATCTATAGCAAGGTTCCTGGTTAAATTTATCATCCAGGTAAATAGCCGGCCCTTTGATTTATTATAACTGGAAAAATTATTCCAGATCTTTACAAATACTTCCTGGAGAATATCTTCGGCCAGCGCTTTATCTTCCACAAGACGAAAAATGACTCCATTCAAAGCGGGGGCATAGTTATCGTAGAGATAAGAAAATGCCTGCTGATCCTGCTGCTGAAGCATCTGTACGAGTTCATCTTCATTATATTTTTGCACACCTCCCAAAATATTATATATGTTTTAAGAGACCGAAAATAGAGATTTTTAAAATAATCTTTCCTATTAACCTGATAATAATTAAAAAGTTGAAAAAGCACTCCTATTTTGCACGTTTTTTTTTGTAACCGGACAGATTGCTTTTTTGGGGTAAAACCGGGCTTTCGCCTATTCCACTATGGCGACCAGGTTATATTTAAAAATAAAAATATTGAATACCGTAATGCAAGTAAATAACACCCCAACCTGGTGTCGAAAATTGTGTTACGTATTGACAATGAGAAGATTTTATGCCTGACTTTCTTCAAAAGATTTGAGTGAGCCAGCCGGAAAACCGTCAGGAAAAACCAAGGATTTTAAATCTTTACCCGTAATAATAATAAGACAGATAAGGGTTAGTAAAACAATAAATTAAATACATCCTGATGAAGAAGAAACAAAGGAAGTCACAAAAGATGAACTTCGAAAACAGGGCTAAATAAATAGATTTTACCGGTAGCTATCTCCAGGCATTTAAATCTCTTTCTAACCTGCTCTTCTTTTTTAAATATTCTACCCCCTTTAATTTTAAACATGCTTCCATTTGGCAATGCCTCTAATAAATACACCCCATCCTTTTTTTTATCGTAACGGTGTAGTATCCTCAACAGGTGCGTATCAGCACAACTGCTTGCAGCGGGATTGTGCAGTGTTTTGTACAAAGCCTTTTGTATATCTTCCGGCAATATCTTCTTTAATAAAAACTGTGCTAATACTTTACTGAATTCATTCTTCCATTCCTGTCCATGCGCCTGCACTCGGTGCCCAAACCTTTCATAGGTAAACAGATGCGCCAGTTCATGCAAAAGGGTAATTAAAAAAGCGTATGGATTAAGATTTCCATTTACACTGATGCGGTGATTTTTTTCACCATGAGAATTTCTATAGTCACCCAGCACAGATTGTCGTTCACGTGTTATAGTAAGCTGCACTTTGTATTGAATAAGATAACCCGATACATCCTCAAAACTTCCTTCAGGTAAATATTGTTTCAACTGGTGTAAAGGAGCTTCCTGCTTAGGCATTTTTTTTGCTCAATTTTGTTATTGCCACCACTTCCACTCCCAGGTATATCAGATATAGAAACATGGCAGCAAATACAGATATTTTGCTCACCGCATCACCGGCTAACAACCTATATAATATTACGGCAGTTATGCATACAAACATTTTTATAAGCATCCCACCCATTACACTACGTATAAAAACATTTGGATTACTTTTTTGTAATGCTTTTTTCTGGATTAGAAATGTAACCATGTTTACCGCAAAAAATAAAATATTTGCAATGATGAGTACATTATAATCAATGCCCCATTTTGCTAACGGAACTTTGATGGCTGTAAGTATTCCGCTAAAAATTAAAAATACTGAGACAAGGGGGAAAATTACCCGCTGGGATGAATTCATTTAATAAAAAATTGTAAATATTACTGGTTCACTATATTAACAAATTCGGAATTTAATTCTACTATGTTTGCACCCATGTGGCAATGCCCATTAAAACTCGCTGACGATTCCACCTGTAACTGTCCGGCAAAAATATCACCCTGGATGTTACATTTTCCGAGTAACTGTAGTAACTCTTTTATTTTCAACTGACCGGTCACTTTACCAAGCACATCTGCATGCTGACCGTGAATATCTCCCTGCACCGTGCCATCCTGGCCAATAAATATTCTTGCTTTTGCGTAAAGATTGCCATTTAATACTCCATCTATCCGAATATCACCCACACTTTCAACATCGCCGGTTATTACAGTTCCTGCGCCAATGATCGTTGTACTGCCGGTAGACAGGTCCCCGGACGTGGATTTTAATTTTGAATTAAACATGATTGCTGATTTAGGTTTAAACTACATTAGTAATATTGAGATAAAACATTCGTTATTCGGTAGTGTTTTCAACTTTTGGCAGATTCAGTCTGTTTGTATCCATGACCGGTACTTTTCCTTCCAGAACTTTTTTAAGATCATCTAAGTATTGCTGCTTGTATTTCAGCGCATTATCCATCGAATCGGTGCGCATTTTTAACTGGCGAAATTCTTTTACCTGCCTTGCATCCCCATATCCGACACCCGGCAGGTAATACTTAATCGGCGTAAATACAATCAATGCTACTGTTAAAATAGTCAGCAATACAAAAACACTGCTTAAAACGATATATACACTAAGGCGGCTGAGACGAAATTTTACTACTTCTTCATAAGTATCCTCGTTCATTACAACGAGGCGGTAGCGATTTCTTAAACGTTTTAACGTGCTGTTGGCATCTATTTTGCCCATAGTTATTTATTCAATGTTAAAAATAAGAAACCTTACGCCATTATCCCCGCTAATTCGCAAAAATAACCGATATTTAACCGCTTTATTTTAACCATCTATTCATGTTGAAGAGGATTATTTTATTCGTATTGCTATTATGTTTTATCTGCATTTTTGAACACCGTGCTGATGCTCAGCCAACCTGGACGATTGACCTGTTAGGAAAAGAAAAAAAACCAGAAAAATTTGAGAACCGGAAATTAGGTTCTGAAAAATCCGCTGATAAAAAATTCACGATTGTCAGACATCTTTTTCAGAACAATTATACCCATTATAATTACTACTACAATGCCAATAACAAAATAAATGGCATTGTGGAAAGAGCGAAAGCAAGCCAAAAAGAAGATTATACAAAATTACTGGCTTTCTATCCTTATAGTTTGGAAAATACGGCCAGCCAGAAATCTGAGCTGGATTCAGTTATTCTAAAGGCGACCGCAGGAATACTATTACACGACCTGCGAAACGACTGGGTAGACAATATGTACCTGCTTATGGGTAAGGCCTTTTTTTTCAGGAAAGATTTTGATTCGGCCGCTGCTACTTTTCAGTTTATAAACTACAATCTTTTTCCCCGCAAAAAAAATGAGGATGACAGCCGTGTGGTTGGTACCGGTGATGCTTCCAAAAACAGCCGCTTATCGATTGCAAATAAGGAGACACCAAACATTTTACAAAAGGCTATCGCCCAGCCCCCAAGCAGGAATGATGCCCTGATATGGATGGTGCGTACACTGATCGAACAAAATGAAATGGGTGAATCGGCAGGCCTTATTAATACTTTGCAGTACGATCCTAACTTACCTAAACGTTTACGGGACGACCTGGACGAAATAAACGCTTATTGGTATTTCAAACAAAATATCTATGATAGCGCCGCTACTTACCTGGAAAAAGCGTTGAGTAATGCTGATAGCAAACAAGATGTTTCAAGATCAGAATTCCTTCTGGCCCAATTATATGAAATAACCCATCAATTTGATAAGGCTACCGCCTTTTATGAAAAAGCCTGGAAACATACTGTAGATCCATTAATGGATATATATGCCCGACTAAACAATGCAAAGATGCTTAAGAGCACTAACCCGGAAGAATTGGATAAAAGTATTACAGCCCTTGTGGGTATGGCACGCAAAGATAAATTTGACGCTTACCGGGATATTATTTTTTATGCTGCCGGAGAACTGGCTTTACAAAAACCGGATTCTAATGCCGCCGTATTATATTTCAATAAAAGTTTGAAGTACAACGAAGAAAATATTAGTTATAAGAATAAAACATTTTTACAATTAGCTGATATTGCCTACAGCCGTAAACAATACAAAATGGCCTTTGCCTTTTATGATAGCCTGCAATCCGGTGATACTACATTGAATAACAGGCTGGAACAAATACAGGCAAGAAGAAATAGTCTGTCAAAAATTGTAGAGAAAATTTCTATAATAGAAAGGGAAGATAGCTTGCAGGCTATTGCTGCAATGACGCCGGCTGCAAGAACGGAATTCATAAAAAAAATGGTAAAGCGTTTGCGCAAAGAAAAAGGCCTGAAGGAGGAAGATATCAATAACACCGGCGGAACGGCAATTAGCTTTGATGATAAAAGAAATACACCTGTTGATCTCTTCACAGACAATACTAAAGGGGAGTGGTATTTTTACAATGCAGCTTTAAAAGCAAAGGGCTATACTGATTTTAAAAGAAAATGGGGCACCAGGAAAAACATTGATAATTGGCGCAGGAAAGATGCCACAGAAATGGCTGGCCCAAATCTTAATTCTAATGCCGTACCCAATATGAATTTAGAGCCGGATGATATTGACAAGCCGGTGGATGCTTTTCAAAAAGCAAATCCCAACAGGGATAATGTATTGAGATCTGTTAACACAGAAAATGCAACCGGCGTAAATCAAACAGAGAATATTAGTTTCGAAGGACTGATGGGGAATATTCCTTTGACACCCGAAAAGTTGAACACGAGTCATTCGCTTCTTTCTGCGAATTTGTATGAATTGGGAAAACTATTTCAAAATGACCTGGAAGATTATGAGCAGGCAATTGCCACTTACGGGCAATCTTTACAACGTTATCCTGATTCGCTTTACAATGGAGAGATATACCTGGAATTGTATTATTGTTATAACAAACTTGGCAATAAAGTCAAAGCAGATTATTATAAGAATTTACTCAGCTCTAAATTTGCCAAAAGTCATTCAGCTTTGTTACTTAACAACCCTGTGGCTGCAAATCCATCTGCCAAAAATGCGGAAGGCACCAAGAGATATGAAGACATCTATAACTTGTTCATAGAAGGTAAATTTGATGCAGCTTTTAAAGAGAAAAAAAATGCGGACAGCATCTATGGGACTAATTATTGGAGTCCGCAATTATTATATATTGAAGCGGTATACCATATCAAACAACGAAATGACAGTCTTGCTATAAAAGTGCTAAATAACATTGTTGATTTGTATCCCAAAGCAAACCTTACTCCAAAAGCAGTGCGGATGATCGATGTATTAAAAAGGAGAACTGAAATCGAAAATTATCTCACCAAATTGGAAGTTACAAGGGCAAAGGATGATGAAATAGTGAGAATCGATGATACCGATGACCGCCCGGTTTTGAAAAGAAATGATTCAAACCTGATCATATCGCCAAAAAATTATATTGATACGGGCAAAACAAAAATTGTTTTATTACCAAAAGTTCCGATAGTGCCAGTAGATTCTTTTAAAATTATTGCAAAAGATACCGTGCAGGTGGCGCCGCTGGTACTGCCGGTGATCAAAGACAGTGTAAAGAAAACGAGTCCAGTTTTTGTGCAGGGGCCATTCACGCTAAATACGGGATTAGCTCATAACGTTATAATGGTGTTAAATAAAGTGGATATCACTTATGTAAATGAGTCTAAAAATGCATTTACAAGGTATCTTAAGGAGATGTTCAGGAACGAGCCGATTACTATTACAAGAGATGCAATAGATGCTGATCGTAACCTGTTGATTTTTTCTTCATTTGCTTCAGCAGACGATGCACTTCAATTTCTGCTAAAAGTTAAAAAAGCGGCTCCGGAAGAAGTATCCTGGTTACCTGCTAATAAGTACTCATTTTTATTAATTGATAATGCCAATCTTCAGCTATTGAAATCAAATAAAAATATTCCGGATTATATTATTTTACTAAATAAAGCCTACCCGGGAAAATTTTAATGATCGAAAATTGATGCAGGTATAGTTTATATATTATTAGCCACGGTTTGCCTGAACGTCAAAATAACCGAACAAATAAGAAGGTATAAAATTTGCGGTTAACGGAATAACAAAAAAATTTAAGGGCTGGGTTAGTTTCAATTGGCCAGTCAGCATGATAATAAAAAAGACATGGTAAAAAAAGAAAAAAGGAAGATAAAAAGATCAGTACAAATACTATGGAAGGTCTTTTTTGGTGGATTATTATTTGTAATACTAATTTTTTTGTTCGCCAATTTTGGAGTTTTTGGTAAGATGCCATCCTTACAGGAATTGGAAAACCCCGAGGCTGACCTGGCAAGTGAAGTATATACCGCCGATGCAAAATTAATGGGTAAATATTATGCAGAAAACCGCAGCGAAATAAAGTATAATCAAATTTCTCCCAATATTGTACATGCATTGATCGCAACTGAAGATCAAAACTTTTATGACCATTCAGGCATTGATGCCAGGGCCGTTGCAAGAGCCGTGATCAAATTAGGCACTGATGGTGGTGGAAGTCCTATTACACAACAATTGGCTAAAATGATGCTCGGGCAAGGCCGGGGAAATGTGATTACGAGGGGAATGCAAAAAATAAAAGAATGGATAATTGCTGTAAAACTGGAACGAAATTTTACAAAAGAGGAGATCATAACGCTGTATCTGAACAGGGCTCCGTGGGGAAATAATTATGGTATTCGCAATGCTTCAAGAACTTACTTCCAAAAAGAACCTTCGGAATTGAATATTGAAGAAGCCGCGGTATTGGTGGGAATGTTAAAGGGGTTCATTTACGAGCCTATACGTCACCCGGTTGCATCACTTAACAGGCGCAATACCGTTATAGAAAGGATGGTGGATTGTAAACAAAAGTATCTTACTGACGCGGAGGCTGCAAAATTAAAATCAAAGCCCCTTATCACTAATTTTAAAAAAGTAGACGATAATGTAGGTATAGCACCTTACTTCCGCACAGCAGTGGCTGATAAAATGAAAGAGTGGTGCAAGGCGCATAAAAATCCTAAAACCGGCGAATACTACGATTTGTACCGGGATGGGCTAAAAATTTATACTACCATCAATTCACAAATGCAGCAATATGCAGAAGAATCTGTAGTGCAACACATGCCTGTTATTCAAAAAAAATTAAATGGCCTTTTGAAAAATAACGGCGACAGGATGTGGAAAGGACGCGAAAATATCATTGAAGCGGCAATGAGAAATAGTGAGCGCTGGAAAATAATGGCGGAGGATGAAGTGAAGCCGGAAGACATAAAAAAATCTTTTTTGGTACCGGTAAGGATGAAAGTGTTTGCCTGGAATGCAAAACGTGAGCTGGATACTGTTATGACGCCAAGAGATTCTATCAAATACCATAAGCAATTAATGCAAACATCTTTTGTGGCGATGGATCCAAGAACGGGGGAAGTTAAATGCTGGGTAGGTGGAATAGATTTTAAATGGTTCAAATACGACCACGTTACAGCCAGCCGACAGGTAGGCTCCACCATTAAACCACTCATTTACGCTTTGGCAGTGCAGGATGCAGGCTATACACCATCAACCGTTATTGCCGGCGGCCCTGTACAATATGGAAAAGAGATTCGCACTTTTAGCGGCGGAGGCGGTACGCTGGCTAATTGCCTTGCCTTTTCAAAAAATACCGCTTCTGTACGGATGACAAATTTATTGGGAGTAAATAAGGTTATAGAATTTGCCCGGAATGCCGGAATATCGGCAAACCTTCCCCCATATACCTCTCTTGCATTAGGTGCGGCTGAAATTCCTCTGTTACAGATGTTGCAGGCCTATACTATGTTTCCCAACAAGGGCTTTGATACAGAACCTGTATTTATCAGCCGTATAGAAGATAAGAACGGAAATTTGCTTGAGGATTTTAACCAGATTAACAGCAAACAGCTGATTAACGAGCAAGATGCCTATACTATGGTAAAATTAATGCAGGGAGTGGTGCAGATAGGAACAGGTCGCTCATTAAATAATTATAATATTCCTGCTGAAAAAGCAGGTAAAACCGGCACTACGAATGACAATACTGATGGTTGGTTTATAGGCTACACCCCTGAATTGCTTGCAGGTACATGGGTTGGTTGCGACGACCCTTTTATAAGAATATATGCCGGCACGAGTGGTGGTAACGAAATGGCCTTGCCTAAATGGGGCTTTTTTATGAAGAAGGTTTATGATGATAAAAGCCTTGGGTATGGAAAATTATTAAATTTTGAAGAACCGGCAGAAATGGCAAATGATCCTATTTATGCTGACCAGAATTTCAATAATATGGTGAACCAGGGCGACACCAGTACTGACCAGGGAAATGGCGACGCCAATGATTTTATAAGTGACCCTTTGCCGGATAATCAAAAAGCGGAAACGCCTGTTGAAAGTGAATTCAGTCCTCCAAAAATTGATACAGGCAATGCCAAAGCAAAAGACTTACCGCCATTACAGCCTGGTGCAGCTATTAAGCCAGAGGATAAAAAAATTATCAACCCAAATGATCCCTCTGCAAAAACAGGCGATAAAATTGTAACCCCGGCAGATAAGAAAAAGAAGGTGCCTGGTAAAGCTGATAAGCCAAAGTCAGCAGAAAATGACTATTGATATTTTCATGCAAAGATGCAAAGTCGCTGGAAAATAGCTTTTTATTTTCACGAAAAGCGCAAAGAAGCAAAGACGCGGAAAAAATTGCCTTTCATGCAAAATAGAATTATTGCCCTTTGCATGAAATTATTAATGAAATCACTAAGTCGCGAATGGCAAAATATGCAAAGAAATCCTCCCAGTTGTTGTGAAATAAATAAATCAACCCCAAAATTTGGTGATTAATTAGCAAAGAAACCTGACAAGTGGGACATGGCAAATGATGATAAATGATGAACTTTCAATACAGAAAATTAACGGATAAAGACCTGGTACATTTTGTTGCGTTGATAAAAGTATTTGAAGACGTATTCGGGTTGAAAAATTTTAAAATACCAGGACCGGATTATTTACAAAGTCTGCTTGAAAAGGATAATATCATAATTTATGTGGCTTTGCTGGATAATGTTGTTGTTGCTGGATTAACAGCACATATATTACCTTCCGGCTATTTCGAATCAAGTGAGGTATATGTGTATGATTTGGCAGTAGAAACAGCCATGCAACGAAAAGGAATTGGCAAAAATTTAATTTCTTTGTTGAAAGACTACTGCGCAGGGCTTGGATACAGGGAAATTTTTGTCCAGGCTGATGTAGCGGATCTACATGCCATTGACTTCTATAAAGCTACAGGTGGAATTGCAGAAAGTGTAATTCATTTTTCATATCAACTGGCATATGAAACAGAGAAAGCACATGAGCCTGGAAGTTTAGCAAACTATAGAACCGAACATTAAATCATCGCCTGGAAGTTTTCAGCAATAGTTCCGTATTGGCATTTATCAATTTAACTTTTATCCTTAAGTTCTTGTATGCGTAGTTTTATATTTACCCTCAATTTTTCTTTTTGGTTTCTTGTTTCTTTCGGCCAGCAGCCCGGCAGTGACAAATTATTGACAGCCAGGTTAGACTCAATTATCTCAGCAGATTTCAATGATATAGAGCCGGGCGGAAGCCTTTTGATCCAAAAAGGGAATAGGGTCCTTTACTCCAGATCTTTTGGATTGACCGATCTAAAAACACAACAAAAATTCAGCGCTAACACAGTATCTAATACGGGCTCCATCACTAAAACTTTCATAGCTTATGGGATATTGCTACTCCAAAACCAGGGCAAACTTTCGATAGAAGATAGCATAATAAAATACTTTCCTGATTTTAAGAATAAAGAAATTGCCCGTAAAGTAAAAATTAAACATTTACTCACCCATACTTCCGGCTTACCCGATAGTCGAAATGTTGAAAAAGACAGTCTTTTTTATCTCACGGCAAAAGATGAAGAAAACTTTGCACCCCTCAAGCTGACGGATACGCTGGAATTTGAACCGGGAAGCAACTGGAATTATTCCAATCCTTCGTATAATGGCCTGGCATTGATCATAGAGAAGGTGAGCGGAATGAAATGGCAAACTTTTATAAAAAACTATATTTTTAGACCCGCGGGAATGAATGACAGCAAAATCACAGATGGACCCTACCCGGAAAACAGTGTTGCGCATGCTTATAGAAAAATAAATAACGGCTTTGAAGAATATGACTATGGTGAATACCCCACCTTTGCGGCCTCAGGTAATGGTGGCATATGGAGTTCTGTTGAAGATCTTAAAAAGTATGTAAATGCTATTAAGAAATGTTTGTTTATTGATTGCAATACAGTATCATTCTCTCAAAAAGTTTGGCATCCGGCTAACTGGAGTGGAAAAGAACCTCCTTCGCAGGGATTCTCCTGGTTTGTTTATGAACCAAAGAATACAAATGAATATAAAATTATTAGTCATTCTGGTTCGCAGGCAGGATTTCGTGCCCACCTATTCATAATACCCGAACCGGATATTACCATCATCTGGCTAACCAATAATGATAAATCGCTGACTCCTTTAATTATGAACCCACTCCATGAGTTAGGTTATTTAAAATAACAGCATAACATAGTGACATATAAATTGCAAAGCATTGCTTAAGTTGATGATTTGGGTTTAACTAAAAATAAAAATTGAATAAAAAACTCCTGGACACAATTCGATACGCCTGAACAAGGTATTCGGTTAGGCCTTATCTCTCAAAAAATGGAAAAAGCACCTCTTTCTGTAAGAGAACTTACAATGGATGACATGCCGAAAGTTATCGACTACTTTCTAAATGCAGATGCTGCCTTCCTGGAAAACCTGGGTGTTGATAGAAAAAAATTGCTACCCGATAAGGAATGGACCAGGATATTGACTGAAGATTTTAAATTACCCAATGAACAAAAACAATTCTATTATATCACCTGGCTGGCAGATGAAATCCCTGTTGGACATTCTCATATTAATAAAATCGTTTTTGGAATAGAAGCTTTTATGCACCTGCATTTATGGAATGCTGAAACAAGGCAAAAAGGGATGGGAACAGAACTAGTTAAATTGACGTTACCTTATTATTTTAAAAACTTCAGGTTAAAAAGACTTTACTGCGAGCCTTATGCATTGAACGCCGCACCCAATAGAACCGTAGCAAAAGCCGGCTTCGAATTTGAAAAAAAATATGAAACTACGCCGGGGTGGATCAATTATTTTCAACTTGTAAATCGTTGGATATTGACGGTTGAAAAATACAGGCAACTATAATCCTGAATAATAATCGTACCCTCTCTCAAACCAATAATCAGGTGGACGCTGGTTACTGAAGAAAATGGTTCCTATGCGTTTTAAATGTTTGATGCCATACTTTACAGGAATGATTAATCGCAGCGGGTATCCCTGGTTCATTGGCAATGGCTTACGATTCATTTCATAGCATAAAATAGTTTGAGGATGCAAAATACTTTTGCGGTCAATACCTACATAATATTCTTTATCAGGTGTATTTAATCCAACATATTGCATGGCGCTTTCGTTGGTGAGATTATATTTTTTTACAAAATCCGAAAACTTTACACCGCCCCAATGCGTAACCTGGCTCCATCCTTCAATACATTTAAAATCGAAGACGATTTCTGTTTTCGGAAGCTTTTTTATTTCATCCAGCGACAGGAACAAAGTATCGCCATTGTTTTGTACCACCTTTAATTTCCAGGTTGATGGATCGAAATTATCCCCCATGCCGACATCACCATTTACGCGGGTTTTTGGAGCTGCATATTCTTTCGGAAAAGTCTTGCTTAAATTCTTTTCACTGAAGACAATATTTTTAGCTATTTTTTCATTGACATTTAATACGGCTCTTAAAGGTTTTGGCACACCATTGTCTTCAGGTTGACGATTCAGCCATTTCCAGCCAAACACAGCTATAGCAATCAATAAAAAGAAAATGATAAAAGAACCAATGGTCTTGTTTCTTATAACTTTTGTGCTAACTATTTTTTCATTCTCGGGAGACATGGCTATGCGTTTACAGGTGATGGTTCAATAACGGGAGCATCTTCGGGAACTTCTTCAATAACCGGTGGAGGTGGTGGTGGTGGAATTGCCCTTACTTCAAACCCTGTGACCATACTTCGAAAATTATCCCATCCGGCTATAATAACCTGTATGATATGCACCAGGAAAAAAAGAGTAAATAAAATGGTTAAAATAAAATGTTCTGCACGAGCCCACTCGTATCCCCCCAGTATACCGCAGAGTGTATGAAACTGCACGGGTTTATAAATAGCCACGCCGGTGAGCAACGAGCCCAATCCCATTATGATAACACCGGTGTAAGCTACCCTTTGTGCGGCATTGTATTTTTTTTGTGGAGGAAGCCCCCTGCGTATGTGCAGATCGTGCAATATCACCTGGAAGCTTTCTTTCACTGATCTTTTGTTGGGGAAGATCAGTTTCCATTCACCGGATATTAGCAGGTACAATACATATAATAACCCATTCAACGCAAAGAACCACATGAATACAAAATGAAAGCTCATTCCCTCTGCCAGCCGGAATGGAATATTTAATGCCTTATTAAATGAATCGGGAAAAAATTTAAGTACGGTGGTATTGCCCCAACCAAGGCGGTATACATCATTAGCCCAGTAGATCAATAACCCACTCCAGATCATTATAGCCAGCAAGGGAAAATTTACCCAATGAAACCACCGGATGGCAAGAGGATGTTTCTTTATAATTTTTTTCATTAGTAAAAAATAACTATAAAAACCCGGTTATGCAAGATCTCTATTTCTTTTTTTCGAAACTAAGTGATACGGAATTGATGCAATAACGCAACCCGGTAGGCTTTGGACCATCATTAAATACATGCCCCAAATGCGCACCACACCTGCTACAGGTAACCTTTGTTCGTTCCATGCCGAAACTGTTATCAGTTTCATCCAATACATTGGCTTTGGAAACAGGCTGGTAAAAGCTAGGCCACCCGGTGCCACTTTCAAATTTAGTGGCAGAGCTAAAAACCTCCTGGCCACAACAAACGCATTTGTAAATACCTGTTTCATGATTATCCCAATACTTGCCGGTAAAAGCAGTCTCAGTCCCCTCCTTTCTGGCTACCTGGTATGCCTCGGGGCTTAACTGTTTTTTCCATTCAGCATCTGTTTTAGTTACAGCAAATTTATGCTGTTGTGAAAACCCTGTACATGCGCTAAAGAAAAACGCAATTGCTACAATAAATATTTTGTTCATATATTTAAAATTAAAAGTTTAAGAAAGATACGAAAGATGAAATTGTAAGGTTTGGCAGACTAAAAATATTTAACAATTTGAACAAAATCCTTTGGGAATTGTAATTTTACAATATCAAAAAAGATAAACATGGGAATTTGGAACCAGGTCGCCCAGTATTTATATTTAAAGAAAAAAGACCCCAATACACCTAAGAGCCAATTTGTAAAATACATGCATGGAATCAACCGCATTTCCATCCTGCTATTTTTGGCTGGCCTTATTATTCTTGCGATAAAATTACTGCGGAGGTGAAATGTGTCGATGGTCTATGGTCAATGGTCTATGGTCTATGGTCAATTAACGCGTGAATATATAATTGTAGATACTCCTTGCTGCATTGGCAGAGGCATTTCCTTCTTTACTTAAAAGCGTTTTCAGCGCTGCATAATCTTTCTTCAACTGTTGTTGCCTTGCAGGATCATATAAAATTGCTTTTAATTCGCCCGTGAGATTTTCTACCGTTAATTCGTCCTGAATCAGTTCCTTTACCACCTCTTTATCCATAATTAAATTCACAAGGCAGATGTATTTTATTTTTATCAATCGTCTGGCAATTTGATAGGATAGTGAATTGCCTTTATAACAAACTACTTCCGGAACACCAAATAAGGCAGTCTCTAAAGTGGCCGTACCGCTTGTTACTAATGCCGCTGTAGCCTCATTTAACAGTTCATAAGTTTTATTAGCCACAGAAGATACATTTTGATAAGGTAACAATAATTCATCATAAAAATTATTATCAATGCCCGGAGCCTTTGCAACAATGAACCGGTGTGCCGGAAAGTTTTTAGCTACCTGTAACATTATCGGTAACTTCTTCAATATCTCCTGCTTTCTGCTACCGGGCAAAATTGCGATGATGCCTTCTGGCTGCTGAATACCTTTATTGGAAAGCCCGTTTCCTCCCTTAGACATTGCAAAAGTTCTCTGCCAGCTATCAATCACTTCTACCAACGGATGACCAACATACTCTACCTCGTAATCCCATTTGCTGTAAAAATCTTTTTCAAATGGTAAGATGACCAGCATTTTATCTACATTTCTTTTAATTCCATTTACCCTATTTTCTTTCCATGCCCAAACCTGTGGGGAAATATAATAAACTATTTTTAGTCCCTGTTGCCTGGCCCATTCTGCTATGCGTAAATTAAAGCCGGGATAATCAATAAGTATCAAAGTGTCCGGTTTGTACTGCAAAATATCTTTTTTACAAAAAGCCAGGTTACGAAAGATAGTGGGAAGATTTTTTAGCACTTCTACAAAGCCCATAAAAGCAAGCTCCCTGTAATGCTTTACCAGCCTGGCTCCTGCCGCTTCCATTTTGTCGCCACCCCAACAACGGATATCAGCATGTACATCCAGCTGTCTCAACTCCTTCACCAGGTTGCTCCCGTGCAGATCTCCGCTTGCCTCGCCAGCTATAATATAATAACGCATTTAATAATAATTAGCCCTGCAATTTAATATATAATGAAGTTCACATCGTATAAACAAGCCTCCGGAGACTTAACCGTAACAATTTTATCATTTCTTATTTCAATTCATATATGGAAAGGGACTTTTAGTGTCGTAGAATGAACACGACTTTTCAGTTAAAAATGATGATTGATAAACTGCAGGAATAGTTCCAGATTCTGGAATACATTTCTTTCACATGGAAATTGGTTTGTAAATTATGCGATAACCCATTGATTTACAATTTAATAATTTTTGGCATAATGATAGAATAACGGTTAGGGCAAAGAAAACACAAGAAGACTTAATCTATGCGTTTGCAGCATCTGAAATTACGATTATGACAACTTTTTACGTAACCCCCAAAACAATTCCATTGTCAAAGAAATATGCGTTGCATCTTAAAAGGTATTTTATATGCCTTATCTGCATCTGTATTTGCTTTGCTTATGCCATCTCTGTTGAGGCACAGGGTATCACAATAAACTCCCGTATCGCCCTTGTAATGAATGGTAATATATCACTGGTGGTTAAAAATGCATCTTTTAACAATAATGGCACGTTCGTTTCAGGCATCAGTACTGTAAATTTCAGAGGACATACCGATACAACTGCATCTTATGTTTCAGGTACCAAAAAAACGACCTTTTATAATTTATCTGTAAATAAATCGGCATTCGGGCTGGCTTTGAAATCAGTTGTGGATGTAAGAAATGTACTGGCTGTTACCGGTGGAAACTTATATACTGACAGCAACCTGACCTTAAAATCTGATATTTCGCTTACAGCAAGAGTAGATGTAGTGCCGTCAACCAGCAAAATTTTAGGAAAAGCACAAGTAGAAAGGTATTTACCTTCAAAAAGAGCATGGCGTTTAATGACAGCACCCGTTACCCAGGCCAGTACGATTTATAATACATGGCAAAACAGGGGAGTTTATGTTGCTGGTGTCGGTGCCTTAGTTACCGGTCCAAACCCGACCGGCGTTGCAGGTAATGGTTTAGATGTGAGTCAGCAAAACACCACCTCTTTAAAAACATGGAATGTTAACACCCAGGCACTTGTCCCCGTATCTAATACACTTGTAGCTATTTCACCAACCAATAACGGCAGCGCAGATAATATTGGCTATTATGTTTTTATCAGGGGCGACCGTGATCCTGCCAACACCAATATATTAAACTCAAACATCACTACTATTACCAGCATCGGAAAATTGCAGACAGGAACACAAAGCTTTGCTGCTTCAGCAGTTACTGGTGGCCTTACACTGATAGGAAATCCCTATGCTTCGCCAATAGATTTTAACAATATAACCAGGTCGAATGTGATAAAACGCTTTTATGTTTGGGATCCAAAGATTAATTCGCTGGGTGCTTATGTGATGCTGGATGATCTGAATAACGATGGCATCTTTGCAAAAACCGTAGCAGCAAGTTCAGAAACAAAAGATATACAGTCAAGCCAGGCGTTTTTTGTAGAAACATATGCAAATGGCCCCGCTTCCGTAACTTTTGATGAAACCAGTAAATCAGGTAATAATAATAACACCGTTTTCAGGCCGGAAAGCCCTGTATCGGGAAAG